>ERZ772954.1106-NODE-1106-length-22556-cov-4.319319_pt1 | contig 22556 bp, 17 predicted proteins | sample MGYA00580684_ERZ772954 | MGnify/ENA primary metagenome ERZ772954 (study PRJEB29015, sample SAMEA2737654) | human gut metagenome | biome: human gut; feature: human-associated habitat; material: faeces | place: China | collected 2012 ...
CATGGAGCAGGAAATCAGATATGAGTAAGTGATAGGCAGGGATGACAACTGAATAGGGAAACGGAATTCCTGCCTGCATTTATGGTAAGAATAAAATGCCCGATGGGTTCGGGCGTTTTATTGTTGGCATAAATTTAATTCTTCAAATATTAGTTTGTTTTTTTGATAGCCAATTACAAATTCATATTGTGATTGGCAACCAAATGGTTTATACTTTTATTTGGAGGAATATACATGACAACTTCTGATATGATAAGAGAATTATGTAAAAAAATGAATATAAGTAATGCAGAACTAGCAAGACAAATTGGTCAATCGCCACAAAATTTTAATAAAAAATTAAAGCGAGGGACGGTTAGCGTGGGAGAATTGATGTTTATTGCAGATACATTAGGGATTGTATTTCAGCAAGCGTTTATCTTTCCGGATGGTGAAAAAATAGAAATTAGTAAAGAATAAAGCGATTATTTTTTTGATATTAAAAAGGTGTATTGGAAAGGGATATAAAAATGGACAAAATATTTTTATCACATAGTAGTAAAAATAAGGATTATGTACGACCAATCTTTGAGTATTTTGGTGGGGATAGATGTGTTTTTGATGAAATGACATTTGAGATTGGAATGCAAACATTGAAAGAAATTTTTAAAGGGATAGATGATACGGATATTTTTGTTTTCTTTATTTCAAATGATTCTTTGGAATCAGATTGGGTAAAAGAAGAGATATATCATGCACAAGAGAATCTCAATAATGATAATAAGAAATTGTCTCAAATATTTCCAATAATTATAGATGATTCAATAACTTATGCGGATAAGAGAATACCTGATTTTCTAAAGAGTGGTTTTGGGGCTTATAATCTCCGTCATATACAAAATTATAAAATTGCATGTAAGAAAATAGAAGATCAGTTGACGAAGTTACGAATGGAAAAGGAAATTGATTTTGGTAAGAAGGTTAATTTCTTTTATGGAAGAGATATAGAGAAAAAGAAGTTTAAAGAAAGTTTTGATGAGCGCGATGAGAATGGAAAAATAAAACACATAAAATGTCTTGTCGTTTCTGGAATAGATGGTATAGGTAGAAAAGCATATGCACGAGCAACATTAAAAGATTCAGAAATTATGGAACATTACTATTTTCCAATGAGTACAACTTTGTCTCAAAATGACACGATTGATGATTTTATTATGAAATTAAGTTGTGATTTGGGATTAGGTAATTACACATATGATGATATAGCAAAATTAGGAAATATAGATTCAAAAATTGAAATTTTAGCAGATTTATTGAATACAGCGCAGAAATATTGTGAACAAATATTTGTTGAAGATGACATGTGTATTATAAAGTCTTCGGAGATAGTATATTGGTTTGGGAAAGTATTGGAGAAAATTGGAAGAAAGATTACAGTTGTCATAATTACAAGAATAAGTTTAAATTCATTTGTATACAGGAAGAATAAAAATATATTTCAAATTTCTTTGCATAATTTGGAACCAAGTGATACTTTTGGTTTTTTAAGAGGTTACTCTAAAATCTGTGGTATACCATTTGAAGATGAGGATATTGATTTTTTTACGGAGATATTGTCGGGATATCCTTTACAGATACAATATTGTGTTGAGCTTGCTCGAGATAATATGAGTATTGAGTATGTGAAGCAGAATTCTCATTTGGTTTACGATATGCCAAAGGCAAATTCAGCAAAAATATTAGAAGTTGTAATCGAGGATGAGTTAAAGAAGGAATACAATGGAATTTTAGCATTGATAGCGCAGTTAGGGACAGCCCCTGTTAGTTTAATTGAGTATATAGTGAAGGTAAATCCCATATATAAGCAAATTTTGAATAGAATAAAAATGTTCACGATTTGCAGTACAGTTGGAACTTCCGGGGAATATTTAAAATTGAATTCTGTCATTAGGGATTATGTTTTAAGAAGTGATTTTAATATGACAGAGGACATAAAGGAGATTTTAAATAAGAATATTGAAGAGTTTGCAAAGAGAATTGAGGACCCAGAATATATGAATTATTTGTCTTTTTCTGAGTTTTCATATTATGTAAAGGAAAATTTGAAAAACAATGTTTCTGTTCCAGACAGGTTTCTCTATGCTACGGTTTATGTAAAATCGGTGATTGAATTATATAATTCTGAGAAGTATAGAAGAGTTTTAGATATCGTAAGAGATATGAAACAATCAGGATTATTTATTAATAGTGATGAGGATGTAAAAAATATTATCCAATTCTATTATTGTAGTTCTTTGGCAAGATTAAAAAATATAGAATTTGATGCCGAGGTTTCGTATTTTAGAGAAGCCTCATTATATCAACAATACAATTTCCTTAAGGGATTTAATTATCGTATTCAGGGACAATATCAAATGGCAGAAAATAGTTATTTGAACGTTTTAAGAAAAAATGCAAGACACGATAAAGCAAGACGAGAATTGGTTTTAATATATACTAATATGCAGGATTATGATACAGCTTTAGATTTGGCAGAACAAAATTATAGGGATTATCCTGAAAACTTATATCAAATGCAGGCATATTTTGATTGCTTGATATATAAAACATGTTTGAATGAGCAACAGGAAAAAGATATTAGCGATATTTTAAAAACAGCAGAAAGTATTTATAGAACGACAGCAAGTGAGATTTATTTCCAGTTAAAAGCAAAATATTTGGCCTTTATACTACATGATAAGAAGAAAGCGCTACAGGTATTAGAGGAAGGATTAGTGAAGTTTAAGCATTCTTTTTATATTCACAAAGATTATTTTGACATTTGCAGACGAGATAATGACAGACAAGGAATGGAAAAAGCTTTTGGTAATTTAAAAAGTATTGCTGATTCAGAGAATGCAAATTTTAACATTGCTTTATTATGTAGGGAAGCATATTTGAGTGCGTTTCAAGGGAAGTCAAGTATGGCAATAGAATTAAGGTTAAAGTCAAATGGTTATCTTACAGAGAGTGCATTTGAAAATGTAATGAAACATGTGGATGATATATTAAAGAAGAATGCAAAGTAAAGAAGGAGAATAGGCATAGTGACTTTAGAAGAAATTATTGCAGGAGAATCTAAAACAATAGAATTTAAAGAAGAGTTGCCGGCAGATAGCAAAAAGTACATGAAAACAGTAGTCGCTTTTTCTAATACTGCTGGTGGAAAAATTATTATTGGAATTTCTGACAAAACGGAGGAAATTGTTGGGGTTCCAAAAGAGAAAGTATTCTAGATTATGGATGGAATTATGAATGCAATAACTGATATGTGTACACCGCAGATTATCCCCAACATAACATTGCAGAGTATAGAATATAAAACATTAATTGTTATTGAGGTTTATCCCGGAAAACAAAGACCTTATTATATTATGTCAGAAGGTAAGGAAAACGGAACCTATATAAGGACAAACGGAAGTTCAAGGCATGCAGATAGTACGCAATTGAAGGAATTAGAATTTGAAGGAGCGAATAAGTATTTTGATCAAACCTATGCAGTAGGTCATGAAGTCACAGAAGAACAAATCACAGGATTGTGTGAGGACATGAAGCAATGTGCTCTTGTAGCCTGTGAGACAGAGAACGAAAGAAAATCTGTAAAAGAGGTAACACAGGGAAATTTATTGTCATGGGGGATATTAATAAAGCAGGAAAATAAGATTCTGCCGACAAATGCATTTGTGTTGTTGACAGAAAATGATTTTCCCCAGGCAAAAATTCAATGTGCGGTATTTAAGGGAACAACGAGAAGTGTTTTTATTGATAAGAAAGAATATATAGGCCCTATTTTTAGACAGATAGATGAAGCGTATCAATTTGTGCTTCGAAATATTAAGTTAGGTGCTAAGATTAAAGGATTGGTCCGGGTGGACTCTTATGAAATTCCAGTGGACAGCATTCGAGAATTGATAATTAATGCAGTAACACATCGCAGTTATCTTGATGAGGGATGTGTACAGATTGCAATTTTCGATGATCGTGAGAGATTACTTCTCCGGGAATGCTGTTTGGTGGCTTGTCGATTGAAGATATTAAGGCAGGTCAATCTCGTCCTAGAAATAGAGCAATTGCGGCAGCGTTTTCTGCAATGAAGTTGATTGAACAATGGGGATCAGGAATTCCGAGAGTAATTGAAGAATGTAAGGGATATGGTTTGAGAGAACCAGATTTGATTGAATTAGGAATGAGCTTTAGGGTTAATATTTATAGACCATCTGAGGAACAAAATGAGGTGGTACCGATACAACAGAAAAAAATGTCTAAAGTAGAGACGGTTTTAGAATACCTAGAAGAGAATGGTACAATCTCAACATCAGAAGTAATGCAGTTATGTGGATATAAGTCCAGAGGAGCAGCAAGAAATGTGCTTAGCAAAATGGCAGATGATAATTTAATTATATGCGTTGGCAAAGGAGCGCAAATACATTATGAGAAAAAATAGTGGTCATTTATATAAAAAATGACCAGTAAATGACCACTAAATGACCAGTAAATGACCGGTAAAAGATAATACAGTGTATAAGTTTGATAGAAAAGAATTAAAACATATGAAAAGGCTTGGGGTACAGAATGAAAGAGTATATTATTTTTATTGCAAACTATTGGGGAACCACCAATGGCGGAATAAGTACTTTTAATTATGATTTGTCAAGAGCAATAGCAAAACGTAGGATAGGAACGAGAGAAAAAACAGTTTGTTTGCTTCTTCACTCTATAAATGATATAGAGAAAAAAGAAGTGGAGGAACTATATGGATTAAAATTGATAGCACTTTTAGATGAAGATGATGAATCGAATGAGGGTGCAGAAGTAATTCCCAGTTTTCTAAAAAAGTTAAGGAAATTAGTAGGATTTCGAAATGGAGATAGCTTAATATGGATAGGACATGATATAAAAACAGGAAATTATGCAAATATGTGCAAAGAGGAATATGGTGGGGAGTCATTGGTTTTTAATCACATGAATTATGCTGAATACTACTATCTTGCTACAGGTGATGAAGAAAAAGAAGAAGAAAAAGAGGCTTTACAGCGAAGAGTTCTTCAGAAAGCAGATTGGATTTGTGCAGTAGGTCCTGCTTTAAAAGATTATTCAGAAGATATACGCCATGAGGTTGGTAAAAATAATGTCATAGAAATTATTCCAGGGTTACTAGATGTAGAACCATCAGTTTCTATGCATAATGCATTTAAAGTTTTGTTTTTTGGAAGAATAGATAAGAAAAATAATTACATAAAACAGCCCAAACTTGCGGTTGCAGCATTTGCAAAAGCATATGAAACTGATAGAAAGAGCAAAGAAATATTTAAGAACAACCCACGCATGGAGGTTTATGGATATCCTAAAATTGACGATGAAGATAAAAGGATATTGCGAGAATTAGTTCGTAGATACACAGCGGAAACCCTTAATATTACACCTCGAAAATATTTAAGAGATCGTGAAAAATTAAAGGAAACCCTTCGGGCAAGTTCATTATGCATTATGATATCGCGGCATGAAGGATTTGGATTAACTGCTTATGAAGCAATAAGCGCAGGTGTTCCTGTTATTATATCGGATAATACAGGACTACATCGATTTTTAAAAAGTAAAAAGGGTGAAGACGTTAAAGGTTTATATAAAGTTGTTCATATTGAAGGGGCGACAGATCAGTTTGGAAATCCAACAGAATCAGATTTAGAAACTGTAACAAATGCAATTTTAGAAATATTAACAGATTATGAGAAAAGTAAAAAAAATGCTTTGCGACTTCAGGAAATTCTTATTAATGAGCAATACACATGGGATAATCAAGCAGGAACTCTTTTAAATTTGATTTATGATTTACAAGATGGAAAAAATGATATATTAGAAGAGATGCCAGTAAATATATGGGAGAGAGATACTTTTAAAATTAATATAAGTCAATATTTGTCTTATGAATTTCTTCCGAATATGTGCGCTTTGTTACTAGGATGTACTCCAGAAGAACATAATAATTATGTGAAGTGTGTTTTGGTTCGGTTTAATAAAGAAAAGAAAATAAGACATACTTTATTGGTAGCAGGCTCTAAACCACAACCTAAGGGAAAAACCAGACTCTTGGAAGATGGAGTAGTGGGAATGATGATAGAGCAGAACATGCAATATGAAAATGAAATACATAATGATGAGGGTATGCCAATTTTTTATGATTTTTTTAGTGATAAAGGTTATATTTTAAAAAATGGAATAATTGGTGAGTTTGATACTACACGTATTCCTGGTGAGCAAGATGAAAATTTGAGGGCAATATTAGTGTTACCTCTGATACATAAGAGACAGTTAGAAGGAGCGGTTACTTTCGATTTTTACAATTTAGCATATCTTAATCTAGAGAAAGGTAATGATGAACTTGAAAAATTAATGAAACGTGGGATGTATTGTATACAGAATTTATCAGCAATTATTTTTAATAATTTTAGTGATGAGATGGAGGATAATTAGAATGTTTAGCAATAGAATAATTGTTTCGTTTGAGGGAAAATGTGAGCTGAATTGTAAACACTGTTTTGCATTAGAGCAAGAGAGCGAATATATGAGGAATGATGTAGATGCAATAGTTGATTCTCTAGAAGATAAGGAATTTGATATTATTTATGTGTCGCATAATAAAGAGAATTTTTGGCATGCAATTGATGGAGTAGAATTGTGTGAAAAATTATATGCTAGATATCGTAAAGATATGTGCATTACTTCTAGATGTGTATTAGACGATGAAATGTTTAGTAGAATGGTAATGCTTAATAATACAATGAAAGATCAGGGAAAACGAATATTTTGGTGTGAGTCTGTACCAGCATTGGAATCTGCATCAATTATTGAGGACCTAAATAAAGTCCCATCTTCTGAAAAAAGGATTGATTTTTTGGGAAGATTGAGAGCTAATGATATATTTGCAATACTTTCGATTCGTCCATTGTTTCCAAGTGAGGTTATTCCGAATGAGGAGATAAAAAGATTAATAGAAATGGCTATAGGAAACGTGGATGCGATAATAACAGGCGGTCTTATTACTACAGAAGAAATAGACAAGCGTTTAGGTTTAAATTATGAAAATTGGAAATATTTAGAGGGAAATGATTCTGCATACTTGGTTGGTGCGATTAGTGACAAAGCTCGGTTTGTTGATGTGAGAGAGGAGATTATGAGTTTAAGAAATTGTTGTGAAGTATGTGGAATACCATTTTTTGAACATAGTTTGCAAGCGATTAATTACTTAACACATAAAGCATTGTCTGATATTTAGAAAATACTATTTTATGGAATTAAAAAGTATTTTTCTAATAGACAAGTAAACAGAAAATGTTCAGAGTAAAATAGCTAAGAACTCTAAAGGGATTTTGCGGATGGTATATATGTAAAAAGGCCAGAATCAAGCCTCCAAGTCCCCCAAAGATTTGGAGGTTTTCTTCTGCCCATTTTTATAGGAAAGTAATTTCCGAAACAAACAATCTATGGTACAATATCCTAGAAGTTAACAACAGGAGAGTTGCACCATAGAGAAAGAGCAGAACAAATCACACATAAGTCAGTCTGGCTTATATCTCAAAAACAAATCTAATCTTTTTCTATGGCAGGTGCAGAGTGGTGCATTATGCTTTATTTTTTGCAAGTCCGGTAGGGGACTATTGCATCATTTTTGAATCCAAGGCTTAACAAAAAGTCAAGGGATGTGCATCTTTATTGCACACTCATGGCACTGCGAAGCAGTTATGCTCCTGACACGACAGAAGAAGTAACTGATAAGTCAGTTTGGTGTAAATAGTATAAAAACATTGGATTCCGTACAAAAAAGTTCCGAAATCAGGAATTTTTGTACGGAATTTCTTTTATTTGCGTACTTGGCGAAAATAAAGCATTTCTATAAGACAAAATCACCTGCTTTTGTATTTTTTTCACCGATATTGGCGTTTTAAATACAAGAAAATTCGTAGGGATTGCAATGATGTATGTCCTATATTCTGAAAGTTAAAATATACATTTAGAATACAGGACAAAAATGCTAGTTTTTCAATTGCCTGCTTGTGACTGATATGACCGCTGCTGTAGCAATCAATGTTTCTCTCTACAGTACGAGAGCCTTCCGTTTGAACTGTTGCATATTGTGCAAGAGGGATGAATTGCTACATATGATATGTAGGATTAATAACCACGGATTTTACGGAGCTCCGTGCGGATCTTCTTCATCTGATCAGCGAAGGTACGCTGCTTGCGGCCAAGCTTCTCGGCGATTGCACGATCTGAGATCTTGTAATCATCAAGCCAGCACTGAATGATGGTATCAGCATCCGGATCGAGCTCACGCAGTCTGGCAAAAAGCTGCTCCAACAGCATACGGTCGGAGATGATTTCTTCCATAGACTTGCTACGGTCGGGCATATAGTCGCCGAGGGTGCCATTGCCATCTGAGAGGGGCTGATCCAGAGAGGTGATGTCTCCAGCAGCGTGATATTCACAGTCAAGGCAGTCGCCATCGCAGCTCCATATGAAGCGATATGGGCACATGCACCTGCCGTGGTCCTGCTCCTTGTGGCGAATGCGGTCGGCTTCCTTATAGAAGGAGTCGTGCTGTTCCTTGGTGACCGGTACCTTTTCGCCGGTGCTGCGAACGTAAATAAAGTGAGTCTTCTGATTGTCATTGTTTTGCATAATGAAAGCCCTCCTTCGGCTGCACCTCACTTCCGGTGATCGGTACAGTATTTGATTGTCATCGGTAGTCACGTGGAACCGGAAACACCCTGCGCAGATGGCTCCCACGTGCTAAAGCAAGTATGCCATTTTTAGGGATCGGAACCTCAGACACAGGCATGTCCGTTTTTCAGTGCTGATAGGCAGAAACGAGAAGGCCAAGATGAGCTTTACATTGAAAAACGGGCAAAAAAAGACCGGACATAGTTGTGTCCGGCAGTGGAATTTGAGAACGCACAAATAAAAAATAATATCAACAAATAACAGCAAACTATTTGAAAATTCACATTCATGGTGTATACTAAAATAGGTAAGCTGTATTCAGATTCAAATCACGGGGTGAGAGCATGGAAGAAATCATGAATGACAAATGGATAAGTATAGATGAAGCTGCGGAATATTTAGGTATTAAAACGGTCACTCTTCGCAGCTGGATCAGAAATGGTAAAGAAGGTTTGCCTGCTCAAAAAATCGGAAAACAGTGGAAGTTTAAAATTTCCGAACTCGATGAATGGGTTAAGAGCGGTAAAAGCGCTGACTGATTCAAGGGGAAAATCGAAGAAAATCATTAGACAAGGAGCAGACAAAGATGGCTGTTAAGAAAACGCAATTATATGCATCGCTATGGGCGAGCTGCGACAAACTTCGTGGAGGCATGGATTCCTCAGAATATAAGGACTATATTCTGACGCTTCTATTCATGAAGTATGTCACCGATAAATTTAAGAATAAGGGAGCCTACGAGGATATCAAGGTCTTCGATAAGGCACATGACAAAGATCCCGATCCAGAAAAGCGTACGGGCTGCTCTTTTGATGACTTTATCGCGCTTAAGGGAAAGAAGAACATCGGCGAGGGCATGGACAAAATCATTGCCCGTCTTGCTGATGAGAACACCGACCTGAAGGGCGTTATTGATATTGCTCATTTTAATGATGAGAAGAAGCTGGGAAGCGGTAAGGAAATGGTTGATAAATTGACTGATCTTATCTCTATCTTCCAGCGTCCGGAACTTGACTTCTCTCGAAACAAGGCAGAAGGTGATGACATCATTGGGGATGCCTATGAGTTCCTGATGCGTAAATTTGCTACGGAGAGCGGAAAGAGCAAAGGACAATTCTATACACCTGCAGAGGTTTCCAGAATTCTTGCTAATGTAGTAGGCATTAGTCACTGCACGGATGCCAGCGCCACGGTATGCGATCCGGCTTGTGGTAGTGGTAGTTTGTTGATTCGAGCTATCGATGCAGCGCCATTTCCAATTATGGGTTATGGTCAGGAAAAAGAAAGCACAACAGCTGGTCTTGCTAAGATGAATGCTGTTCTGCACCGTAAGGCTGAAATTATCATCAAGAGCGGTAATACATTCTCAAATCCGCAGTATATGGATAAATCGGATAACTCTGTACTTGAGCGTTTTGATTACATAGTGGCAAATCCGCCTTTTTCCATGAAAAACTGGCGCGATGGAATTGCCGGTAAAGAATATGGTCGGTTTGAGGGCTATGGGGATATGCCTCCGGAAAAGAACGGAGACTATGCTTGGCTTATGCATATTCTTAAAACTTTAAAGTCAAATGGTAAGGCTGCGGTTATTTTGCCTCATGGAGTCCTCTTCCGTGGAAACGCAGAGGCTACCATCAGAGAAACTATTATAAAGAAACATTGGATCAAGGGCATTATTAGCCTTCCGGCAAACTTGTTTTATGGCACTGGAATAGCTGCATGTGTACTCGTGATTGACAAAGAAGGTGCTGCAAACCGACAGGGCATCTTTATGATTGATGCCAGCCGTGGATATGTTAAGGATGGCAATAAGAATCGTTTGAGAGAACGCGATATCTACAGAATCATTACTACCTTTAATGAGCAGATTACTACGGATCCTAAGTATGCGCGTTTCATACCCAATGATGAAATTGAAAAGAAGAATGGGTATAACCTGAACATCACCCGATATATTGACTCCACAGATCCGGAGGACATTCAGGATATCTATGCGCACATCCATGGAGGTATCCCTGCGGTTGACATCGATGGCCTCTCCAAGTACTGGGAAGTATTTCCTTCGTTGAAATCTGAGCTGCTGTCAACTATTAGCGAAAAATACTACAGCTTAAATGTTGAGCACGAAAGTATTCGACAAACGATATATAAAAATACTGAATTCTCGGAGTATGGTGAGAAACTCGACGAGGCATTTGCTGCATGGAAGGCAAAAGAATATCCGGTTCTTTCAACTCTTGATGAAGACGTGTCTGCAAGAGAGCTGATTGTAAGTCTTGCTGAAGATATCATTGCCGAATTCGAACACCTGACACTGATTGACAAATACGATGCGTATCAGGTGTTGCTAGCCTATTGGAATGAGGTCATGAACGATGATGTGTCACTTATCATAAGCGAATCGGATGGCTACACCAACGCCAGAGCGACAGACAATATCGAGGAAGAAATTACGCAGGGAAAGAATAAGGGTGAAATGAAGGTCACCGGATGGGAAGGCAGGTTGCTTCCGAAGTCCATCGTGATAGATGCATTTTTCCGTAAAGAGAGGAATGCCATAGAAGAAGCCGAGAGTATTGTCGCAGAGACGGAGTCTCAGCTTTCTGATCTGATTGAGAGTGCGGATGAAGAATCTGCTCTTGCTGATGTGGTTGAGAACGGGAAAGTTAAAGCGAAGGATATCGAAGCCAAAATAGTTGAGTTGACAAGCACGATTGAAACAGAAGAAACCATAGAGCTCGAAGTGATCCGTACGGATCTCCAGCTTGTCAATACGAAGAAACGGATGGAAGCGTATCTTGTGGGGCATCCGCTTTGCAAGAGTGCAGTCAACGAAAATGGAAAAATCACAAAGAGCTCTATTGAATATCGTCTACGTATTATTCGTACAGAAGAATGCGTACCTGAGAGCTTGCAGGATGACGTAAACCAGTTGAAGGAAGCTTTAAATCTTTGTGGCAAGATATCAGATTACAATAAGGTTGTCAAAGAGCTGAACAAGGCTCTGGATGAAAAGTGCCGGGCAAGATATGAAAAATTCACAGATAATGAAATTTTAGATCTGCTTGTGAACAAGAAGTGGTTTGATAGCATTTTCTCTGGTATCAGTGATTTGTATGCTGAGATTTCCCATCGCTTGACGAGTAGGATTATTGAACTTGCTGAGCGGTACGAGGATACGCTTCCAGATCTTGACAAAGTCACTGCTGAATATGAGGCAAAGGTAAAGTCTCATCTTGAAAGGATGGGATTCAAATGGTAAATGAAATTTTAAAAACAGATATTCCGGATGACTGGGATATTAAGAAACTTGAGCCAAATGTTGGATTCGTTAGAAGTGGGAAACGCTTACCAAAAGGATATTACGTAACTCCTATACCTACACAACATCCATATATTAGAGTTGCAGATATGAGACCGGGATATGTGGATGTTGAAGGACTGATGTATGTCCCGGATGAAGCCTACTTTTGGATACAAAAATATAGAATATATAGAGATGATATTTATATTTCTGTTGCTGGAACACTTGGTATTGTGGGGCAGATACAGGGTTATCTTGATGGAGCTAATCTAACAGAAAATGCAAATAGAATTACAGACATTAAATGCAACATAAAGTTTTTAATGTATTGGTTAATGAGCTCAAAGATTCAAGGATTGATTAATCAGACGCAAACATTGGGAGCGCAACCCAAGTTGGCTTTAACACGAATTAGAAACTTTCCAATCATCCTTCCTCCAATAGAAGAACAAAGGCAAATTGCTGAGGTATTGTGTAATGTAGACACTCTTATCACTAATTTACGAAAACTCATACGTAAGAAAAAGGATATTCGCCAAGGAACAATGCAAATGCTTGTAACCGGTAAGAAACGGTTGGAGGGTTTTTCAGGTGATTGGATAAAAATTAATTTGGCAAAAAACTCAAGGCTTAAAGCACGTATAGGTTGGCAGGGATTAACTACAGCTGAATATTTGGATGAAGGGTATTCCTATTTGATTACAGGAACAGATTTTAAAGATGGTCGTATCAATTGGAATGGTTGTCACTACGTGAATTATGACAGATACGTGCAAGACCCAAACATTCAAGTATCAAATGGAGATCTTCTTCTTACAAAAGATGGCACCATAGGCAAAGTCGCGTACATATCAGATTTAAATAGACCAGCAACATTAAATAGTGGTGTATTTGTTGTGAAGCCAATAACTGATGCGTATACAGCTCATTTTATGTTTTATGTGCTGGAATCTTCAGTATTTAAAGAATTTCTTCAGCAGTTGTCGGCAGGATCAACGATTAATCACTTATATCAGAAGGATCTCGTAAAGTTCGATTTGTATGTTCCGCCTACCACAGAAGAACAAGAAGCTATTGCTGGTATCCTTTTCGATATGGATTTGGATATCTACAAACTCGAAGAAAAACTATCGAAATATCAGAAAATAAAGCTAGGTATGATGGACGAATTGCTGACCGGCAAGGTCAGGTTAGTGTAAGGAGGTGCCTGTCAGATGAGTATTGGCGATGCCGAAATTGAAACACAGGAAAGAGTGATCCGTTTTTTTAAAGATCCGGAGATCTTGGGCTACCAGTATATTGGTAACCTGTCAGATTATCAGAATAAGAACATTAAGGAAGATCGTCTGCGCCAGTACCTTCGACTGAAGGGCTATGCAGACAAGCTGATTGATGCTGCTATTATGCAGCTTCAGCAGGAAGCCGGGAATCTTTCGCGTGGAGTTTATGATGCTAATAAGACTGTGTACTCACGGTTGAAGTACGGCATTCCAGTCAGCGAGAGTCCTGAAAAGCCTCCGGTGACTGTGCAGCTTGTTGATGAGGAAAAACCTCTGAACAATGACTTTGCTATTGCCGAGGAAGTGACGGTCGTTGAACAGTCAGAGAAGCGACCGGATCTTGTAGTTTACTTGAATGGCATTGCAGTAGCGGTTATTGAGCTGAAGCGAAGCAGCATCTCCGTCTCAGAGGGTATCCGTCAGAATTTAACAAATCAGAAGAACTCATTCATACAGAGCTTCTTTACAACGATGCAATTTTGCATGGCCGGAAACGAATCAGAAGGCCTGCGTTATGGCACGCTTCTGACCGGAGAGAAGTTTTATATGGAGTGGAAGGATGACGGATTCAAAGAACATGAGGAAGAGCGTGATCCAGTAGATGTCCGTATCAGTAAAACCTGCGAAGGCATAGAGAACAAACTCCTGAAGCAGATATATGCCATGTTCGATAAGGAACGTTTTATCGACCTTATCATGAATTTTGTTGTCTTTGATAAAGGCATCAAAAAAGTATGCCGGTACAATCAGTATTTTGGCATCAAGCGTACCCAGCAGAGGCTTACTAATCTGAGAACGGAGCTTCACAATCCGAACAGAGATCCGGATAAACCGATGGGTGGTATTCTTTGGCATACACAGGGTTCCGGCAAAACGCTGACAATGGTATGGCTTGCAAAATGGATTTTGACACATTGGGCGGAGCTTAATGCCCGTGTCCTTATCGTGACAGACCGAGATGAGCTTGATGAGCAAATAGAAAAAACATTCACTGGTGTGGATGAGAATATTGCTCGTACCAAGAGCGGTAAAGATTTGCTGAATCGCCTGAATGTATATGATGATTCGCTGATTTGCTCACTGGTACATAAGTTTGGACGTCGTGGTGGTGAAGCGACAGAGAATGACTATGACAAGTACATAGAAGAGCTGAAAGCGTCCCTCCCTGCTAATTTCGAGGCAAAAGGAAATCTTGTGGTGTTTGTTGACGAATGCCACAGAACACAGTCTGGTAAGCTTCATACGGCGATGAAGACCATCATGCCGAATGCTGTATTTATAGGCTTTACGGGCACTCCACTGCTGAAAAGGGATAAGAAGATCAGTATTGAGGTTTTCGGTACATATATCCATGCTTACAAGTATAACGAAGGCGTGGCTGACGGTGTCGTTCTGGATCTTCGTTATGAATATCGCGATGTTCCACAGGATTTGTCTTCACAGGATCGTGTTGACCAGTGGTTCGACGTAAAGACTAGAGGCCTTTCCTCTCGTGCAAAGGCAAAGCTCAAGGAGAAGTGGGGCACGATGCAGAAGGTGTATAGCTCCCGCTCGCGTCTTGAAAAGGTGGCATGGGATATCATTCAGGACTTTAATATGAAACCGCGTCTGATGGATGGAAACGGCAATGCGATTCTTGTAGCCGATGGTATTCCTACGGCCTGTAAGTATTACGAAATTTTCCAACAGATGGGCTTTAAGAAGTGTGCCATCATATCTTCCTATACACCGAACAAGGGAGAATTGCGAACGGACACCGTCAGCGACGAGGATGATACCGAAACCTTCCTTAAATACGAGACGTATCTCAAGATGCTAGGACTCAATCCATCTGATCTTCCGAATGCGGGATCGGTTCAAGCCAAGGTGGAGGAATTTGAAAAGGAAGCAAAGCGCAAATTCGTAGAGGAGCCTGCGAATATGAAGCTCCTCATCGTCGTGGACAAGCTTCTCACCGGGTTTGACGCACCTCCTTGCACGTATCTATACATTGACAAGAGAATGCAAGACCACGGCCTTTTTCAGGCAATCTGCCGAGTCAATCGTCTTGATGATGATACTAAGGATTTTGGCTATATCGTGGATTACAAGCAGTTGTTTGGACAGCTCCAGACCGCAATGAAGGACTATACTTCCGGCGCTTTTGAAGGATATGATCCGGAGGATGTAAAAGGACTTGTCAAAGATCGCCATGATGCTACGGTATCCTATTTTGAGGAAGTGTATGATGCTGTCGAGGAACTCTGTGAAGGCGTCGAGGAACCGCGTGGAGAGATCCAGTACATACATTATTTCTGTGGCGTTTCTGGACAGTCTGAGGAGAGCGACGAGATTTATGCACGCCTGAGAGAAAAACTCTATCGTCTTGTGAGTAGTCTTGTCAGAGCCTTCGCAGAAGCAAAACCATATCTAATTGATGACATCTCATCTGGCAAATTGAATGAATATGATAAGAAGGTCACTTTCTACATCGAGTTGAAGAAAACTATCGGTACGGCCAGTGGAGACTTTCTCGATTTGAAGGCATATGAACCTGATATGAGAAAGATGATCGATAACTACATCACGGCCGCAGATGCCGAGAAGATTGGCGATTTTGATGATCTTACCCTATTGGATTTCGTAGCAAAGCAGGGTGAGACACTTACCGGTGAAGGTGATAGCGGCCACAAGGAAGGTGCGGCAGAGGCAATCGAGAATAACATCCGTAAGAAGGTTATCGAAAAGGTCACGGTCAATCCACGCTATTATGCAAAGATGTCAGAAATCCTTGATAAGCTCATTGAAGAGCGTAAGCAGGGAGTTCTTGACTACGCTGAGATGCTTGAGAAATATATAAAGCTGGCCAAGGATGTTGATTGCCCAGAGGATAACGACAAATATCCGGAAAGTATCCGCAAGAGTAAAGCCCTCATGGCTATTTATGATAACACTGGAGAAGATGAGAAACTTGCTATCAGAATCCACAAAGCTGTGAAAAAGCAGGCACTGTTTGGGTTCAGAGATAATCAGGTAGTAATACGAAGAATAAAGAAAGCACTCTATGAGATTTTGGGTGATGACTCTGAAGTGGAGCGCATCTATAAGATCATTGAGAAGCAGGAGGAGTTTTAATGCGCATTGTCATTTCCGGTATCCCAATTGATGTGCAAAAAAAGAATATAAAAAATATGCACCTTCAGGCGAAGCCGCCGGATGGACATGTTGTGATTTCTGCGCCTTTATCCGTGGATGATAAAGCTATAGAGGCTTATGCCAGAACTCAGCTGGGCTTTATCAAGAGGTCTATCGCGCAGTTTCAGGATCAGCCAAGAGCATCGAAGCGGCAGTATGTTTCGGGTGAGACGATGTACATATGGGGAAAGCAGTACTTTCTTGTCTTTAAGCCTGACAATCAAAAGAACAGCTTCGAGATTCAGAATCAAAATATTGTTCTATCCATGAGCGCCAAGAGTACCGTGAAACAGCGAGATGCTTATGTGAAAGAAGAATATCGAAAGATTCTGAAGGAAGAAATAGAAAAGTGTCTGCCTAAGTGGGAGGCGCAGACAGGACTTAAATGTGATTCTTGGCAAACAAAATATATGGTTACAAAATGGGGTGCCTGCAGTATAGGTAAAAAGAAGCTGTGGTTTAACCTGCAGCTCGCCCAGAAACCGTATGCCTGCCTTGACTATATTATTTTACATGAGCTTACACATTTAATCACAAGAAAGCATGACGCTACATTTATCGCTCACATGGATAAGTGCATGCCTAATTGGCGTGAAATTCGTAAAGAACTCAATGACAGCAGGCTGGACTACTATGAAGCACAGGATGAAAGCCCACTGCAGAAACTGATTGACCAATCTCGTTATGACGATATCCGGGATGCGACCATAGCTTATATTCAAGAGGAACGTTCTGGTGACACGAAAAGGCTGTCGGTCGTTGATATGGAAATCGAGAATGTTATCCATATTGAACAGCCAGAAGATGGCGTGATTGCATTCGATGTAATTACATCATGCGATGTCGAAATGCCGTCCGCTTCTCACAAGGGATATTTTAATGAGCGCTGGCTTAAGATTCATTGTCAGGTTACTCTTGGCATTGATATGAGCGGGTTCTGGATTATGTCTGTTGGTAATTGTGAGCCGCAAGAGGAATCTGATAATGACCGCCTGTCCGGAGAGCTGGTACCTATTATCTCTCGTGACCAGTTTGAAGACGAAGCTGAGAAGTTCCTGACAAGGTATTGTCCGGATGCGTTGGATAAACCGATGAGGATTCCAATCGAGACGATAGCCAGCGATATGAAGCTACATGTTATCGAGGATGTACCTCTATCGGATGATCTTACTTATTTTGGGACAATCATATTTGATAACGGGAATGTTCTCGATAAGCACAGGAAGATTACAATTCGCAATGCTAAACGCGGAACCGTATACCTTGATCCGCGTGTCTCCTATGAGAGATCTGTAGGAACAAAGCGTACTACGCTGGCACATGAGTGTTTTCACTGGCACCGTCATCAGCCATATCATGTGTTGATGAAAATGATAGGTGCTAATGATAATCTTGGAAGGGCTATCCAGTGCCAAATAGCTGCAAACAACACTGATTCAGATAAATGGAAGGCTGTAGACTGGATGGAGTGGCAAGCCAAAGGCGTTGCTCCGAGAATCTTGATGCCCGCAAAAACGACGCGCTTGAAGGCAAATCAGCTTCTTGCAACTTATGGCGGGGTTGATGATGCGAGCATTACAGCCTATGAGAATGTCATTGATGAACTGGCGGAGCTGTTCGATGTGTCAAGACAGGCCGCAAAGGTTCGTTTGATGGATCTGGGGTATTCCAAAGCCGAAGGTGCATATCCGTTTGTGGATGGTCAGTATGTTCGTGGATATTCATTTGAAGCAGGTGCCTTGGGTAAGAATCAGACATTCACTATTCCTTATGCCGATTTGTTTAAGGCTTACTGTTTCGACCGCGAGTTTAAGAAACTAATTGACAGCGGTCAGTTTGTTTTTACAGATCGTCACCTCGTTCTCAACAATGAGAAATATATAGCGAGGAATCAGGCCGGAAATGCGACACTGTCAGAATATGCACTCACACACATGGATGAGTGCTGCGTTGTTTTCTCGAAGGGGTATAGCTATCAATCGAAATATCAAGGGGTGAAGTATTACACGCAGTTTATGCGGAACGCCGCTCCTGTTGAAAATCAGGTTGAGTATTCCTTTGAACTAAACACGCATAACCGAACGCTACTCGACCAGATTCAGAACGCCAAGCGTCGGTCAGAAGCCCTGCGAAAAAATCCCGGTTCCTTTGCCGAAACGCTGGTAGCTTTACAAAAAGAAAGAAAGCTCTCAAATAAACAGTTAGCAGACCGTTCGCTCGTAGGAGAAAAGACCATCCAGCGTTTGAGAAATGATGAAGAGTATCCAACATCTGTACAGACAGTTCTGGCGTTATGCGTAGGACTAAAGCTGCCACTGCCGGAGGCTGAAATGTTTCTTGGTAAAACTGACTTTAAATTAAATTCATTGAAGGGCGAAGGATACGTTTATCAATGCGTAATGGGAGCCTGTGCAGAGAATTCAATTTATGAAATAAATGAAATGCTTAAAGAAAACGGAATTACTCCTCTGGGGAGCGATCCCGATCTTCAGTAATACGAGGAGGGGTGATATGGAATGAAAGGTTCAGAATGCAAACTCGTAAAATATATGGAGGGCTCTGACAAGCGGTTTGTCATTCCGGTTTACCAGAGAAATTATGACTGGAAGACTGAGAACTGCAAGCAACTGTATGATGACCTCGTAAAGATCATCAGGGGACATCGGAAGAGTCACTTTTTCGGAAGCCTTGTTTCCGTCTATAATCCAGATGGACACAATGAGGAGTTTCTGATTATTGATGGTCAGCAGCGTCTTACGACAGTTTCGCTGTTGTTTCTTGCAATGTATAATCTGCTCGATAAGGGTGTTATCGTGCCGGGAACATCTAATCTGAAGCAGCGGATTTTTGAGGAGTACCTCGTTGACAAGTGGAAGCCGGAGGATACTCGTATCAAGCTCAAACCGGTAAAAAATGATCAGATGGCTTTTGGAAAGCTGTTTTCTGATCCGACGGAGCATATCCGTGAGTCCAATCTGACCGTAAACTACGATTATTTTTATGACCGGATTCAAAAACAGGAAATCACCATCGACCAGCTTTACGATGCGATTTGCTGTCTGGAAATTATAAATATCCGGCTGGATATGGACGACAATCCACAGCTCATTTTTGAGAGTCTGAATTCAACTGGTCTTGATCTCAGCGAGGGAGACAAAATCAGAAATTTTATCCTGATGGGCCTGCCTTCTAAAGAACAGGAGGATTTTTACGAGAAATATTGGAATAAGATTGAGGTATGTACGAAGTACGATGTAAGTGCTTTTATCAGAGATTATCTGAGCGTAAAGCAGCAAGCTATTCCACAACAGAAGAAAATCTACATCAATTTTAAGGACTTTGTTGAGCACGCAAAAATCGAAACGGAACCACTCCTTGTCGAGATGCTGGACTATGCAAAGCGGTACCAGATTCTTCTTGATGGTAATTCTGGAAGTACTGCCCTTGACGCTTGTATTGACCGACTGAACCGTCTGGAGACTACGGTAACAAGGCCGTACTTCCTCGAGGTGCTTCGCCTATATAATGAAAGCAAACTGACTTTAACACAGGTCACGGAGATTTTCCTGACGACAGAGAGCTATCTGTTCCGCAGGACGATGTGTGATCTGCCAACAAATGCTCTGAATAAGATTTTTCTCATGCTACACCGGGAAATCGTCCGATACGACGGCACCGAGGATGACTATGTCGAGAAGTTCAAGTATGCGCTTCTCTCAAAGAAGGAGCGTGCCCGCTTCCCGGACGATGTGGAGTTTAAGGTGGCATTTGAGGAACGTTCAGTTTATCTGATGAACAGTAAGAATAAGATTTACCTCCTTGAGCGCTTCGAGAATTTCGGCACTTCGGAGGATAAGGATGTATACCGCCACTGTGATGACGGTACTTATTCCATTGAGCACATCATGCCTCAGCACCTTACGCCGATTTGGCAGAAGGAACTGGGAAATGACTATGAACAGATACATGAAGTGTGGCTACATCGTATGGCAAATCTTACACTGACGGCCTATAACTCGAAATACAGCAATAGCTCATTCGCTGAAAAGAAAACCATGCAGAATGGTTTTGATGATAGTGGTATCCGCATGAATACTTGGATTGCCAAGAAGGACAAGTGGACGCTGGCAGAACTGGAGGAACGCAGCGAATATCTCATGAGTCGGGCTCTTTCGATCTGGGCAGCACCTGTCACAGAATATAAACCGGAAGAAAGGCAGCTTGATACTTATACGCTTGAGGATGAGGGCGAGCTGACCGGGCGCCTGATTGCAAAGTTCACCTTTAAGAACACTGAACAGCCGGTAACGAGCTGGGTTGAGATGTTCCAGAAGGTTATTCAGATTCTGTATGCCGAGGACAAAGCCATCATTACAAAACTGGCTATGTCTGAAGAGGAGAATATTGCTCTTCACTTCAACACTAATCCGAATGCATTCACGAAGTCAGTGGAAATTGGTGACGGCATCTATGTGTGGACAAATACAAGCACTCAGAGCAAACTGTCTGTCCTAAGCCGTCTCTTCAAACTGTACGATGAAGATCCGGCAGACTTGGTATTTTATCTGCGCGATGAAAACGAGGCCAATGAGGATGAGCCGGGCAGCCGTTATGAGCTCCGGAGAAAATACTGGATATATGCGCTTCCGATTATCCAGAAGGTGCACGGCGAGGACGGCTCCTTCTCTAATGTTAATCCCTCAAGAGATAATTGGATCAATGGCTTCTTTGGTATAGGTGGCTTCTATCTTTGCTGCGTAGCAAACTTTGATGCGGCGCGGGCAGAGGTTGTGTTTGGCAGAGGCAATAAGCAAGAAAACAAGGATGCCTTTGATAGCCTGTACACACATAAAGTGGAAATAGAATCAGCGTTGGGCACAACACTCCAGTGGAACCGTGGTGACGATATCAAATTGTCCAAGGTTTTCATTCAGCTGAATAATGTCAGCATTGAAAATGAGACTGACTGGCTCCAAATGGCGAACTTCCACGCCGACTGGACGAAGAAGTTCTACGATGTGATTGTGCCGTTTATAAAGCAATGAAGAGGGAGCACATGATGAAAATAGGAAGAAATGATCTGTGCCCTTGTGGAAGTGGAAAGAAATATAAGAATTGCTGTCTCCGAAAGGAAACAATGAGCATCTCTGACCGTATAAAACAAGCGGTTAAAGAGAGCGGATATAATGAAGATATCGGGAATGTGCTTGCAAATATGTATAGGTACATGGAGAGAAAGCAATGGTGGGGTGCCTGCCACGCTTCATGTGCTGCGTTATACGTTTGCCTGCCTGAGCTCGGATACAAACCTAAGCTATGTATAGGTGAGGTGCTTGGTCAAGGATTGTATTTTGATCATTCGTGGATTAGCCTTGATGATAAAATGATTGATCTTGCAATAAGCATGACACTGCTTGGAGGGGCACCGGCATCAGGAGCTATTATTCTTGGAAAAGATATCAAAACAGGACTGCCTCCTATACTGGATTATGGCGTTCTAGGAAGAGGCATCGAGGATCAGGCAAAGTTCGTGATGGGGCTCCCGTTCAACCAGTATATGGATAGTTTTCCGGATGAAAAAGGTGGTCTATGGGGCGTCGTGCGTGAAGTATTAAGTACTGATGTAAATATTTCGTCATTACGTGAAAAATATAAGGACACGAAGAGAGTTCTTATAAGACGTGAATGATGGTAATTATGTTGCATTTGAAGAAGGAGGCCTATTCGTCCGTGAGTAATGATATTAAAGCAATAGCTATGAGGTGCTTGAAGAGACTGGTGACCTAAAAACAAACTATTGGGATTAATATGACCACAGAGCCTATAAATTGTAACGAAGCGTTAAAACGGCTGGAATGCGATGATTATGATTTGTGTTCAGCTTTGTTGACAATGCTATTGCGAGAAGATCATTTTTTGTAATGGTGCTTTTGATCAGAGAGTGGAATCCGGACAGGTTGAATGTATTGTTCAGCGAATGATAAAATTGCTTGAAAGGTAAGGCAACAGAAGAGAATTATCAGTTGATTAGAAAGTATTTGAAGGAAAATGGATTGTCT
>ERZ772954.1113-NODE-1113-length-22405-cov-3.768680_pt1 | contig 22405 bp, 17 predicted proteins | sample MGYA00580684_ERZ772954 | MGnify/ENA primary metagenome ERZ772954 (study PRJEB29015, sample SAMEA2737654) | human gut metagenome | biome: human gut; feature: human-associated habitat; material: faeces | place: China | collected 2012 ...
CTGTTGCCGTTGGGTCAATCAGAGAAATCCAGCATCCCGGCGTTGTCTCTTCCGTCTGACGGGTCACACCGTCCTCGGTTTTAAAAATACGAATCATTTCTGTTCCCTGCCTATCTGGATTCCGTAATTATGCAAACATTTCTGTCTGCGACGTTATCATTATAAATTCTGCCTGTATTTTTGTCAAACCCATTGCTTATCATTTTTCAATTTCTAACACATTTTCTATTTTTTCTTCACATTTTTTTTACAGAAGAGTAAATTGTAATCATATCCGTTTTATGTTAGACTAATACTCGTATGCCTTTTGGAATACTTCAATGTACATTTATTCAGATTTTTTATCAACTTTTATAAGATTACTAAAAAATTATCAAATTTATCAAAAAATTATCAAGTGCTATCACGTAAAGTAAATAAGCTGCAAGGCTACAAAACATGCAATACGATAACGGTAAGCTTAAAAAAATAACTGTACATGTTCAAAAGAAAAGGAGGCAGGGGGATTCCCCCGCAAATATGAATTCACAGCATAATTTAAAAAACATAACAACGAAAGACCAAACTGAAAAAACTGAAAACCAAATGAAAACCCCTACACAAAATCAAACACCTTACACCTTGGGAATCGACATCGGTTCCACAACGGTTAAGATCGCCGTCTTAGACGGTGACAATCACATATTATTTTCCGACTACGAGCGTCACTTTGCCAATATTCAGGAGACGCTCGCTCTTTTACTGAAAAAAGCGAAGGAACAACTCGGTCCCCTTGAGGTTCACCCGAGCATCACCGGATCAGGCGGACTCACGCTCTCAAGCCACTTACAGGTGCCGTTTACGCAGGAGGTCGTTGCCGTCGCAACTGCGCTTCAGGACTACGCTCCACAGACGGACGTCGCAATCGAGCTCGGCGGTGAAGATGCCAAAATCATCTACTTCACCGGCGGAATCGATCAGCGAATGAACGGAATCTGCGCCGGCGGTACCGGTTCTTTCATCGACCAGATGGCTTCCCTGCTTCAGACGGATGCCTCGGGCTTAAACGACTATGCCAAGAATTATCAGATGATCTACCCGATCGCTGCCCGCTGTGGCGTATTCGCAAAATCTGATATTCAGCCGCTGATCAACGAGGGCGCGACGAGAGAAGACCTCTCCGCCTCGATCTTCCAGGCAGTTGTCAACCAGACAATCAGCGGTCTCGCCTGCGGAAAACCGATCCGCGGAACCGTTGCCTTCCTCGGAGGTCCGCTCCACTTCCTTCCAGAGCTGAGAAAAGCATTTATCCGGACGCTGAACCTCGATCAGGACCACATCGTCGCTCCGGATCACTCTCATCTGTTCGCCGCAGTCGGCTCTGCGATGAACGCAAAGGAGGACGTGACCGTTTCCCTCGATCACATGATCGATCAGCTCTCCTCCGGCATCAAGATGGAGTTTGAGCTGGTGGAGGGCGATCTGGCCACCATCCTGTGGACCGCTCCCGCCGACCAGACCAACGGCCCCCGCGCTGTGGATTGGGACATCTGCTACGCCGCCAACGCCGCCCTCTCCCTTCATGAGTATTACGACCGCTACCGTACCGGCTCTCCCACCAACTCTCACACGCCAGAGGACGCCGAGCTTAACCGCCTGATCGACGCCACCAACGCCTCCGCCGATGTGAATGCGCAAAACGAGGCGTTCAAGGAGCTGATTAAGTACGAGAATGAGAATCTGTTCACCATGGCTCTCTACTATCAGCCCATCTTCCTGATTACCAGCGACAAGATCGGCGACATCCAAAAGGGCACCCCGCAGTTTTGTATCAACTGGGGCATCCAGAACTGGAACGTACAGTGATTACCGGCCGAGCCCGAAAAATACATAAGGGCCGGGCCCTCTCCGTTCAGCCCTGAGAGACTATTGATGGGAAGGGGCGGCGCCAGCCGCCCCTTCCTCTTTTAAATCCGGGAGGGAGCTTCATGAGAAATACCGCTCAATATATTCTGAAACGACTGCTGTATATGATCCCCATGGTTCTGGTCATCACTTTCCTCATTTACGGTGGGCTGGAACTGACGCCAGGAGACGCCATCTCCCATATGATTCCGCCGGACCAGCTTGCGAATGTGAATCCGGAACAACTGGAGGCGCTGCGGGAGTCCTACGGCCTCAACGATCCCTTCCTCCTGCGCTACGTGCGCTGGCTGGGGGAACTGCTCCACGGTAATTTCGGCTATTCCATTACCAGCGGCGTGCCCATCAAGGACATCCTGCTCCAGCTCTTCCCGGCCACGCTGGAGCTGTCCCTGGCGGCCCTGGCCATCTCCTCGGTGCTGGGCAGCATCCTGGGCATCCTCAGTGCGCTGAAGAAGGGGTCTATTGGAGACAACGTGCTGACGGTGTTCGGCATGATCGGCGTCTCCATCCCCCAGTTCTTCTTCGGTATGCTGTGTATCCTCGTCTTTGCGCTGGACTGGGCGATCTTGCCGATTGGAGGCCGCATGGCGCCGGGAGAGACGGGGATATGGAACCACTTCAAATATCTGATTTTGCCCGCCAGCGTGCTGGGAATCTCCCTCACCGCCGGCGTCATGCGCTATTCCCGTTCCAGTATGCTGGATACAATGAACAAGGACTACATCAAGACAGCACGGGCCAAGGGTCTGCCGGAGTGGCGGGTCAACCTGGTCCACGGGTTCCGGGTGGCCCTCACCCCTGTAGTGGTGTTAATTGGTTTCCGTCTGCCCACCCTGATCGGCGGCTCTGTCGTCATTGAGACCATCTTCCAGTGGCCGGGGATTGGTAACGCCTTTAAGACGGCGGTAACGGGGCAGAACTACCCGCTGGTTATGATGATCGCCCTCTTTTCGGTTCTTGCCGTGCTCATGGCCAGCTTCCTGGTAGATATTCTGACGGCGGTCCTTGACCCGCGGGTCAAACTGGAGTAAGGGGGAAACGACATGAACGCTGAACTGACCAACACCAGAAAGCGTACCCGGCTGGACCGGAAGTTTGACAGGCTCCGGGACGCCGAGGAAGCGGGCAAGCTGGGCAAGAGCAAGACCAGCCGTGCCGTGCGCAAAATGCTGGAGAACCGGCTGGCCGTCATTGGACTGGTTGTTTTCGCCATTATCCTGATCTCCTGCTTGCTGGCGCCGCTTATTTCTCCCTATGACCCTTTGACCACCGACCTGCGGGCCATGACCCAGCCGCCGTCGCTCCAGCACCTGTTTGGCACGGATAAGCTGGGCCGTGATGTGTTCTCCCGTACCCTGTACGGCGGACGCCTGTCTATCCTGATCGGACTGGGTTCCGCCCTGGGCGCCGCCGTCATCGGCGTACTGCTGGGCTGCTACGGCGGCTATAAGGGCGGGCTATTTGATAAGATCGTGCTGCGCCTGTCCGAGATTTTTATGTCCTTCCCGCAACTGATTCTGGTGATGATGCTGGGCACCATCTTTGGCCGGGGCCTTTGGAACCTGATCTTTATCTTTATTCTTACCGGCTGGGGCGGCGTCTACCGACAGGCACGAGCGAAAATGCTCTCCTTGCGGGAGGAGGAGTATGTGCAGTCCATGCGGGCCTTTGGCCTAAGTGATTTTGTCATCGCGTACAAGCACATGCTGCCCAACGCCATCGGCCCCGTGGTGGTAAACCTGACACTTTCCACCGCCATGTTCATTCTGGATGAGGCGGCCATGAGCTTTTTAGGGCTGGGCGTTCCGCCTGAGATCGCCACCTGGGGCAATATCCTCAACGCCGCCCAGGACCTCTACGTCATGCAGAACTACTGGTGGCTGTGGCTGCCGGTGGGAATTGTCGTGTCCCTGTTCGTCATCAGCATCAACTGCATCGGCGACGGACTGCGCGATTCCACCGACCCCACCCAGCAGGGATAAGGGAGGGAGCGATATGGAACAGCAAGCCATCATCACCGTCAAGGATCTGCGAACCTATTTTTACTCCGACAAGCGGTGCAACAAGGTTCTCAACGGCGTCTCCTTCGAACTTTATAAGGGACGGACCCTCTGTGTGGTGGGGGAGTCGGGCTGCGGCAAGAGCGTGACGGCCTCTTCCATCATGCAGCTTCTGCCCAAGCTCTCCCGCATTGAGAGCGGGGCCATCACCTACCACAGCGAGAAGGGTGACATTCGGATCGATCAACTGCCCCGCAACGGCAAGGAAATGCGCGCCCTCCGCGGCCGGGACATAGCCATGATCTTTCAGGACCCGATGACCGCCCTCAACCCGGTCTACACCATCGGATTCCAGATCGGGGAGGATCTGAAGTACCATACGGACCTGGACAAAAGATCCCGCCGTGCCCGGACGCTGGAGCTGCTGACACAGATGGGGATCTCCACCCCGGAGAAGCGCATTGACCAGTACCCCCATGAGTTCTCCGGCGGTATGCGCCAGCGGGCCATGATCGCCATGGCCATGAGCTGCAGCCCCAAGGTGCTCATTGCCGATGAGCCCACCACTGCCCTGGATGTGACAATCCAGGCCCAGATTTTTGAACTGATGGAAAAATTGAAGCGGGAGCACGACACGGCCATCATGCTCATTACCCATGATATGGGCGTGGTCAGTGAGCTGGCGGACGACGTGGCAGTGATGTATATGGGTTCCATCGTGGAACGGGGCAGTGTACGGGAGGTGCTCAAGTATCCCGCCCATCCCTACACCGCCGCCCTGCTGCGCTCCATCCCGATCCTTCACAAGGGCAGGGGACAGAGGTTGGAGCCGATCCGCGGCTCCACACCCGACCCATATGACCGGCCCAAGGGATGCCAATTTGCCCCCCGGTGCGATTTCTGCTGTGAAAAGTGCAGGCAGGAAATGCCTCCAGAGGTCCCGGTGTGTGATGGACATGCGGTACGCTGCTGGAACGCCGAACAGGTCTACGCCGGACACAGAGAGGAGGTCGAAGCCGTATGAGCGAGAAAAAAGTGCTGCTGGAGCTGCGGGGGGTGAAGACCTTTTTCCCAGTTCGGGGCGGTTTTTTCAACAAGGTCCGGGACCATGTGCAGGCGGTCAACGACGTGGACCTGGACATCTACAAGGGGGAGACTCTGGGGCTGGTAGGGGAGTCCGGCTGCGGTAAGACCACACTGGGCAAATCCATCATCCAACTGGTCAAGGCTACTGATGGAACGATGATGTACGATTTCGGCCCCCAGCACGGTGGTAAAAAGGACCTGCGGCAATTGAACAGGGAGGACGAACAGGTCCTGCATCGCCGCATCCAGATCGTTTTTCAGGACCCCTATTCCTCCCTGAACCCCTCTTTTACAATTTATCAATCTTTGGCCGACCCTCTCAGGCATTTCGGGGTAGTCAACAAGACGAATCAGCGTGCACTCATTGCCGACATCCTGGAGGCGGTGAACATGCGCCCGGAGTACATGGATCGCTATCCCCATGAGTTTTCGGGGGGCCAGCGGCAGCGGATCGGGATCGCCCGCGCCCTGCTGGTCCACCCGGAGATGGTGATCTGCGACGAGGCGGTCTCGGCGCTGGATGTGTCCATCCAGGCCCAGGTTCTCAATCTGCTGATGAGGCTCAAGGAAGAGCTGAAACTGACCTACATCTTCATTACCCATAACCTGTCCGTGGTGGAGTACATTTCTGACCGCATCGCGGTCATGTACCTGGGACGGATCGTGGAGCTGGCCTCCACGGAGCAGATCTTCGAAAACACCATGCACCCCTACACCGAAGCCCTCCTCTCCGCCATCCCTGTGGTGGACCCGGATAACAAGCGCAGCCGCATTGTGCTGGAGGGCGATGTGCCCAACCCGGTCCATCCGCCCGAGGGGTGCCACTTCCATCCACGCTGCAAGAAGTGTATGGATATCTGCATGCACAAAAAGCCGGAACTGAAGCGCCATATGATTAACGGTGAGGAGCATTTCTGCGCCTGCCACCTCTATGACCAGATCCCGGCTGGGGGTTCTGACGATTGAGGGGTGGATATATGGAGCTGAATTTGGCCTCGACCTGTGATGTGCTGGTATTGGGGTCTGGTATCGCGGGAATCTCTGCGGCGTTGACCGCTGCGGAGTCCGGTGCCTCGGTGATTCTGGTGTGCAAGGGCAGGCTGTTTTCCGGCTCCAGCTTCTACCCCGGGACCTGGGGCCTGGGTCTGGTGGGACCCGCAGACGAAGCGGATGAGGCCGACCTGATCTCCACCATCGAGGACGTGGGCTGCGGCATGGCGGACGATGCCTTGGTAAGAGCACTTGTGAAGGGCATCCACCCGGCCATCGAAAAAGTCCGCAGCATGGGTGTCAGGCTCCGCAAGGCGGGCAAGGGCGGACAGCAGGAGTACATCCCTTGCTTCGACCATAAGCACCGGGACTGGAACGGGATCGAGTTTGACAGCGCCCGGGAGATCTTTTCACAAAGACTGGAAGAGTTGGGTGTGACCATTCTTTCCGGCCGGGAGACGCTGGAACTGGTCCGTGCGGACGGTCGGGTATGCGGCGCTGTGATTACGGACGGGGCGGAACTGCACTACCTGGGCTGCAAGGCCCTTGTGCTGGCGACGGGCGGTTACGGAAGCCTGTTTCGTCACCACCTTTGCACCTCCGACGTGGAGGGGCTGGGGCAGGCATTGGCTCTGGAGGCCGGCTGCCGTCTGGTCAATATGGAGTTTATGCAGATCATGCCTGGCTATCTGTCGCCGGCGTATCAGACCATTTTTAACGAAAAGACATTTCGATTCACCGATCTGCGCCGTCCGGACGGGGCCCCACTGCTGGAGGGGGAAACGGCTTCGTTGCTGGAACTGCGCGCTACCCACGGCCCCTTCACAGCGCGTCTGCCCTCCAAGGCGGTAGACCTGGCCATCTACCGCGCCTGTCTGGAGGATAAACGGGGTGTGAGGGTTACCTATTCAGATGAAATGCGCCATAGCCCCCCGGAGTTTGTGAAAACCTATTTTGATTGGCTCCGGGAGGCAAGAGGCCTAACTATGGAAGACCCGATCCAAATTGGGATGTTCGCTCACGCGGCCAATGGCGGGGTTTGGATCGCCCCCGATACCTCTACCGGTGTACCCGGCCTGTTTGCGGCCGGAGAGGTCACAGGGGGCATGCACGGGGCCGACCGCATTGGCGGCCTTTCAACGGCCAACGGCCTGGTGTTCGGTGGTAAAGCCGGCAGTTCAGCGGCTGCTGCATGCACCGCAATAGAGGAACCGCCCAAGACCTGCCTCTTTAAAGCTGTAGCGGCGGCTGACTGTCGGAAGGTATTTGCCGACTTGCAGGACACCATGTTCCATCATGCCATGGTAGAGCGGGACGAGGCCGGACTGTCTGCCGCCCTGGAGCGGGTGAAGGGACTGAGCAGCGCTTTGATCTTAACGCCCACAGACAATGTGGACGAGATTGCCAGAACACGTAGACGGGCTGGACAGCTTTGCACCGCCCAATGCATCCTGAAGGCCGCCCTGATGCGCCGGGAGAGCCGGGGCGCCCATTATCGGGCGGACCATCCGTGCGAGAAGCCGGCGATGGCAAGACCCATCTGTGTGACGCGCCAGGGAGGAGCAATCCAAGCCCGGTTTATCGAGGAGGAGACGACCCCATGCCTGTGACAGAACAAGAGATTCGGCGGCTGGGAGATTATGTGGGTGCAACACCCGCCCCGGCTGACTTTGATGCCTTTTGGAGCAAGCGGATGGCCGAGGCGGATCAAGTGCCGCTGGATTTTGCCGTGACTCCATCCGAAATTCCGCCCTTCCATACCTGCGAGTACCTGGACTTGTGGTTTCGCGGGATGGGCGGTGCCCAGCTCTATGCCAAGTATGTGAAACCCAGAGCGGCCCGCCCGGTTCCATTGGTCCTCCAGTTCCATGGCTACCCAGGGGCCAGCCGAAGCTGGCTGGAGCAGTCCTCCTTTGCGGGCATGGGATGTGCGCTGCTGGCCATGGACTGCCCCGGCCAGGGGGGGAACGGCCAGGACTTGGGCGGGTTCGCGGGCACCACCGTCACCGGCCATATCGTGGCGGGGCTGGATGGGCCTGTGGAAGAGATGTACTATGTCCGCCTGCATCAGAATATCCGCATCCTCTGCCGGATCGTGCGGGAGCTGGGGGGCATCGACCAAAGCAAGGTCTTTGTCAACGGCGCGTCCCAGGGGGGCGGCTTAGGCCTGGCCTGTGCCGCCCTCAACCCGGGCCTGGTGAACCGGGCGGCTATCCTATACCCCTTCCTGAGCGACTATCGGCTGGTGTGGGAGCTGGGGGCAGACCTGATTGCCTATGAGGGCCTGCGCTACTACTCCCGCTGGTTTGACCCGGACGGGACGCGGCAGGACGAGTGGTTTGCCAAGCTGGGTTACATTGATAGCAAAAACTTTGCCCATCTGGTTCGCTGTCCCGTCCTCTTCGGCACAGGGCTGGCCGACGAAGTGTGCCCACCCGCGACCCAGTGCGCCGTCTATAATAACTTGACCTGCCCCAAACGCAGGTATCTGTTTGAGGGGTATGGACATGAGGAGATTCAGGACTTTGACGACCTGATCCTGGACTTCTTCGGAAGGGAGGCGGCGGAGCTGTGACGATTGCGGAGCAAAAAGCAGCCTGTGAGACATATCAGGGCATGACTGAAATACCCACAGATTTTGAGGCCGTATGGCGCGGCCGATGGGCCAAAGCCGCCCCGGCGGGGGAGGTCCTGGTGGAGCGCCTGCCTTTCCAAAATGCTCAAGCGGCCTATCAACAGTGGTCCGTCCCTGCCCCCAACGGCCGGGAGATCCGGGCCAGATACATCCGCCCGGCGCGGGAGGGGGCCGTCCCCACGGTGCTCATGTTCCATGACCTGGGCCGGGGGGTTCGAGGCTGGCACCACATGACCCGCTTTGTGGCCCTGGGATACGCCGTAGCAGCCCTGGAAAACCAAACCTCCGTGGCCGATTGGCGGCGTGATTGGGCGGCATTATCTCTGGAGGACCGATATTTGGACGCCCTGACGCTGGCCCACGCGGCCATCGGCCTCTCGTCCACCGACCCCGCCCGTTTGATGACTTGGGGCGAAGGGTTCGGCGGTGGGCTGGCGATAGTTGCGGCGTCTCTGGTACCCGGCGTGATCCGCTGTGCGGCCCTGAACCCATTGCCGGGTGATCTGAGGGCCATGTGCGATGGAGCAGTCGGGACGGATAGGGCTGTGCTGGACGGCCTCGACCCTGTCAGTTTTGCCGCATTGCTGACCTGCCCCCTGCTGTTGGGCACGGGACTTCTGGACCAGACGGCGTCGCCCAAATGCCAATATGCCATCTTCAATCGGGCACGGGGACCCAAGACGCACTTGGTCTACCCTAAGTATGAACACGAACGAATCAATTTTTTTGAGAATGAACTGCTGAAATTCTTCCACATTTGAGGTGACGCATGCTCAGATTAGGAATTGCGGGAATCGGCGCCATTGCCGGCGATTATATCGGCTTGATTGTGGGCGGAAAGGTCCGGGATGTGGCGCTTACGGCGCTGTGCAGCCGAAATGAGGCGCACATCCGAGAGGCAGCACAGCGACATGGCCTTCAGGCCGCCGCATTTACGGATTATGGCGCTATGCTCAAGTCTGGCCAGGTAGACGCGATACTCATTTGTACTCCCCACGCACAGCACCCCGAAATGACCCGGCAGGCCCTAGAGGCGGGGCTGCATGTGCTGGTGGAGAAGCCGGTTGGTATTTTCGCCGACGAGGTGGCGGAAATCCTTCCCGTGCTGGCGGAACGGCCGGAACTGGTCTGCGGCGTCATGTATAATCGGCGGGCGGCTCAGGCCTACCGTCATGTAAAAAATTTGGTCCAGAGCGGTGAACTGGGGGAGCTGGTGCGCTGTAGCTGGATTATCACCAACCTCTACCGAACGGAGGCATACTATACCTCCGGGGCCTGGCGCGGTATTTGGCAGGGAGAAGGGGGCGGACTGCTGATGACCCAAGCCTCCCACCAACTAGACCTTATGCAATGGATCTGCGGTATGCCGGTTTCCGTACTGGCCCGCTGCTCCACCATAGGGCGGCCCATCCAGGTTGAAAATGAGGCTGAACTTTTTCTGACCTACCTCAACGGCGCCCATGGGCATTTTATTGCTTCAGCCCATGAGTGCCCTGGCACCAATTTGCTGGAGATTTGTGGGACGAGGGGCCGGATTTCCGTCCGGGACGATAGCGAGGTGGAAATCATCCGCCTGGAGGAGGACGAGCGCACCTTCGCAAGGTCCTGCCCGTCCCCCTTTGAACAGGTCTCCGGGACGGTGGAGCGCTTGACTTTCGACGACAGAAACAACAAGGCGCAGCAGGCGGCCACCATACAAAATTTTGTTGCCGCTGCTCAGGGGGCCGGTCCAATCCAATGCAGCTTGGAGGAAGGTCTGCGATCCCTCCAGATCATCCACGGCGCGTATCTCTCTCACTGGATGGGCCGCACGGTCACACTGCCGGGGGATGAACGGGTGTTTTGCCGTATCCTTAATCGTACAGGAGCATCAATGGCCATAGGGCACGGCCCTCTATAAGCAAGAAAAGAGGGGGCCGGAGGTATTCTTTTTTACAACGACATCATTAAAATGGATGTGATTCCAATGGGCTGATTGGCGGCATCATACATATTATCGACAGTTGCAGTGACTTAAACTTGAAAAGGAGATTGCCATGAAACAACATAAGAGACTGCCGCTAGCACTTTTGCTGGTGTTTGCACTTTGCATCCAGATTCTGTCGTTCACCAGCGCGGCTGCTGCCTTGGCTGACCCTGAGCCGGTGTTCTCGGCCAGCGATATGACGTTTTCCAGTGGCACGGATGCCGTCGCTCTCCCCCAGAGCGCTGTCACGCAACTCTCTGGGTTGTCGAGCGGTACAATCATCGTGGACTTCACCCCCACGGCGATGTCCACGGCCAACTGCCTGTTCAGCTTGAGCAACAGCAGCGTGACTGACGCCTACTTTAACCTTTACATTGACAACCGGGGCTTCCTGGGCCTGGAGGTCAGGAATCATGGGGAGACCCGCTATGTGAATCTCCAGGGTCCGGCAGAAGTCACGCGCAATACCCGGCATATCATGGCGCTCAGTGCGGACCCACAGGAAGGCTACAAGTTCTATTTTGATGGCGACATGGTTTTCCAAATGCCTGTGGCCCTTTATGAGCTATGGGAGTACGACTACCGGTTCATGTCCACAGTGAATTCCGCCGATGTGGGCTATATGGGTGCAACCTATCGGAACGGGTCATTCGGATATCCCTACTACGGCACCATCGACAGCGTGCGTGTCTATGATACGGCTCTGGCGCAGGATGTTCTCGAGGCAGAAACCTACATAGAGAAGGACTCTGGAATCATCAGGCAGGAGAATGTGTTCTCTTTTGAGGATTGGAACACAGAGGGCATCCGAATCCCCTCCATTCTGCGGACCGACAAGGGGACGATCATTGCCACGGGCGATATCCGGTTCGGCGACGCCGCCGGAGCGAGCAACGATCCTCCCAACAACTGCGACATCGGCATCCGGGTCAGTAGCGATGACGGCGCAACCTGGAGCCAACCCAAAATGCTGCTCAATTTTCTTGACTACCCCAACGAACCCCAGGTCCCCATGAAAACGGACAGCGCATCTTACTGCGATTCGCTCCTCGTCAAAGGTCAAAACGGGCGGGTCTTCTTCTTCTGTGACGCGATGACCGGAAACGTCCGTGCGCCCTATGCAGCGGCCTCTACCGGCTATACTTCTGACGGCTATCTGATCCTAAAGGACTCGGCTGGCACCCAATATGAGCTGCACGAAGATGACGGGACGGTGTATCTAAATGGGGCGGCAACCGACTACACAGTCGGACCTGATTTCACCCTTTATAAAAATGGACAGGAAGCTGGAAACATTTTTTACACCAACTACGGAACCTACGACGCATCCGCAGTACCGCGCAAAACGGAACTGCGGGTCATCAATACGGTCTTCCTGATCATGTGCTACAGCGATGACGGCGGCTATACCTGGTCAGATCCCAAACTGATGAACTACGGCTTTAAGACCAGTGATATGAAGCACTTTGGCACAGCCCCCGGCATTGGGATCGTCATCCAGACCGGCAAATACCAAGGCCGCATCCTTGTGCCCCTTTACTATAACAGCAATTCTTTCAGCGGTATGAGCGGCGCAGTTCTTTACAGCGATGACAATGGGGCAACCTGGCACCTGGGTGAATCTCCAAACGACGCTAGAGCGGCTGCGGGCCTTTCAAAAATCGGTATGGGTGAAATTCAAATCGTAGAAATGCCACCGGAGGGTGATGATGTTTCTACCCAGCTAAAGATGTTCGTGCGCCAGTCAGGCGGCGTATTAATCGCTACCAGCTATGATGGTGGCCAGACCTGGGCGCCCGATATGCCGAGGGACCCGACGCTGGTGGCGCCCACACCCTATGGAGGCTGCCAGCAGTCTGTTATCAACTATAGTCATCCAATTGATGGAAAGCCCGCCGTTATCTTCGCCAATGCGGCAGCCAATAGCCGCTCCAACGGCACGATAAGAATCGGCCTGATCAATGAGAACGGGACCAATTCAGAGGGGCGAATCAACTACACGTTTGATTGGAAGTACAAAAAAGTAATTCGGTCGGGTGAATTTGGCTATTCCTGCTTGATGGAGCAGCCCAATGGGAATATTGTTTGCTTCTATGAACAAGAGAGTCGGCCTGACAATATCCATTCCTTGGTCTTCGGTGAATACACACTCGACTACATCAAGGACATCAAACCTACGCCTGATACCCCTAATTTGGTATATTCCTCCTCAGAAAAGGTGTTGCCGCTGTCTGACGGCACCTACACCCCAATCGGGCCGGAACTGCCCAGTATTGCTGGCCTGCATGAGGGTACAATTTTGGTGCGCTTTACGCCCACAAGCACCGACAGCATCTACTCATTGATTGGGGTCAGCAATGGTCAGACGGGGAACCAGAACTCCTATTTCCACCTCTACTACTCCAACGCGAGGCTCGGATTTGAGATCCGCAGGCAGGAGGGAGGAGACTTTGAAAAAAACTCGGCTCCTGTGACGATTGAAGCCGGAAAGGAGTATTGTGCCGCCTTTACGGCTGACCCGGACTACGGCTACCAACTCTTCCTCAACGGGGAGATGGTTCTGGACCTGCCGCTGTCAGAACTGACGGCCTCCTCTGGCTATGGCTTCATGGCTGACATTCCCGGTATTGACAGCGGATACCTTGGCATGACGCGCAGGCAGGCGCCCTCCGGGCAGCCAGCAGCCTTTGAATATCCGTTCACAGGAACCATTCATAATGTCCAAATATTTGACGGCGTGTTCTCTGCGGAACACATGAAACAGGTAACCTATGTGGCGTCCAGTGGTTCGAATGTCTACTCCAACAGCGGTGTAACGATTACACCATCCCAACCGGTCCAAATTGACGACGACAGTGTGACCGATATTGCCGCCATGCATTCGGGCGCCATTGTCGTGGAGTTTACCCCGCAGATCTCGTCGATACACTCCTTGATCGGTATCAGCAACTCTACGACAGCCAATTCTCATTTTCATCTTTATGTTGGTGGAGGGGTGCTGGGGTATGAGATCCGGCGGCAGAACGGCGGAGATTTTGTAAAGTCCTCTGCTGCCGTGGATATGACCTCTGGTGAGAAACACATCGCAGCCTTTACTGCCGATCCCGATACGGGGTACAAGCTCTTTTTCGACGGGGAACTGGTACAGGTGATTCCGCCCGCAGAACTACCCAGCACAGGATATGGCTTTATCTCCGATATTCCGGGTATCAATGCCGGTTATCTCGGGAAGACAGCTCGAAGCGGAAACCAGTATCCCTATAATGGCTCCATTGAAAATATTAAAGTATTTAACACTGATATCCCGGATGATACACTCACTGCCTGGACTTTAAGCGGTGGCTTCTAATTGATGAAGTCGCATTGCAAAACAGCTCCCCAATAATTTTAGACCATAGATTCCGAACGAGGAGTATCATACAACTTGAACCGTGATATGCACATCAATTTTATGGATTACAGGGGGAAGTACAGTGATGGAGCTGGCCATGGCGTACCACGAGTGCCGTCCGGTAATCACGGGAGAGAATGATGGTGAAAACCTGTCAATGATTGACTGACAGACAAGTTAATTATCGTCAAACTCACATGTTCCAGCGGCGTTTGCTTCAAGTGTGGCTGCACGAAAGGGTGATTGGGCCGACAAACGCGTGGATGTAGGAAAATAGAACAGAGTGCAGGTCAAGAATTGGCCTGCACTCTGTTTTATATTGTATATTAGATTCATTTTGCGCAAGATTTGTGGCGAAGCCATCCAACGCATGAAGTCATTCTCGGTGCCTTCATGGCAAACCAGTGCGTGATGAGAGGCGGAATGTTTCCCACCTGAACTGAAAGTGAGTGGTAATGACAATGAAAACTGGAAATCCACCTGCCGAAACCAGTAACCTCCGTCCCAATCGGTTAAAGATCAGCTGTATGGGAAGATGTATCCCTCAATCGGCTTAGCCGGAACAACAGATGTCACCCTGAGCCGCGGTTCCTCCTGCCCCTTATACTGCTCCCCGTATAGAATACCGGTCACCGTGACCCAGGAATCGCTCTCCAGTTCTGACACGTTGCCGTAGGTGCAGAACAGGCCGCAGGGGGACAGGTCCGCCACGCAGCAGGCCATGACCAGCCGTGCGGGAACAAACTCGTTGTCCGCCATAACCGGCGTGTTTTTGTAGACCTGGCCGGTCATCGTTACCTGAAAGCCCTCAAGCTGCTCTATGTCCGTATAAAATACGCACAGCCAGTCGTAGAACTCCTCATTGCTGACTGTGATGGTTTGCTGCCTGGAGTTATATCCGTGGAGCTCAAGGGGGGCGCCATAGGCATCCAGGGTCGTATAGCCGTCTGCGGATGCCTCTGCCTGGGCGGGCCCCTCCGCCTCAGTATCCTCCTGATTGGACGGTATGGGGCTTCCGGTGGCCGGTATGCCGCCGCCCCCGCCTGCGGCGCCGCTGACCATGCTTCCATTCAGCAGTCCGGCAGAATCGGAGATATCTCTGAGGCCCACGGTATCGTGTGGCAGCAGCAACAGCAGAAGCGGGATCGCCAGCACAAAGCAGTGGGCGATGTGTTTTCGGTATTGAATACGAAACACGCGTCCTAGGGAAGAAAGGGCCCACACCACCATCACCGCCGCACTGAAGCAGAGATAGGGCGCCAGCTTTGGCGTCACATAGGAGAGGTACCGCCCTGAACGCACCAGATACAGCATAGCCCCCGCAAAGGCCAGGTAGCAGCTGATCTCAGCCAGGGCCTGGCTGTTCCAGCAGTTCTTTGTCATAGCAGGCTCCTTTCCAGCCCGGTGGAAAATGACAGGAAAACGACCATTCCGCAGATACAAAAGGAGGTCAGGCACAGGCGCAGGACGAACTTACGCGAAAAGCCGCCGGAGAGCAGGATCAGATTCTTGATATCCATCATAGGGCCAAATACCATAAATCCCATCAGGGCCCCCATGGGGAACTGTCCGGCAAAGCTCCTGGCAACCACCGCGTCGGCGGAGGAGCAAAGAGAGAGAAAAAATGCCATTCCCATCAGCACCAGGAGAGGAAGGAACAGCCCATCCCCGCCGTTCCCCCACGGAAATGACCTGTCCAGGGTCTGGAACAGGGCGGATACCAGGGCGCCCAGCACAAGGTACTTCCCAACACTGAAAAACTCCGTTTGCGTATGGCGGAGATAGAGGGAGAGCTTTCCGCCCTCTGCTGCCTGACCCACAGAACAGCCGCAGGCCCAGGAAAACCAGCCGGAGCCGGACGGGCTCAAGCCGTTCTTTCCTGCTCTGGAAAAGGTAAGTCCGATCAGCACCGCACACAGCAAGCCGAGCCCCACCCGGCACAGGACGATTCTGACATCCCCGCTGAAAGCATACCAGGTGCTGAGAATGACCACCGGATTGATGACCGGCGCGGCCATCAGAAAGGTAACGGCGGCAGCAGGGGGGACGCCCTTCCGAACCAGGCTTCGGAACACCGGAACTGAGGCGCAGTCGCACACGGGCAGACAAAAGCCGGCCAAGGCCGCGAACAAAAGGCTTCCCGCCAGATGCTTTGGGAAGTGCTCGTGGAGCCACTGTTGTGAAACGAATATCTGGATGGCAGAGGACAGAAGCACGCCGATCAGAAGAAACGGGAACGCCTGCAACAGAATACCGAGAAATACATTGACCACGGCATCAGCCAAGTTCCCCCCGGCACCTATCACCATGCGCAGGGTCAGATATGCCGCTGTGAAATAGGCAATCCCCAGCAAAAACCAAAAGGCTGGCTGCCGCCCCGGACGCAGCATGGCCCGCTCCACCGTACCGACCGAGTTCAGCGGCAGTACCTTGACGCCGGGATTCAGTTCCCGCAGCATCCGTTTCCGGTTCTTAAACTGCGATACAGGTCCCCAATTCCGTAGGACGATGACATCACTGGCGGATATCTGTTCCAGCACCATTCCTCCGGTCTGCTGGAGCAGGGCATCCAGTTTGGTGGAATCGGCCAGGTACAGCATGCGCTGAAGTTGGCAGAAGTCCCCTGGTGTACCCCCGTCCTGTTTCTTTGCCGGGGGAAACAGTGTCTGAAGGACAGAGACCGGCAGCGTCCCGTTCCACTCTATCCACAGTTCTTCCGGATCATTGCGAAGCAGATAATCGTAGATCTGTTTGGAGACCTGCTGCATCCCCGCGCCGCTTTGCAGCTTCCGAACAGGAAAGTGGAGGAGATCCAAATTCCCTCTGTCGATTAAATCCTGTTCCAGTGCCTGCTCTCCCTGTTCAAACTGGATGCAGCAGAGCGAGTGTCCGCTCTCCAGGCGGCGGGAGAGGAGCTGATTCAACAGTGAAGTTTTTCCGCTGTCGAGAAAGCCGGTGACCACATAGACCGGAGTATATTCCGGCATCCTCAATCAGCACACCCCCTCAAAAACCGCCGTGATCTGCGCCCGGTTCAGGTCGTGCCCGATCACACACAGCTCGTGCTCCTGGAGGTTTGTCTTTTCAAAACGATGCTCCCCCGGCAGAAACTGCACATTGAGAAACCCCGTCTCCGTCTCCACAATGCCTTTTGCCCGCAGAACCTGTCCGCAGCACTCCGATCCCAGGAGCCGGAGGCAGCGCCCCAGGACTTCCGGTGAAAACACTTGGGGCAGATGGAGCGTCATGGTATCAAAGGTGTCATCCGCGCCGCCCCTGGCATGGGGGTGACAGCAGCAGGCATGGCCGTGGTGGTGGTGATGATGCCCACAGGAACAGGTGTGCTCCTCATGGGGCTGCGCATCCGTCGGCTCCGTTTCTTTGGGGAGGCTCAGAATTTCCGCAGCGGTCAAGAGCTTCCATGGCTCTGCCAGAACCTGAGCGGATGGGTTCAACTGCTCCACCAACTCCACAGCCTTCGTAACAGCCTCGGGAAACAGCTCGGTCCGGTTGAGCAGGATGGTGCCAGCGCTTCTCACCTGGTCCTCAAAAAACGCCCCGAAATTCTCCAGGTAGCTGGCGCACCGCTTTACGTCCACTACCGTAATTTTTTGTGTAATGCGGGCAGAGGTTGCGAAACGCCGGTCCCGGCAGGCCCGTTCCACATCAGAGAGTTTGCCGACTCCGGAAGGTTCGATCAGCACCACATCGGGGCGATAGGTTTTCAGCAGCGAGGCCAACGCCGCCGTAAAATCCCCTGTGAGGGAGCAGCAGATACACCCGGCGTTCAGCTCCCGGACCTGATAACCGCCCTCCCGCAGAAGCGCGGCATCCACGCTGAAGTCTCCAAAGTCGTTCTCGATCAGGGCGACTTTTTTGCTTTTAAATGCTTCCGTCAACAGCTTTTGGATCAGGGTGGTCTTGCCCGCTCCCAAAAAGCCGGAAATCAAATACATATCAGTCATCATGTTCTCCTTTGAGCTCCTTGCGCCCCGCCCGGCCCAGCCGGGCAAACAATGGTTTTAGAATCAAAAGCAGCAGCAAACAGGCCACTCCCAGCAGGACGATGGTGCCGCCGGGCTTCAGCCCTACGTAATAGGACAGGAACAGACCCCCCACGGTGAAACCCTCCGCAAAGGCGATGGACCAGAGTACCGTCTGCTTATAACTCCGGCCCAGCTGCATCCCGCAGGCCACCGGTACCACCATCATGGAAGAGACAATCAGGGCCCCTACCGTCCGGGCGGCAATTGACACTGTGACAGCGATCAGCACGGTGAACACACTGTTTATGATGCCTACGGGGATTCCAGACATCCGGGCGGCGCGTTCATCCAGCGCCAGATAAAACAGTTCTTTGTACAGGAACAAAAAGGCCAGTACAATGATTCCGCTGACAACAGCCACCGTATAGAGTTCCCCGTCGCTGATGGCCACAATGCTGCCGAAAAGAAAGCTGTTGAAGCTGGCCGCGCTGCGCACAAAACCGGATAAGACACCGGCCAGTCCCACCCCGGCGGACAGGATGATGGCAATGGACATCTCGGCGTACCGGGGCAGTTTCTTCCGAATGGCCTCAATCCCGAAGGCCGCGGCTACACAGGCTGCCGTGGCCCCCAGCACCGGATTGATATTGAAAAGCAACCCGGCCGCCACACCGGCCAGAGAGGTGTGGGACAAAGCGTCCCCAATCATGGATAACCGCTTGAGCACAATGACGATCCCGACACAGGGGATGATCAGTGCCAGAAGGATGCCCACCAAAAAGGCCCGCTGCATGAAGGGATATTCAAAGATGGACACTGCGTTCCCCCCGTCTCTCCCGCGTCATATCTGAATGGCGGTGAAGCCCCGCCCGCTCCCGGCGCACCTGTCCGGGTGTTAGTTCCGCCAGGGTGCCTTCTTCCAGGCAGTACAAGGTGGAAACATAGCTGCAGATCCGATCCACATCGTGGCTCACCATCAGGATGGTGAGCCCATGGTCCCGGTTCAGCCCGGCCAGCAGGCGGTAAAAGTTCTCCCCGCTTTGCAGGTCCATGCCGGAGGTGGGCTCGTCCAGCAGCATGACCTCCGGGCGGGAGATCAGAGCCCTGGCCAGCAACACCCGCTGGCGCTGCCCGCCGGACAGGGCTCCAATCAGCCGGCGCCCATAGCCGGCCATTCCCACCAATTCCAGGGCCTGCCGCACCCGCTCCCGGTGCTCCGGCCTCGGGAAGCGGAACAGGCCGATCTCCCCGGACAGGTTGGCCAGAACGACCTCCTCCACGGAGGCGGGAAAATCTGTATGGCGGGCCAGCCCGTCCTGGGGCACATAACCCAGCCTTCTCCAATTCCGAAACCGGGCCGTATCCTGGCCCAGCAGCCGCACGGCGCCGCTGCTGGGGGAGAGCTCCCCCAGCAGCAGTTTTAACAGCGTGCTTTTCCCTGCGCCGTTTGGGCCAATCAGGGCGGCAAATCCGCCCTGGGGCAGCCCAAAGGAGGCGCAGGAGAGTACCGGCGCCTCTCCGTAGGAAAAGGAGAGCCGGTCTGCTTCCAATGCCATCATGGGACCGCTCCTTCTACGACAGAGCGTCCTTCAAAGAGGCCAGGCTTTGCTCCATAACTGAGAAGTAGTCCTCTCCCGCGGTCAACTGCTCGTCGGTCAGTCCCTCCAGGGGGCTGAGTGTTTCCACGCGGGCCCCGGTGGCGTCCGCGATGGCCTGGGCCACCTTGGGGCTGACCAACTCCTCAGAGAAGATCACCTTCACCTGGTGCTCCGTCACAAAGTCCTGGATCTGCGCCATCCGGGCGGGGTCCGGCTCAGAGTCAGGCGAAATTCCCTCGATCCCCACCTGGTTGAGCCCGTAGGCGTCGCACAAATAGCCGAAGGCTTCGTGGGACACCACGATGTCCTGAATCGCCAGATTGCTCAGTCCGTCTTTGAACGCCTGGTCCAGTTGGTCACACCGGGCGCTCCACGCAGCATAGTTGGCCTCGTAGTACTCCGCATTCGCCGGGTCCGCTTCCGCCATGGCGTTCTTGATGTTCTCCATCTCCCGCTTGGCATTCAGCGGAGAGAGCCAGACGTGGGGATCATAGCCGCCCCCCTCTTCATGCTCGTGCTCATCCTCATGTTCGTGCTCCGCTTCTTCCTCGTCCTCGTGATGATGGTGGTGCCCCTCCAGCAGCGCAATGCCATAGGATGCCTCCACCGTCACCAGGCTCTGGTTATCCAGAGAGGCCAGCACGTCCTCCACCCAGTGCTCCATACCGGCGCCGCTGTATACAAACACATCCGCCTGCTCCAAAGCCACGATGTCAGAGGGGGATGGCTCCCAGTCATGGGGCTCGGTGCCGGCAGGGACCATGTTGGTCACCGTGACCTTATCCCCACCGATTTTCTGAGCAAAGTCATACATGGGGTAGAAGCTTGCCATAACCCTCAGAGATCCCTCCGATGCGGCAGATGAAGGCTCTGCGGGTGTTTCCGCACCGGCCATGGGGGTCTGCGGCTTCCCGCAGGCGGCCAGCAGAGAAAGCGACAGGGCGGTGGACAAGCAAAATACAAGGAACTCTTTTAAGTTTTTCATGCTATAGTAACCTCCAAATCAGCGTATTTTCCGGTTTTTGGGCGCAAAAAAGCAAGGCAAAAGCGCCCATTTAAAAATGGGCAGACTTTCCCCTTGCTTGGAGGTCGCTTTAATTGTTCAGACGAATTTTCAGTGCAGTCAAGGTACAGGAACGCCGGTCCGACAGGGACACAGGCAGCAAAGCGCAGAGCAGCAGGAGCATCGCGCCCAGTCCATAATGGGCAGAGGGCCCCAGCCCCTCTGAGATATGCCGCAGGGCGGACAGGCAGGAATGAATCTCATGGCAGACGGCGCAGTCGGTGCCGGTGCAGTCGTGGTCGGCATGACTGACAACGAACAGGGCGGACAGGGAGAACACGGCAATTAGGCACAGCGCCAAAAGCAAGGCCGCCGCCCTGCTTTTTTGAATATCCGCTTTCATCTCTGCCGCCTCCTCTCTGCTTATCACTTTCCACAGTCGCAGCAATGTCCATATAAAACGGTATGCCGGGTATCTACTTCAAATTGGTGGTCGCTCTGAATATGCCGGGTCAGTTCCTCTAGATGGGAGCACTCCAGAGGAAATGCCCGTCCGCAGTCCAGGCAGACCATCCGCCCGCTGGAGGGGAGGGCTGCTTCCCCCATATAGCGGTAGAGTGCCCGGTTGCCATCCCCAGAGGGAATTTTGAGAATCGTGCCCGCCTCCACCAAGCGGTCCAACGCACGGTAGACAGTGGCTCGGCCAACTTTTTCCTCCACCCCCAATAATCCGCGCCAGACCGACTCTGCGGTAAATGCGGTATCCTTTTTCAAGGCCAGGTATTCGAGTATAAGAGTTTGCTGTTTGGTGTGGTATCGGCCCACAGAGCTACGCCCTCTCTCTTTTAAATTGAGAATGTTCTTCATATTATAAAACGAGTTAATAAAAAATGTCAACATCATTTTTAGGGGATATGTTTGTTTTATATTGCTCTAAATACAAAATATAGCCTAATATATAACATATAAAATTGCGTAAAAACCAAAGAGTTGGATAAAAAGCCTTTCTGAGCGAAATGCTTCAAAGAAGTAAAATTGAGACCAATACAATATGGTGTGGCCTACAATCGTCCCCGGTACCTGTGTGATTAAGAAGCCGTCTGCTCTGAATCCAGGGCAGACGGCTTCTCAATTACAGACTGAAAAGTATCCTTTTCATTGGATTGTTTACTGCTCCAAGCCGTAGAAAAGGTATCATGTTACATTATAATTCAATTTTATTGAAAGAGCAAGCCAGACCATCTGCTTGCTACTGGTGAATTCCTTCTATAATTTCTTGCAAGCCGAGGGTTTTAAACGATTGAACCAAAAGAAGACGAACTTGGGAAACTATTAAGGAGACGCAAATATGAGGGGACATAGAATCATTGCCGTCGCTAATCGGAAAGGCGGTGTTGGAAAACAGCCGCCTGTTAAAATCTGGCCTATGCCCTCACGGAAAGAGGGGCACATGTTTTTGCGGTCGATCTTGATCCGCAAATGGACCTGACCACATCCTATGTTGTCAATGGAGACGACCTTCCTGTCAATAATATCAATGACCTTCTGCCTGTCCATGACGATTCCATCCACAGCGATGGGCCAGGCATCCCTGTTGGGAGTAAGGTACTGGCTCAGCAGAGAAAGGTTCTGTTGACCGAAATGGGGACCGGAGGCTTTCTGCGAATTATCCTTACGCCGCTCAAACCGCTGTACGATTATATCATCATCGACACGAACTGGGCGACCAGTCCGCTGATGATCAATGCTCGTACCGCTGCGGACGGTGACGGCGCGCATCTCTTTTGCTTTGTAGGTTTGTCAAACAAATTGGACGGCGAATTCGCAAGGAGAAAGCCAGCCAAG
>ERZ772954.1117-NODE-1117-length-22372-cov-13.349554_pt1 | contig 22372 bp, 16 predicted proteins | sample MGYA00580684_ERZ772954 | MGnify/ENA primary metagenome ERZ772954 (study PRJEB29015, sample SAMEA2737654) | human gut metagenome | biome: human gut; feature: human-associated habitat; material: faeces | place: China | collected 2012 ...
AACCCTGCAAGCTTTTGAAAAAGCTTGAGCAAAACTTTTAATTGTCTTAGGAAAACTTGTTTAGCTAATAGATAGTTACAATGATATTACATTGAAAATGCTATTAATTCACATTAAACAAACAGTCTGAATATAATATTAAGAGTATTATTTCAGGAGGTAGGATTTTTATGAATAAAGCAAATACCCCGCCAAAAATAAGCAATGCTGCAAGGCGTTATCTTGACACATTTTCCGTTATTCTTGATACTATGATTCGCTGTATGGCAGAGGTTAAAATTACAGACAGCATCTCTTGCAACTTCATAAAACAAATGATTCCACATCATCGAGCCGCAATAGATATGTCACTAAACATACTCCGCTACACTACTGACATAGAAGTGCAGAACATAGCCTTGAATATAATTGCTGAACAAACTAAGAGCATAGATGATATGGTTTCGATTGAGGTTTGTTGTCGTGCTAAGACTAATTCACCTATTCAGCTTAAACCATATACGAGAATATATAATGAAATCACACAAAAGATGTTCAGCGAAATGAAATCTTCACCACAAACTAATAATGTAAACTATAATTTTCTTTGCGAGATGATTCCGCATCATATGGGTGCTGTAAGAATGGGCGAAAATGCTATGAAATATTCAATTTGCCAAGAGCTAAGACCAATAATCAGTGCTATTATTCACTCTCAAAAAGAAGATATAGCAAAAATGCAGGTATTAGTACGACATTATCAATCAACATAATATAAAAATCAGGCATAGCCCATAATCTGAGCTATGCCTGATTTACAATCTAAATGTTTTTATTCAGCTGAATTAGATGGATTTTCCTCTCTATATTCAACATCTCTATAACGGTGCATACCTGTACCAGCAGGAACAAGCTTACCGATAATAACATTTTCTTTAAGGCCCATAAGTGGGTCAACCTTACCCTTGATAGCTGCATCTGTAAGAACTCTTGTTGTTTCCTGGAATGATGCGGCTGAAAGGAAGGAATCTGTTGCAAGAGAAGCCTTTGTGATACCAAGAAGCATTGGTGTGTAGGTTGCCTCTGTGAGTCCCTCTTCACCATTTGCAATTCTTGCACGAACCTCATCGTTAGCAGCATAAAGCTCGCTCTTATCAACGAGAGTTGTTGGGAGAAGCTTTGTAGAGCCGTTATCATCAATTCTGACTTTCTTCATCATCTGACGAATGATAACTTCGATATGCTTATCGTTGATATCAACACCCTGCATACGATATGCTTTCTGAACTTCCTGAATGAGGTAGTTCTGAACAGCTTCTGTACCCTTAATTGCAAGAACATCGTGTGGATTTACAGAACCCTCTGTAATCATTTCACCAGCCTCGATGACCTGACCTTCTTCAACACGAACTCTTGAACCGAATGGAATGAGGTAAGACCTCTGTTCACCTGTTTCATCATTATAAATAACAGCGTGACGGTTCTTCTTGATTTCCTCGAACTTGACAACACCAGCAATTTCACTGATGATAGCGAGATGCTTAGGCTTTCTGCCCTCAAAGAGTTCTTCAACACGAGGAAGACCCTGTGTAATATCTTCAGCTCCTGCGACACCACCTGTATGGAAGGTTCTCATTGTGAGCTGTGTACCAGGCTCACCGATAGACTGAGCGGCAATAATACCAACAGCCTCACCGACTGTAACAGGCTGACCGTTTGCAAGGTTAGCACCATAGCAACGCTTGCAGACGCCGTGCTTTGCACGACAATGGAGAATTGAACGAAGCTTAATGCGTTCAACACCCTTGCTGACGATAAGGTCTGCTTCATCATCACCCATAAGCTTATCCTTAGAAACAAGAACCTCGCCAGTTGCTGGGTCTTTGAAATCTTCGCAAAGGTATCTGCCGAGAAGTCTTTCGTGGAAGCTTTCGATAGATTCCTTACCCTCTTTAATCTCGAATACTTCGATACCCTCAGTAGTACCACAGTCGTCCTCTCTGATGATAACATCTTGTGAAACATCAACAAGTCTTCTGGTAAGATAACCTGAGTCAGCCGTTCTAAGAGCTGTATCGGCAAGACCCTTTCTCGCACCACGAGATGAAATAAAGTATTCCAAAATGTTAAGACCTTCACGATAGTTAGCTCTGATAGGAATTTCTATTGTCTTACCTGCTGTATTCGCAATAAGTCCACGCATACCAGCAAGCTGTCTAATCTGGCTCATAGAACCACGGGCACCAGAGTCAGCCATCATAAAGATTGGGTTATATCTGCCGAGGTTAGCCTGAAGTGCGTCAGAAACATCATTTGTTGCAGTTTCCCAAACCTTAAGAACCTTTTCGTAACGCTCTTGGTTAGACATAAAGCCTCGCTTATACATCTTTGTAACCTGGTCAACCTGCTTTTCTGCACGAGCGATAATATCTTTCTTTGTTGGTGGAATTTCAGCATCACAAACAGCAACAGTAATAGCACTCTTTGTAGAATACTTATAGCCCTGTGCTTTAACAGCATCGAGAACCTCAGATGTTCTCTGTGTGCCATGGATTCTTATACACTTATCAAAGATTTTTCCAAGCTGCTTTTTGCCAACAAGGAAGTCAATCTCAAACTTGAGGTCATTTTCAGGGTTAGTTCTATCAACAAAGCCCAAATCCTGTGGAATAGGTCTATTGAAGATGATTCTACCAACAGTTGTATCGACAAGACCTGTCTTCATAACACCATTGATTTCGAGAGTTCTTCTAACTTTAATTTTAGCGTGAAGGCTGACAACCTTTGCATCATAAGCCATAATAGCTTCATCGCAGTCACGGAAGATTTTGCCCTCGCCTGGTTCGCCGTCCTTATCGAGTGTAAGATAGTATGAACCAAGAACCATATCCTGAGTAGGAACTGTAACTGGTCGTCCATCTGATGGCTTGAGGAGGTTATTTGATGCAAGCATGAGGAATCTTGCTTCTGCCTGAGCCTCTGCTGAAAGCGGTACATGGACAGCCATCTGGTCGCCGTCGAAGTCAGCGTTAAATGCTGTACAAGCAAGTGGGTGGAGTTTCAATGCTCTACCCTCTACGAGAACAGGCTCGAATGCCTGAATACCAAGTCTATGAAGTGTAGGAGCACGGTTGAGGAGAACTGGGTGTCCCTTGATAACCTTTTCAAGTGCGTCCCAAACCTCTGGCTTTGCTCTTTCAACAGCCTTACGAGCAGCCTTGATATTACCGGCAGCATTATTTTCAACAAGGATTTTCATAACGAAAGGCTTAAAAAGCTCAAGAGCCATTTCCTTAGGAAGACCGCACTGATACATTTTAAGTTCAGGTCCAACAACGATAACCGAACGACCTGAGTAGTCAACACGCTTACCGAGAAGATTCTGACGGAAGCGTCCCTGCTTACCTTTAAGCATATCGGAAAGTGACTTCAAGGCTCTGTTATTAGGGCCTGTAACTGGTCTGCCTCTTCTGCCGTTATCTATAAGTGCGTCAACAGCTTCCTGAAGCATTCTCTTTTCATTTCTGATGATAATATCAGGAGCATTAAGCTCTAAAAGTCTGCTAAGTCTGTTATTTCTGTTGATAACTCGTCTATAAAGGTCGTTAAGGTCAGATGTTGCAAAGCGTCCGCCATCAAGCTGAACCATAGGACGAATATCCGGAGGAATAACAGGAATTACATCGAGAATCATCCATTCAGGTCTATTGCCTGAAAGACGGAAGGATTCTACAACTTCAATTCTCTTGAGGAGTCTTACTCTCTTTTGACCAGAAGCATTTTCGAGTTCTTCCTTAAGTTCATCAGAAAGTTGGTCGAGGTCTATTTCTGCAAGAAGCTTTTTGATAGCTTCTGCACCCATCATAGCCTCAAAATCGTCCTCATACTTCTCTTTAAGGTCTCTATACTCTTTTTCTGTAAGGCACTGCTTTTTCTCGATTTCTCTTACATTGCCCGGATCAGTAACGATATACATTGCAAAGTAGAGAACCTTTTCGAGTGTTCTTGGTGATATATCAAGGATAAGCCCCATTCTTGATGGAATACCCTTGAAATACCAGATATGAGATACAGGAGCAGCAAGCTCGATATGTCCCATACGCTCTCTTCTTACCTTAGAACGAGTAACTTCAACACCGCAACGGTCGCAGATTTTTCCTTTAAAGCGAATTTTCTTATACTTACCGCAGTGGCACTCCCAGTCTTTTTGCGGACCAAAGATAGTTTCGCAGAAAAGACCATCGCGTTCTGGCTTTAGAGTACGGTAGTTAATGGTTTCAGGTTTTTTAACCTCGCCATAAGACCATTCTCTTATCTTTTCGGGTGAAGCAAGACCAATCTTTATAGATTCAAATACATTAAATTCCATTAAATGCTTCCTCCTGTCGATTATTTATCATCATCGGAATTGCCGAAGAAGTCGCCGCCCTCATAGTCGGAATCCTCTCCGAACATATCTTCGTCGGCATCGTCCTTGTCGTTTACGATTCCTCTTTCGTCAAACATATTGTCCTCGTCCTCATCATCACCATCGAGCATATAGCCATCCATAGTGGTCATAACATTTTTCTCGTTAAATTCGGAGTCGGAATCAGCGTTCAGACCAACATCATCATCTTCGTCAAAGTTTTGTCTGAGGTCGATTTCGTTATTATCCTTATCGAGAACCTTAACATCAAGAGCAAGTGACTGGAGTTCCTTAATAAGAACCTTAAATGATTCAGGAATACCAGGTGTAGGAATGTTCTGTCCCTTAACAATAGCCTCATAAGTTTTAACACGACCGACAACATCATCAGACTTAACTGTGAGGATTTCCTGAAGTGTATAGGCAGCGCCATAAGCCTCAAGTGCCCAGACTTCCATTTCACCGAATCTCTGTCCGCCGAATTGAGCTTTACCACCCAAAGGCTGCTGAGTAACAAGTGAGTATGGACCAGTAGAACGAGCATGAATCTTATCATCGACAAGGTGATGAAGCTTGAGGTAGTACATATAACCGACTGTAACAGGATTATCGAACCACTCGCCAGTTCTGCCGTCACGCATTCTTGTCTTACACTCGTTAGTAATAATGCCGTCCTTTTTGAAGCATTCTGTAAAGTCAATCTTGCTTGGATTTTCAGGCGGCGGCAATTCTCCTGCCTTCGCCTTTTTCTCTATATCCTTATAAATATTAAAGATGTCATCTTCGTGAGCACCGTCAAAGACAGGCGTCATAATCTTCCAGCCAAGTGCCTTAGCGGCATAACCGAGGTGAACCTCAAGAACCTGACCGATATTCATACGAGAAGGAACGCCCAATGGGTTAAGAACTATATCGAGCGGAGTACCATCTGGGAGGAATGGCATATCTTCAACAGGGAGTATTCTGGAAACAACACCCTTGTTACCATGACGACCAGCCATTTTATCACCGACAGAGATCTTTCTCTTCTGTGCGATATAGCACCTGACAACCTGATTTACACCCGGCTGAAGCTCATCTTTACTATTTTCTCTTGTGAATACCTTAACATCGACAACGATACCGTATTCACCATGAGGAACTCTAAGGGAAGTATCTCTGACCTCACGAGCCTTCTCACCGAAGATTGCTCTGAGAAGTCTTTCTTCCGCTGTAAGCTCTGTTTCACCCTTTGGTGTAACCTTACCGACAAGAATATCGCCTGTGTGAACCTCTGCACCGATATGGATAATACCACGCTCATCGAGGTCCTTAAGCATATCATCGCCGACATTAGGAATATCTCTTGTAATTTCCTCAGCACCAAGCTTAGTATCACGAGCTTCTGTTTCGTATTCTTCTATATGAATTGATGTATAAACATCATCACGAACTATCTTTTCACTGATAAGAACAGCATCTTCGTAGTTATAACCTTCCCAAGTCATAAATCCGATAAGAGCATTCTTACCAAGACTGATTTCACCGTTATTTGTTGAAGGACCATCAGCAAGAACTTCGCCCTTCTTAACACGCTGACCTCTGTTAACTATTGGAATCTGGTTGATACATGTATCCTGGTTTGAGCGTGTAAACTTAATGATGTGGAAAGTTTCAGTCTTGCCTGAATCATATCTCATCTTGATTTGGTCAGCACTTACACTCTCAACAACACCATCTTCAGAAGCAAGGATACAAACACCTGAGTCAACACCTGCTTTATATTCCATACCTGTACCAACGATAGGTGATTCTGTTACGAGGAGCGGAACAGCCTGTCGCTGCATGTTAGAACCCATCAACGCACGGTTTGCGTCATCATTTTCGAGGAACGGAATCATCGCAGTAGCAACAGAAACAACCATTCTTGGAGATACGTCCATATAGTCAGCTTTATCACGCTCAACTTCAACGAATTCATCTCTGCATCTACCGTTGATTTTCTCGTGAATGAAGTGTCCTTCTTCATCGAGTGGTTCGTTAGCCTGTGCAACGATATAGTTATCCTCAACATCAGCTGTCATATAGACAACTTCATTTGTAACGACGCCCTTATCCTTATCAACCTTACGGAAAGGTGCTTCTATCAAGCCATATTCGTTAATCTTTGCAAAGGTTGCAAGATATGAGATAAGACCGATGTTAGGACCTTCAGGAGTTTCGATAGGACACATACGACCATAGTGGCTGTAATGAACATCTCGAACTTCAAATCCTGCTCTATCTCTTGAAAGACCACCAGGACCAAGAGCTGAAAGTCTTCTCTTATGTGTAAGCTCTGCAAGAGGGTTATTCTGATCCATGAATTGTGAAAGTGGTGATGAACCAAAGAATTCCTTGATTGCAGCTGTTACAGGACGAATATTGATAAGCGCATTAGGGGACATATTTTCAAGGTCCTGAGCCTGAAGTGTCATTCTCTCACGAATAACTCTTTCAAGACGGGAGAAACCTATTCTGAACTGATTTTGAAGAAGCTCGCCAACAGAACGGATACGACGATTGCCAAGGTGGTCGATATCATCAGTATTACCAATGCCGTTTGCAAGACAGTTCATATAGTTGATACTTGCAAAAATATCATCAATGATAATGTGCTTTGGAACGAGGTCATCTCTTCTGCGGCAGATTTCCTTTTTAAGCTCTTCGTCATTATCGCACTCGCCAAGAATTTCGCTGAGAACAGCAAAACGAACACGCTCTTTAATATCGCATTCTTCTTTTGCATCGAAATCAACAAACTTGGAAATATCAACCATTGCGTTAGATATAACCTTAACGATTTTGCCCTCGATATGCTCAACGAAAGCAATATTTACACCTGCATCTTCGATTTCTCTTGCAAGAGCAGGAGAGATAACCTGACCTGCCTCTGCCATAACCTCACCTGTGAGTGGGTTTGCGATAGGCTCTGCGACCTTTTGATTTGCAATTCTATTTGCTATGCCAAGCTTTTTGTTATATTTATAACGACCTACTCTTGACATATCATATCTTCTTGGGTCGAAGAAAAGTGCATTGATATGTGCCTGAGCACTTTCTACTGTTGGTGGCTCACTTGGACGAAGCTTTCTATAAACTTCCTTGAGAGCCTCTTCGGTATTGCTGCATGAATCCTTTTCGATTGTTGCAAGGATTCTTTCGTCAGCACCGAAATAATCTATAATATCTGTGTCGGAGCTAAGACCTAAAGCTCTGATAAATGTTGTAACAGGGAGCTTTCTGTTCTTATCAATACGAACATAGAAAACATCGTTGACATCGTTTTCATACTCAAGCCATGCACCTCTATTAGGGATAACTGTTGCACTGAAAAGCTGCTTACCTGTTTTATCATATTCCATCTTATAGTAAACGCCAGGAGATCTGACAAGCTGTGAAACAATAACACGCTCAGCACCGTTGATAACAAATGTGCCGCTTGGTGTCATAAGAGGGAAATCGCCCATAAATACTTGGCTTTCCTTAACCTCATCTGTTTCTTTATTGTGCAATCTCGCAGTTACACGAAGTGGTGCGGAATGAGTTGCATCTCTCTCCTTACACTCTTCAACACTATAATTGGGGTGCTCGGTATCAAGCTCATAATCAACAAAATCGAGCGTAAGATTACCTGTATAATCAGAGATACCAGAAACATCTCTGAAAACCTCACGCAAACCCTCATCAAGGAACCATTGATATGAATTTTTCTGAATCTCGATGAGATTAGGCATATCAATAACTTCGTCAATACGGGCAAAGCTCATTCTCTCGGAATTACCGAGACGCACAGGTTTGACATTTACCATTTGGCCAATCACTCCATTCATCATTTAACCGTCTTTAACTTTCCCTTTATATATTCGGCAAAGTCATAAAGAAAAATTTTTGAAAAATTAGACTTGATTTTTTGTCGAATATGTGATAATATCTTGTAGTCAAGCACACGAAAAGGGAATATTTATCTATTATGGTGCAGTATATTATTATAAATCCGTGGGAAGCTATTGTCAAGTATTTTTGCAAAGTTTCCTTATTTTTTTGCATTTTTTCAGGATTTATGTAATATCATTTAAATAAAGTATTTTGAATTTCAGCAGCACTGTTTAAGAAACGCCCGACTGGGTTGTTATAAATTTAACTTGGTATTGTCATTTTAAACAATAAAAATCTCCTACGCTTACTAAAGCTGTAAGCATAGGAGATTCTTTTTTAATATTTAAGCTGCATTGTCGTATTGTTCGTCAATAGTTGTTTCTTCTGATGAATTGTTTGAAACTTCACAATCTGAGCTTCCGAAAATAGCCATCTGGATTCTTGCTCTCTCTGCGTCCCAATCGTTGATTGTAACAACATCCATTCCGTCAATTTTTGGGCAAGAGAAATTTCCGCCTGATAAATCAGGTACACTCAATGCGGTAACATCATAATTAAGATAGTTCAAAGCATTCTGAGCAAGATAAACAATTTCGCCCTTGTCAAGGTCTGTTTCAATCATAGGTCCGACCTGATATATAATGCTCATAATCTGTGCAAGGTTAGACTTCTTCAAATCCTTCATAATTGTATTGAGAACGATTCTCTGACGGTTTGTTCTATCCCAGTCAGAACCAGCACTATCTCTATCTCTTGAATACCAAAGAGCCTGTCGTCCGTTAAGATGAACTACACCGGCCTTTGCAGTAATTTCGTGTCTTGTCTGAACCTGATTGTTCTTCCAGCTCTGCCAGTTTATATAGTCGATTTCCTCGTCAGTAAGCTCAAGGTCTATACCGCCGAGAGTATCTATAATATTTGTAAAGCTATCAAAATCAACTATCGCATATCTGTCTACATCTACACCGAAATTATATTCGATAGTTTCTATTGCAAGCTCCGCTCCGCCGAGTGCATACGAGGTATTAAGTCTATGAGGAAAATATCCTGGAATTTCAACCCACAAATCACGCAAAAACGATGTCATAACGATGTCACCTGTTCTATTGTTGATAGAAAGCAAAATCATAGAGTCTGAACGACCATAAGCTTCGCCTTCAACTTTTTTATCTGCACCAAAAAGCATAATATTAAGAACATCATTATCAGATTTTAAGGTATCGGGAATAGTCCCCATATTATACGATGTTGTACTGCCTTCTGCCTTTGATGAGCTTGAACTTTTGCTTGAGCTTGAACTATTCTCTGGCAGTTTATTATAGTTAATACGGCTTATTGAGCTATAAGCATATATACACGCCGAACCACCTAATATAAATATAACTGAAACAAGACAGATTGCAATATTAGCAATCCACATTTTCTTGAATTTTTGAGATTTATTTTTCTTTTGGGCATTGCTTGAGGGACGACTTCTTACCTCAACCGGAAAATTGTCTATATCATCATAGCTTGAATATGACGAATCAGAGAAAATATCCTCAAAGTCATCATTCTTGTGATTATCTTGCATAAATTCATCACAACCTTTCTAATATTGCAGTGCATAAGCACATAGGATAAGATGTTTAAATACCTTTCCATTCTTGTCATTATAGCTTATATATCGGCAAAATTCAACGAAATCCGCAAAAATCGGCGATATTAACAGAAAATTTCCTATTATAAATTTTCTGCCGTCAATGAGAAATATAATAAATCCTAAAAACTTATATTATTGTCGGTTTATTCATTATATTTTTTAATTTGCTCATCGAGTGTCATTCCATATGACGGCATAAATTCTTTGATAAATTCTGCAAGCTCAGGTGTCATATTTTCTTCTATTATTTTTCTTGTGCTTTCCTCTGCCTTGCAAAATTCCATATTGCCCATTCGGCGTTCATCAATACATTTTATCAGTGCCGACAATCTATCCGCTGATTTTACGATTTTCCATATTTCTTCATCGCCGTCTTGTACTACAAAATATTTTTCATATTCTTCTCTCAAATCATCTGGGAGAGTTGATAAAAGTCTTTCTCCAGCTTCTTCCTCAACAGCCTTATATGCCTCACGCAGTTTTTTGCTTGAGTATTTTATCGGTGTTGGCAAGTCGCCTGTAATAATCTCTGTGCAATCGTGAAACATTGCATAAACTGCCACTTTATCTGCATCAATGCTTCCGCCGAAACGCTTATTCTTAATTATACAAAGTGCATGAGCAATAAATGCTACTTCAAGGCTATGTTCGCTAAGGTTTTCGTTTCTTGTATTATTCATCAAACCCCAACGATTTATGTATTTAAGGCGTGAAAGCGTAGAAAAAAAGGAATAGCTCATACCAAAAACCTCTCTGAACATTATTTTGCAATAATAATAGCATAATATTCGTCAATGTTCAACAGAATGGTATGAGCCGTTCCTTATTTAGTTATTTTAATTAAAAGACTTTTAGGTGTTTTTATGAGTTGCTATCGAGAATAGTTACCTTTAAGCAGTGCATACTTCCCGGATATGATTCCGCAACCATATCATAGCTGATAAGCACACTGGACATAGGTTTAACATCAGCAGCAGTAGCAGTTTTTCCATTTTCAAACTTAATCTCTGCATCAGATAAATCAATTGTACAGCAGTTATCTGGCTCACCATTAATACAGCTTATAAACTTATCGTTTATAACTACAGCGTATATATTGTCATTCAGCTTATCCTTTATGCGTTCAGGCACTTTATATGAAATAGCTTGCTTTAAAAGTTCCTCGCCTGTTTTTTTGCAAACATCTGACAAGCTATCAAATCTCAATGGTAATACCAATTTATCGTCTACGATATATTGACGAATATTTCCTTGTCCAAAGTTTGCAGTTTCGCCAAGCTGATTGATAATTTCCTTATAGGTCATACCTGCTTTAATTGCTTTCACATCAGATGAAGTGATTTTCTTAGAACCCGCACAGAAATAATTATCTGGAATATCTGTGTTAGATAGTTCTGCTGAATTAGAACTTTCAGAACTGCTTGCTTCTACACTTGAAGTATTATTTTTGGAATTTTCAGAATCATATTTACTTTCTAATGAATTATATATTTCCTCTTTATTGTTATTTCCTTTGGCACATACACCGTCTGACGAGCATGAACCATTATCACCTACCTGTGGTTTGAACTTTGTTGAGCCTATTATAGCAAAGCTTACAGCCGCAGCAACACACACACACGCCGCAATAGATGCAACTATTCTGAATGTACTTCTTGGCTTAACCTTAACAACCTCAACAAGTTTTTTATCATCAGTTTTCGCACTATCATTTGATTCTGCTGTGTTGGTTTCATTAACTGCATTTATCTTAGGAGCAGCCTCCTCGATAAATTTATCATCAATATTACCTATGGCTTTCAATAAATCTTCACTTTTCATAAATAATACCTTCTTTCTCTAAGTAGCTCTTCAACTGTTTTCTCAAACGAAAAAGTATAGATTTAATCTTTTCTTCACTAATATCATATTGTTCTGAAATTTCCTTTATAGAACGGGTGTACCAGTATCTGCTTACAAAAATTTTTCTCTTTTCTGATGTCAAGCTCTCTAAAAAAGCGTTTATTGACTGTGAAAGCTGTTTGCTATAAATTTCATTTTCTACACTGAAGCTATCTGAAATACATTCCTCAAGCTCTGAAAGAAGTACATCTATTTGCCCAGCACCTCTTTTTTGGGTATTATTATGTTTTAATCTATTCAGTGATATGTTTCTTGCTATTTTACCTAAGAATGCTTTTAGGTTATTCGGTTCACTCGGCGGAATAGATTCCCACGCTTTTTGAAATGTATCATTGACACACTCCTCTGCATCTTCTGAATTTTGCAGAATAGAAAATGAAATGCTATTACAGTACGCTGAATATTTATTGTAGGTTTCGTTGACAGCCTTTTCGGAACGTTCCATATATAACTCAACTATTTGCTTATCATTCATTTTCTCACCTCACTTGAATTATAGAAGAGCCTCTTCACCTATATAGACAACAAAATTTTACAAAGGTTGCATTAAATACAATATTTTAAACGATTTTCAAAAAAATAGAGCATATTTGCCCTAAAACCATTAAAATGGAAAATCCGAGAACAAATATACTCTATAAACATTTTGTTTAATTTTTAGTTTGGCGGAAGTGTACCAAACTTCTTTAGCATAAAATCAATTCTTTCTCTTGTTAAGCCCTTTAACAAGATATTCTGTGCATCATAATGTAGATAATCCTCTTTTTTCAATGCCTTGAGAAAATCATCATACATAAGATGTCCGAGAACACTTTCTTCATCGTGCGAGTAGATGCTGATATACCAATCTTCAATTTCAATAGGTCTGCCTGTTTTTGCGTTCTTAAATCCAAATTGGCATCTTGGTATGGCAGGAACTATACTTACAACACCTTCTGTGAAAACATACATTCCAAAAACACAATCACGGCGTTTTGTTGTCATAATATTAGGGCGAGCATAATATGCGTCAATATTCTGCATTCTGTGCATATATTCGCTAAACGCTTCTAAAGGATTTCCTTCTTTGAGAAATTTTAAATCACCCTCACCAAGGTATAATGCCCATCTTGCACAAAACAAAATCGGCTTTTGGAATTTTCCACTTGTTATCTCTTTTATTGATTCAATAGAGCTTGCTTTTGCAGCTTCTGCAAGCTTGCTTGAATTATATGGGTCGAATATTTCTCCACCCTGACTTACCTCGACTTCTTTGTTCCAGAAATCAGCCACACGAGCAGCCGTAGCATAGAAATCAGCAATTTCTTCAGCAGATGAAGGGAGTGGCAAAAATAAGCTTATCTCATTATCGCCAAAGCCTACGCTCATACCCCTGCCGATTCTTTCTGGATTAAACATACTTATACTGCCATCAGGACCTTTTTGTTCCATATTGAGTCGAACACCATCGAAAGAACCATATTTGAATTTACCACCTGTAAGCACATCAATAGATGGCAATTCTTTTTTAGCGGATTTATTTTTAATTATAATTTCAATAGCCATAAATTCACCTAATTACTTAGCATATTTCTGCTTGAGTCTATCATAAATCATATTTGCACACATATATACATTACCACCGCCAAGAGTGATAATTAAATCTCCAGGCTTAACGCTGTTCACAACAAAGTCTGTGATTTCCTCAAAGGTTTCAAACCATACACAGCCCTTGATTTTATCAGCTAAGTCTTTAGAGTAGATATTATATGTATTTGTTTCACGAACAGCAAGTATCTCAGAAAGAACTGTATGGTCAGGTATTGAAAGTGCGTCTGCAAAATCATCAAGAAGCATAGCAGTTCTTGAATATGTATGTGGCTGAAATACAGCCCAAACATTTTTATAGCCCATTTCCATAGCGGCAGTGAGAGTTGCACGAAGCTCTGTCGGGTGATGTGCAAAGTCATCAGCAACAGTGATTCCGCCCTCTGTTCCGAGAATTTCAAAGCGTCTGTGAGCACCTGTAAATTCACCAAGACCATTTGCAATATCACGAGCTGAAACACCAAGCTCAAAGCAGGCAACCGCCGCCGCAAGAGCATTCATTACATTGTGTTTGCCAGGAACCTTAAGCTTAACAGTTGTAAGCTTTATATTGCCCTTGATAATATCAAATTCGTCCATAACGCCTTCATTGGTGATAACTGCACGATAATCATTCTTCTCGCCAAAGCCAAAGGTTATTGCACGACACTCAACACCTTTAATAGCTTTGAGTGTATTTGCATCATCACCATTCACTATAAGAAGTGAAGTTGTCTGCTGTGCAAACTTATGGAAGGATTCAATGATTCGGTCAAGAGTTCCGAAATAATCGAGGTGGTCTTCATCAATATTAAGAATAATAGAAATTGCAGGATTAAGATGTAAGAAAGTATCTACATACTCACAAGCCTCACAAACAATAATATCACTCTTACCAATTCTGCTGTTGCTCCCTAAGAACGGAAGCTTGCCACCGATAATTGCGGTAGGGTCATAATCAGCCATAGTCAAAAGCTGAGTAAGCATAGAAGTTGTTGTTGTTTTTCCATGAGTACCAGAAACAGCAATTGAGCGATTATACTTTCTTGTTACCTCACCAAGCATAATACAGCGTTCAACAGCAGGGATTCCAAGATGTTTTGCGGCTACAAGCTCAGGGTTATCAAGCTTAACAGCAGCAGTATAAACTATAAGGTCAGCACCCTCAACATTTTCCGGATAATGTCCCATAGTAACAGGAATTCCATAAGAACGAATACGCTCTAATGTATCAGATTCCGCCATATCGGAACCCGTAATTTTATAGCCTTCGTTAAAAAGTATCTCTGCCAAAGGACACATACCTGAGCCACCGATACCTATAAAATGTATAGTTTTAACACCGTCCAAAAGATTTTGCTTATCCAAGAAATCCACTCCAATCTTAAAAATAGTTCACATAACTGTACACAATTAATATGTTTATAAAAATCAATAAAGAAATTTGTCGTATTTTTACGGCAAAAAGAAAAAGCACTCGCAAGGCGAATGCTTTCTTTTTGGAGCGTTGGAGCGGATGACGAGGCTCGAACTCGCTACCTCCACCTTGGCAAGGTGGCGCTCTACCGGATGAGCTACATCCGCATCTCTTAATGCTTGATTATTATAACCTATGCTTTCAAATTTGTCAAGCATTTTTTCGATTTTTTTAAAAAAGATATTTTTATACATCACTGAATACCAAATTATTAAATAAATAATTATATTTTTCATTTTAAGTTAGTCAAGCTATTCTGAATTCTATATTAGAAAAAAATTTAAAATTTTATATATTATGTATAATTTATTTTAAATAATTTGGTGGTTTTTATTTTAATACATTAGATTTTTTTTCATTTTTCTCTTGATTTTTTGAATATTACATAGTATAATAAGTGCAATGAATCTCTTAAGTGAGATTTAAAAAATTTATTTTTATTTAATTTAGGAGGAAATCCAAAATGAAAAAGATTCTTAGTGTCATTTTCGCAGCAGCTCTTGTAGCTTCTATGTTTGTTGTTGGTGCAGTTAGCACATCTGCAGCAGACGATTACACAATTTACTTCGAGATTCCAGACGATGCAACTCTTGAAAAATTGGAGCTTGAATCATGGGGTAGCAAAGTTTCAGTTCATGCTTGGAATGACGCAGGCAACTTAAACGGCGAGTGGCCAGGTGCTGAAGCTACTCATGTTGAGGGTAACATTTACTCTTACACATGGACAGCTGATAGCGTTCCAACAGGTATCATCTTCAACAACGGTGATAACGGTGTTCAGACACAGAACATTGACGGTGGCGAAACAGTCTCTAAGACAGATGCTTCTAAGACAGTTAAGAACCCAGCTATCGAGTGGGGCAAGCTTTATAAGGCTACTGGCGAAGGTATAGAAGATGGTAATGGTAACACAAATGTTGTTGTAGCAGCTACTGACTATAAGACAGCAGAGCCATCAGCTACAGAATCTAAGAAAGAAGAACCATCAGCTACAGAATCTAAGAAAGAAGAACCATCAGACGACAAGACAGTTGCTACTGGCGACACATCTGCTGCATGGGTTCTCCTTGCTGTAGTTGCTGCTTCCCTCGGCACAGCTGTTGTTATGACAAAGAAGGCTTCTTCTAAGGACTAATCCTTAGTCGTAAGAGTACTTAACGATTAACTAATTAAAATCGCTCTTGCTTTCGGGCAAGAGCGGTTTTTTTATGCAATTAAATTTCTATAAAAAATTGTAGAGTATATTGGGCTGTAATTCATTTCTAAATGAATCCATTTAGGATTTTAGCCATATATACTCTACTTTTTTAATTTATTTTCTTTTAGTGCTTTTGTCTTTTACCTATAAAGGTCATTTAAAAAAGCTTATTCATTACAAGACCTGTAATGAGCTTTGGATAAAAATATGTAGACTTCTGAGGCATCTTTCCACCTGCGGCAGCTACATCTCTGATTTCAGTAACTCTTGTAGGATTCAAAATAAAAGCACAGTTAGCCTTGCCGTTTTTAACACTTGCTATTGCCTCATTGAAATCCTTTGTGTATATAAGGTTGACTTGATTAGCCATATTTTCCTTATCTATACCGAAAAGTTTTTCGAGTATGAGAGAATGAAGTACTGTAACATCAAGCTCTCGAACAGGCTTTAACATATCTGGCAAAAGCTTTTCTAAAACATCAGAATCTTTGAATGTAAGCAATGTATAACCATTGCCACCACTATAAAAGCCGTAAGCCTTCTTGCCCATATCATATAAAGTACGGAGGTCTTTCTCAATAGTTTCGTATGATATTTTCTTTTCTACATAAAAGTATTCCTCGCAAAGCTTTTCTGCCTTTTCAGCATCAAAGCTTTCCAAATCACGCACTATTCTATGTGTTGGAAATACAACAAGTCCTTCGTGTTCCATATCGACAAGCATCATCATTACATAATCTTCGCCACCGTCACCAATTTTATTTTCATGACAATAGTTTCTATAATTAAGGGCAGTTTCATAGCGATGATGACCGTCGGCAATATAGAGCTTTTTATCATCAAACTCCTTGCAGATAGCAGAAATTTCTGCTTCATCTGTTACAATCCAAAGACGATGAGTAACACCATCATTATCTGTCAATTCTATTTCAGGCTCGCCTGAGGAAAGTCTATCAAGTGTGTTTCTTATGGTATGTTTTTCGTCCATATAAAGAGAATATATCTGACTGAAATTGCAGTTTGTAGCTTTCATAAGCTCGAAACGGTCTTTCTTTGCCTTTGAAAGAGTTTCTTCGTGCGGAAGAACTATTCCCTTAGAAAATTCTTCAAGCTTAACACGAGTAATACAACCCTTAAATTTATTTTTCACACCATAAGCTGTAAATTCTTCTTCGTAGATATAAATGCTATCCTTTTCATCTTGTTTCAAAACGCCTGTATCAATCCACTTTTTAAGTGTTGCTTGTGCGTCCGCATAAGGATTTTCACCTCTTGGAAGTTCAAGTCTGATGATGTTGTTTTCGTTCTCATTGAGGTATGCCTGACGCTGTTCCTCACTGATGATGTCATAAGGTGGGCAAACAAGTTCATCAATTTTTCCAGCAACAGCTGTATCAAATCTCAATGCACGAAACGCTTTAATTTCTGCCATTTTAAAATTCTCCTTTCAACTATAAAATTTGATTATGGAAAAACAATTAAACATTGAATCGGAAAAGAACTATATCGCCGTCCTTCATAACATAGTCCTTACCCTCTGAACGAACAAGTCCCTTTTCCTTTGCGGCTGCCATAGAACCACAGGCCATTAAATCATCAAATGCAACTACTTCTGCACGAATAAAGCCACGCTCAAAGTCGGTATGAATCTTACCTGCTGCCTGTGGTGCTTTTGTACCCTTTGTAATTGTCCACGCTCTTACTTCTGGTTTACCCGCTGTGAGATAAGAAATAAGTCCAAGCAAGCTATAACACTCTGTAATAAGGCGGTCAAGACCTGAACTTTCAAGTCCCATTTCAGAAAGGAACATTGCTTTTTCTTCGTAGTCCATATCTGAAATTTCTGCTTCACTCTCTGCACAAATTGGCAGAACAGCTGCGTGTTCACTTGCAGCAACTTCCTTAACACTATTTACATACTTATTATTTTCTATGCCCTTTGCGAAATCGTCTTCGCTAACATTTGCTGCATAAATAATAGGCTTATTTGTAAGCAATGCAACACTCTTGAGCAACTCTGCCTCATCTTCTGTACATTCAACAGAACGAGCAGATTTGCCTGCATCAAGTGCTTCCTTTACTCTCTTAAAGAAATCAAGCTCTGTCTGATACTTCTTATCGCCCTTGAGGAGCTTCTGAGTTTTATCAATTCTTCTATCAAGCATTTCTATATCAGAAAGAATAAGCTCAACATTAATCGTATCTATATCACGCTTAGGGTCAACTGAGCCATCAACATGAATAATATCATCATTATCAAAGCAGCGTACAACATGAACGATAGCATCACATTCCCTTATATTTGAGAGGAATTTATTTCCGAGACCTTCGCCCTTAGACGCACCCTTTACAAGTCCTGCAATATCAACAAACTCGATAGTTGCTGGTGTAAACTTTTCTGGCTGATACATTTCTGCAAGCTTATCAAGCCTTGGGTCTGGGACTGCAACAACACCAACATTTGGTTCTATTGTGCAGAAAGGATAGTTAGCAGACTGAGCACCTGCATTTGTAATAGCATTAAAGAGTGTGCTTTTTCCGACATTTGGTAAACCGACAATTCCTAATTTCATATTTCAAGTTCCTTTCATTATAAAACAAGCAAAAAGCTTTGCATAACAAAACTAATATACCATATTTAGAAGAATTTCTCAACACTCACAAATAAATTTATAAAATGATATGAACTTAAAACCCTTCAATCAATTATTTATAGATAGGAATATGTTTCGTAATCATAATAAGTAAAATCACGCCTATTAAAAATACTTTCCTCAACCTTATCTTCATTTATATTATTTAAATCATAAGACTTTGTGTCTAACTGCCAGTCGAGATTTTTGGGGATTCTTATGGTAAATTTTCCGTACTTTTCATCTGTGTATAATATAATTCCTATATCAACGCCCATAAGAAAGTTTTTTCGTTTTATATATAACCTAAATATAAAATCTGCTACAATAAAAATTAATATTATAGCAAAAAGAATTGCTATAGGCATTCTCTCCTCCAGCCACCAAGTAGGATACCTTTTTGGAAAGCTATACTTATAATACTTATAGTCACAAAGGAATAGCTGTACATATTCTTTAATTATCAAAAACATTATCATAATAAATAAAGCATGTTCTTTGAGATTATTCCACCAATATGACTGCTTCCAAATATCAAGTTGTTTTTGTTCGAGCCTTCTCCAAACCATAATTTTCACCTTTTATTTAATACTTATATAATTAAATATTATCATACAAGCATTTAAAAGTAAAGAATTATTTTTATTTTATCACTAAATAGCTTTACTGATATTTGCTATAAAGAATTTCGTCTTCTTCTACATTCTCTACCTTACAAAATGAAAGAATATAATCAAAAAGGTTTTCTTCCTCATGAATTTCATATCTATCACCAAAAATAAGCTCTATATCTATATGACGATTTACTTGTTTCTGTTCGTTATATTCAAAACTATCCACACGATAAACAACAAGTGATACATCATCGCTTACATCATATTCATCTACTGGCAAATCTTTTACAATCTTCTTAACATCATCTAAGCTTAGCATATTATTTTCGCTTCCTTTTTCAAAAAATTTAATAAAATTATACCATATAAAAAACGAAAAGCAACAAAAATATATATGCAAATCTTCATCACTTGCATATATATTGAGTTTTTCTGCTTATTATGCTATAATAGCGTAATAAAAAATATAGAAAAGATTCATTCTAAGGCGGTGAAATGATGAAGAAAATACGCAATCGTTCTCTGATTGTCTGGCTTTTAGCTATGGCTTTTATCGGTGGAATGATATATTTTTCAATTAATCTTATTATCCATGCTGACCTTTGGGCCTCAAAACCTCAAAATGCACACATAGGCGTGGACGGAATGGGTATGGCTGGAACTATAACAGATATAAATGGTGAAATTCTTGCTTATAGTGAGAACGGAAACCGCTATTATAATTCAAATGAAGATATTCGTTGTGCTTTACTTCATACTGTCGGCGATGAGGGCAGAAATATCGGTGGCTCTATACAAAATGTTTATCGCTCGCAACTTTCAGGATATAGTTTTATCTTTGGTATGGGACTTCCTGATGGCTTAACACTTGGTAGAAATATTCAACTTACTGTAAACAGTGAGATTTGCAAAACTGCTTATCAGGCATTGGGTAATAATCGTGGTGCAGTATTCGTCTATAATTATAAAACAGGCGAAATCGTTGCAAAGGTAAGCACTCCTTCATATGACCCTCAGAACATTCCTGATATTGAGGGTAATGACGAATACGAAGGTGTTTATGTTGATAGAAGTATTATGGCGACATATCCACCAGGCTCTACTTTCAAGCTTGTAACCGCAGCAGCGGCTCTTGAAAATATGACAAAATCCGAGCTTGAAAATCGCACATATACTTGCACAGGCAGCGATACTATCGGAGGAAATAAAATTACCTGCTATGAGGCTCACGGCGAGGAGAATTTTGAACAAGCCCTTGCACATTCTTGTAACTGCTATTTCGCACAATTAGCTGTTGACCTTGGTGCCGATAAAATGACTACACAAGCCAACAGAATGGGATTTAACAAAAGCGTTTCTATAAATGATATTGATACTGCAAAAAGCGTTTATGATGTTTCTAAGGCTGATAAAAATCAGCTGGGCTGGAGTGGTGTCGGTCAATATACAACTCTTGCAAGCCCTATGACTATGGCTGTTATCTCTGGAGGTATTGCAAATGGTGGTACACCTATAATGCCATATCTTATAAAGCAAATTTCATTGCCGTTTGGTCTGCCAAATATTCCTCAAAGTGGAAATAAAGGGACTCAGATGTTAAGCGAACAAAATGCAAAAACACTTTCTGATATGATGAGATACACCGTTGAAAATGAATATTATGGTGGTGGCTTTAATGGAGAAATCTGTGCTAAGACTGGTACTGCTGAAGTCGGCGGAGGAGAAGCTGCCCATGCTTGGGTAACTGGTTTTAGTAGAGATGAAAGCTGTCCTTTGGCATTCGCTGTTATCATAGAAAATGGCGATTCAGGATATTATACAGCTTTGCCTGTTGCCGCACAGGTTATGAATAAAGCCCTTGAAGTATACGGACAGTAATAAAAAAAGCTACTATAAAGAGCATAAATGGCTAAAATTTCTAAAACGGAAATTGGCTGTTTATGCTCTTTTCATAATATTCTTTTTACAAAAAAAATAAAGTCACTTTTTGATGTAACGGTTTCTCTTTATTTACATATTTCATTTGTACTCTCCAAAAGTTCAAACACTTTACAACAGTTTATCTTCTATATATGTATTAAGTGTGGCAATTCTATCAGCATATAAATTCATAACCACACTACAAATTTCAATATAAAAATAATCTCCCAATTTTTGCAAAATAAAAAGCAGTAAGCAAAAAACTTACTGCTTTATGGCTCCCCCAACTGGGCTCGAACCAGTGACATCATGATTAACAGTCATGCGCTCTACCGACTGAGCTATGGAGGAATAACAGCAAAACACCCTATTGGGTGTCTCGCTTGTGTTGGCGTCTTCCTATTTTTCCAGATCGTCACCAATCAAGTATCTTCGGCACTACTGAGCTTAACTTCCGTGTTCGGCATGGGAACGGGTGGACCCTCAGCGTCATCAACACCAACTCTGTATGGTTCTTTATCGCCATACATACTTAATATTCTCTTTTTCTTGGTGACTCGTGCGGGAATCGAACCCGCGTTACCGGCGTGAGAGGCCGGTGTCTTAACCGCTTGACCAACGAGCCGTTTTCTCGGCGATTGGTTAGGGTTCGTCACCGCTCGAGAGTGTGCACCCTTTCGGGCTTTGGTGCACCATCAGGGATTCGAACCCGGGACACCCTGATTAAGAGTCAGGTGCTCTACCAACTGAGCTAATGGTGCATATCGCACCCTCAAAACTGAATAAAGAAGCAGATTTGCTTGAACCAAAGTTCATGGTCAAGCCCTCGACCTATTAGTACTGCCAAGCTGAATACCTCACGGTACTTACACACGCAGCCTATCAACCTTGTAGTCTTCAAGGGGTCTTACTAACTTTCGTTATGGGATATCTTATCTTGGAGCCGGCTTCACGCTTAGATGCTTTCAGCGTTTATCCGATCCGCACGTAGCTGCCCAGCCGTGCCATTGGCATGACAACTGGTGCACCAGCGGTGCGTCCATCCCGGTCCTCTCGTACTAAGGACAGCACTCCTCAAATATCCTGCGCCCACGACAGATAGGGACCGAACTGTCTCACGACGTTCTGAACCCAGC
>ERZ772954.1118-NODE-1118-length-22372-cov-3.853878_pt1 | contig 22372 bp, 18 predicted proteins | sample MGYA00580684_ERZ772954 | MGnify/ENA primary metagenome ERZ772954 (study PRJEB29015, sample SAMEA2737654) | human gut metagenome | biome: human gut; feature: human-associated habitat; material: faeces | place: China | collected 2012 ...
TGACAGGTCGCGAAGCGACTGCGTTCATGAGCAAGTAGCGAAGCGGATTGTGAATCTCCACTTTACCTGTATCAGGAAGTATCGGTAAATGGAAAAGAATATCTTCTGGTGCAGGGAGGACTTAATATTATGAAGAATTCTACTCTCAGGCGAATATGCCCAAATAAGGGAACTCAGATGTAATTGGAAAATCCCTTTCCGATGATCTCACTGCTTTTGGTAACGGTAATAAAAGCAGTGGGTTCATTTTTTTTGATAAAACGCTGCAGCAGAATTGCCTGATTGACATCGACAACGGTCAAAATAACGGTTCTCTGTGTATGAGAGTAGGCTCCCTCGGCATGATAAGTGGTTGCAGTGTGACCGAGTTCTTCTGTAATAAAATCGCAAATTGGTTCTGGATAATCACATACAATAGTAAAGAACTTGTTCAGCTTCATGCGTTCGATCACTTTGTCGATGACCAGTGTCTTTGCCATCAGCCCAAGGATGGAACAAAGTCCGGTCAGAGTGTCAAAAACGAAGAATGCCATAACTACAATGAGTAGGTCGCAGAGCAGCAAAGCGGTGGAAATATTCATCGTGGAGTACTTTTTGATGATCATGGCGATGATGTCTGTCCCGCCTCCGGAGGCGTTCTCGAAAAAAAGCAGGGCAGCTGCGATTGCCGGCAGCAAGATCGCAAAGCAAAGCTCCAGCGAAATCTGATCGGTCAGCGGTCCTGACATCGGGAAAAGATGCTCAAAAACATTTAACAGTACCGAAGAGAGAACGGTGACGTAGGCTGTTTTCAGTCCGAAGTTTCTTCCAAGAAAAGCGAAACCGACCACCAAAAGAACCAGGTTGATGACCAGGTTGATTACAGAGGCAGTAAAGGGAAGAAATTTTGCAAAAACAACAGCCATTCCGGATACTCCGCCGAAAGAAAAATTATTTGGAAATTTAAAAACATAGATGCCGATATCCATAATGAGTACGGCAACGGTAATAATAAAGTATTCTTTTAAAGTATGGGAAACGGAAGATGTGTTTTCCTTATTTTGTTCCATAGAAATCCTCCTCATTTGTATGAATCCAGATATGCAGCACCTTATTATACGCCCTGTTCTTCTTCCTGACAAGCGAATTTCTTTGACCGGATGAAAAAATTCTGTTAGAATAAAATTAAAATGCCAAAGCACATTACCAGACACCAGAAGATGCCTGCGAATTGTTTCGTTACAAAGTAACTTTTTAACATTCAGGAGAAACAAATGATTACTTTAAATGACTATTTATATTCCGGAGATACGATCTTCCGTATTCTGCAGCAGTATACCGATGCACTGCGAAAAGAGGCAAGAAAAAGTCACAATGAGATTGACATGGCACACAGCAATTTTCTGATTCTGATTAAGGGACTGCTGGAGCACAATGATTTCCTGACTGCTCAGTCACAGCAAATCCGGGAATTTTATAAATATATGGCAAAACAGTATCCGTACCTTGCTTTTACTTTTAAAGGAAGGATCAAATCGCTGATCCGTGCAGAAGAAAAATTCAACGGTTATATTGTCTCTTATATTTATGACTACTATACAAAATACGGTAAGTACCCGTCAGTGAACAAGCTTAAGAGCCGCCTGAGCTGTTTTCGTGATTTTATCGCATACCGCATCGTGATCTGTATGCCGAAATGTCACCTGAAACAGGGAGAAGATCTGGAAACGGAGGAGCTGAAGTGCCTCTATGAGATCGCCAATGCTCTGCCGGGATTTCTTGAAGAGCGTGGCTTTGATGCAGAAGATGCAAAAGGAGTCAAACTGAGCACTTCCCCGCTCTTAAATGACGATGTAAAGCCGTATTATCGCGATTATGTATGCAACAAAAGCCACAATGGATATCAGTCCCTTCATATTACATTTTACGACAACAGTTCCAGAAGCTATATGGAACTGCAGCTGCGTACCAAGCGGATGGATGATATTGCCGAGATCGGACCGGCGAACCATCTGGAATACGAAAAACGCCAGGAAAAGGAACGTATCCAGCGAGACACGATCCCGAAAGGTGAATGCATTTATTTTGACGAAGCATATGAAAGAGGCATGAAGCTTCTGAATCTGGATCTGACAAAAATAGACGTTAATATGTTCACGGCGATGAGCAAGAGCCTGATCAACGATGGCTGCGGACTGTACCATGGCAGACTGATTCTGCCGTATGAGCACCTGTCACGTTTCCAGAATGATCTGATCGATTAAAAGACATTGAATCGCTGATCGTATCGATCGATACTGAAGGATAAATCCCCTGCAAAGAGTTTAATGCCATGCTCTTTACAGGGGATCTTTTTGTGTCTTTTGTGATATCTGTTTTTTTCAGAGGACAAACCGGATCAGACGGGTTCTGTCGAGTACAAAGATCGAGGCATCCATAAACAGATGGGCGAGCAGTGTGCTGACGATCACGCCGTTTGAAGTCAGCAGAAAACCGACGTGGAAGCCAAACCAGCAGACAAAGCCGGAATAGCAGCCCATCAGGATCAGCAGGTAGAGATTTTTCAACAGTTTTGAGATGGTGCTTATAAAATCTTCTGCCGTAAAATCAAAGTAGACGAATCGGCCGATCGCCAGAGAAACAAAATACAGGATCAGGGCGTCATAGTTGGAATCGTCGTAAATAAATTTTATGTACATAAGAATTAAAATAATATAAAAGGACGACACCAGTCTTACGGAAGATTTCTGATCCGGCGGCAGATACTCAAGCGGAACTAAAAAACGATCCAGCCATCCGGTGAAAAATACTGACAGGATCAGAAAAAGCAACAGGATAAAATCCTGATATTTACTCCAGTAGAAAAATGCCTGAGGGATCCTTGCGTCAATGATATAGTAAAGAGAAAGAAACAGAAGAACCGAGGTACTGGAGAATGTCATTTCGTAAAAGCTTTCAATCATGCCGATCTCACGGAACCGGTGTCTTCTTGTGATCTCTGCCACATCGCATTCGTCCAGCCCTTCATAGTTCAGCCGCTTGTGAACCTGAAGTTTGGCTGTGATCAGTACGATGGCAAGCACGGCGATCAGTCCGATCAGCGAAAACAGCAGAAAAATGCCGATATTCTTAAAATCAAAATAGTGAGAGACATAGTAACGAGTCATACAAACACCTTCTTTCAAAATAGCAGGGCAAGAATGCCGGAGGCATTCCTGAATTTATGTACCGCAACGCCATTGTAGTACGTTTTTTCTGAAAAATCCAGTGCTACCTGTATTTTACCGGAATGGATCCTGCTTTTTCATGACAGAAAAAAGTGATGTGAGGAAATTTTGCATGCGTGCAGGGACTGTAAACGTTGACATGATATAAGCAAAAGTTTATAATTATTTACTGCAAAGTATGTCGGAAACGGCATTAAGAAGGAGGAAATGCAGTGGCAGAACAGAAGAATGGACTGGAAGGTTATTTCGTGACAAAAGGCAGTAAAAAGCTCAGATATGGCTATACAACCGGATCCTGTGCAGCAGCAGCGGCAAAAGCGGCAACCTGGATGCTTCTGTCACAGAAAAAGATTGAAAAAATCGATCTTCTGACGCCACGCGGCATTTTATTACATCTGATGCCGCTGGATGTCTGCTTTGATGAACAGCAGGCTTCCTGTGCGATCCGGAAAGATGGCGGAGACGATCCGGATGCGACAGATGGGTTGCTGGTTTATGCAGTCGTATCAAAATGCGGAAAAACAAAAGAGGAGCAGGTTTTTATTGACGGCGGAAAAGGTGTCGGACGGATCACAAAGCCGGGGCTTGAGCAGCCGGTCGGAGCGGCAGCGATCAACCGTGTTCCCAGAGAGATGATCACGGAAGCAGTGCGTGAAGTATGCGAAATGTGTGAGTATACAGAAGGAATACAGGTCTGCATTTCCATACCGGGCGGCGAAGAAGTGGCAAAAAAAACGTTCAATCCAAGACTTGGGATCGAAGGTGGCTTGTCGGTGCTTGGCACAAGCGGAATTGTCGTGCCGATGAGTGAAAAGGCTCTGATTGCCAGCATCCGTCTGGAGATGGAGATGAAGCGAAAAAATGGTGCCAAGTATTTGCTTCTGACACCTGGTAATTACGGTGCCGATTTTGTGAAAGAAAACACAAAGCTTGATGTGGAAAGCTCGATGAAGTGCAGCAATTATGTCGGTGAGACGCTGGATATGGCAGTGGAATTAGGATTTCTGGGCGTGCTGTTTGTGGCACACATCGGGAAATTCGTCAAGGTTTCCGGTGGCATTATGAACACGCATTCCAGACATTCAGATGCAAGGGCAGAGCTGATGTGTGCACATGCCCTGCGATCCGGAGCTGATCTTGAGACGGCAAAAGCGATCCTTGAGACCATCACTACAGAAGAAGCCATGGAGATTATCAGGATGCACGGACTTCAGGATGCGGTGATGGAGCAGATGGCAGAAAAGGTGCATCAGTATATGCAGCACCGGGTAGAGGGTGCAATCCAGACAGAGGCGATCCTCTTTTCCAACCGTTTTGGCTATCTTGGTGAGACAAAAGGAGCCGAAAAACTTGCCGAAAAATTCAAATATGACTTATAAAATAATATGATTAAGTGTCAGAAGACGAAAGTGTGATTGTGCTTAAACAAATGAGCACTTTAGACTTATTGACACGCTGAACACTGAAAACGTATTAAATGGAAAAACAGAAGGAGTATACGCAACAATGAATACAGGTACCTTATATGGCGTCGGGATCGGACCGGGAGATCCGAAACTGATGACCTTCCGGGCGGCGGAACTGATCCGTGACAATGAGATCATTGCCCTGCCCGGAGAAAAAGCAGAAGAAACCGTGGCATACCAGATCGCCGTGCAGACAGTAGAAGAATTAAAACAGAAAACGTTTCTGGAACTGCCGATGCCGATGACAAAAGACAGGGAATTGTTGGAAAAAAGTCATGAAGAGGCGGCAGACCGCGTGGAGGAGTGTCTGCAAAAAGGACAGAATGTAGTATTTTTAACACTTGGAGATCCGACTGTGTATTCCACTTATCTTTATGTACATAAACGGATTGCACAGCGTGGTTACAGGACGGAACTGACAAGCGGGATCACTTCATTTTGTGCAGTAGCGGCAAAGCTCAATATCGGTCTTGTAGAAAAGGCAGAAGAGCTTCATGTGATACCGGCATCCTATCAGATCGAAGATGCCCTGAAATTGCCCGGAACAAAAGTCCTGATGAAAGCAGGAAGAAAGATCGGACAGGTGAAAGAGCTTCTGAAAAAAGCCGGTATGCAGGCGATGATGATCGAAAACTGCGGTATGGAAAATGAAAAAATCTATCAAACGGTGGATGAGATTCCGGAAAATGCCGGATATTATTCGCTTATTATCGTAAAGGAGAATTAAAATGATACATTTTGTCGGAGCCGGTTCCGGAGCGGCAGATCTGATCACTGTTCGAGGCAGGAAATTTCTGGAAGAAGCGGACGTGATCATCTATGCCGGTTCTCTGGTCAATCCGGAGCTTTTAAATTATGCAAAAGAGGCGTGCAAGATTTATGACAGTGCAAAGATGACGCTGGAGGAAGTATTGGATGTGATGCGTCAGGCAGAAAAAGACGGACAGATGACGGTGCGTCTGCATACCGGAGATCCGTGCATTTACGGTGCAATTCGTGAGCAGATGGATGTACTGGATGCAGAAAATATTTCTTATGACTATTGCCCAGGTGTCAGTTCCTTCTGTGGGGCAGCCTCTGCTTTAAATATGGAATACACGCTTCCGGGTGTATCACAGAGCGTGATCATCACACGCATGGCAGGCCGTACACCGGTGCCGGAAAAAGAAGAGATCGCTTCTTTTGCGGCACATCAGGCAACGATGGTAATCTTTTTAAGCACCGGTATGGCAGAAAAATTATCCAAGCGTCTGATTGCAGGAGGTTATTCGGAAAATACGCCGGCAGCGATTGTCTATAAAGCAACCTGGGAAGATGAGAAAGCGGTGATCTGCACCGTAGGAACATTAGCAAAGGCAGCAGAAGAAAACAACATCACGAAGACTGCACTGATGATCATCGGAGATGCGGTAACGCACAGCCATTATGAACGTTCGGAGCTTTACAATCCGGCCTTTACAACAGAATTTCGTCAGGCAACGAAAGAGAGATGACAGGAAAATGGGACAGAAACTTGGGATCGTCAGTTTTACGGAGCATGGCAGTCAGTTAAATGAGCGGCTGCGGGAAATGCTGGAGCGTTCCGGATATGTATGCGAGTCCTATGCAGCGGAAAAATATGCAGGAAAATATCATCTGTTTCCACTGAAGGTTTCCGCAAAAGCGTGGACAGAAAAAATGTTCCAAAGCATGGATGCTTTGCTTTTTATCGGTGCGTGCGGCATTGCGGTGCGGAGCATAGCACCTTATCTTCAGGGAAAAGACAAAGATCCGGCCGTTGTTGTTCTCGATGAGAGGGGGATTTTTGCGATTTCCCTGCTTTCCGGGCATCTGGGCGGGGCAAATGAGCTGACAGCGGTGCTCGCAAATCTGACCGGTGCGATTCCGGTCATTACGACAGCAACCGATATCAACGGACGTTTTGCAGTCGATGTGTTTGCAAAAAAGCAGAATCTGTGGATCTCAGATCTGAAAGCGGCAAAAGCAGTTTCTGCGGCGGTGCTCGATGAAGAGCCGGTCGGATTTTTCAGTGAATTTCCGGTGACAGGCGAAATCCCATGCGAACTGCAAAGACTTGCGGATGGAGAGCGATTTGAGGGAAACTGCGGTATGGTGCTTTCCTTGAACGAAGAAAAGAACCCGTTTGCCGTGACGCTGCACCTGATCCCACGGATCGTAAGCCTTGGGATCGGCTGCAAAAAAGGCACACCGCAGGAGACGGTCGAGCAGGAAGTTTTAAAAGCACTGCAAAGCTGTCATGTGTCGATACACAGCATTTTTGCGGCAGCCAGCATTGATCTGAAAAAAGAAGAAGCGGGAATCCTTGCGTTCTGTGAAAAGCATGCGATTCCATTTTGTACTTATACGAAAGAGGAACTGATGGATCTCGAAGGAGATTTCACGGCATCAGCATTTGTAAAAGAGACAACCGGTGTGGACTGTGTCTGTGAACGAAGTGCCATTCTTGCAGGAGGCGGTGCAGAGCTGCTTCTGAAAAAGCGGGCGGCAAACGGCGTGACCGTCGCACTGGCTCTCAAAGATTGGAGTGTGGATTTTGGATAATAAGATATATGTGGTAGGAATTGGACCAGGAGCTTATGAGCAGATGACGATGCGGGCGGCAGAAGCACTTCGCAGGTGTGATGTGATCGTGGGCTATACCGTTTATGTGGAGCTTGTAAAGGAACATTTTGCAAACAAACGTTTCCTGACAACGCCGATGAAAAAAGAGATCGAACGCTGCCGTCTGGCATTTGAAGAAGCAAACAAAGGTTATACCGTTGCGATGATCTGCAGCGGCGATGCCGGAGTCTATGGCATGTCCGGTCTGATGCTGGAGATCGGACAGGAGTATCCGCATGTGGAAGTGGAAGTGATCCCGGGTGTGACGGCGGCAAATGGCGGGGCAGCTGTGCTTGGAGCACCATTGATCCACGATTTCGCAGTGATCAGTTTAAGTGATCTGCTGACACCGTGGGAAAAGATTGAAAAACGTCTGCTCTGTGCAAGCGAAGCGGATTTTGTGATCTGCCTTTACAATCCATCCAGCAAAAAACGTCACGACTATCTGCAGAAGGCCTGTGATCTGATGATGAGAAGCAAAGATCCGGATACCGTGTGCGGAACGGTTTCCAATATCGGGCGTGAGGGAGAAACGTTTCGTGTGATGACGTTAAAAGAGCTGCGGGATACCAGGGTGGATATGTTTACAACGGTTTATATCGGAAATTCTCAGACCAAAATGCTGAATGGGAAAATGGTCACACCAAGAGGTTATATCCATGGATAAGATTTTATTGTTTGCCGGGACGACAGAAGGGCGAAATCTGGCAGAATTTCTGGAGAAAAATCAGATACCGACGGAAGTCTGTGTGGCAACGCAGTATGGAGAGACGCTCTTAGAAGAAGGGAAGTATCTTCATGTCCACGTCGGAAGACTGGACGAAAAAGAGATGGAGCAGCAGATCCAAAAGCAGCAGATCACGCTGGTCATAGATGCGACGCATCCGTATGCGGTGATCGTATCTCAAAATATCCGCAGGGCATGCAGCCGGACGGGAACAGAGTACATCCGTCTTGCGAGAAAAGAGACGGACGCTTCCTGGAAACAGGAGATGGAGGATGTCACAGAAGTTGCAAGCGTGGCAGAAGCGGCAGCTTTTCTTGCAAAAAAAGAGGGGCGGATCTTTGCGGCGACCGGAAGCAAAGAGCTTTCTGCCTATCAGGTGATCCCGGATTATCAGGACCGGGTGGTGGCAAGAGTGCTTTCCACCCCGGAGGCAGTATCGGAGTGTGCCATGCTGGGATTTTCCGGGAAGAATCTGATCTGTATGCAGGGACCGTTTTCTACGGAAATGAATCGTGCCATGTTAAAGGAATATGATATTGCTTATATGGTAACGAAAGAATCAGGACTTGCAGGCGGATACCCGCAGAAATGTCAGGCTGCACTAGAAGCCGGTGTGAAAATGGTTGTGATCGGAAGGCCGGAAGAAGAAGAGGGAATGAATTTTGAAGAAATGTCCAAATTCCTTCAGAAAGAACTGGAACTGGATAATCACTGGAAAGTTACACTGGTGGGAATCGGTGCAGGTGCCAGAGACCAGGTTACACTGGAAGCAAAAAGATGCTGTCAGGAAGCAGAACTTCTGATCGGAGCAGGCAGGATGATCGAGGCAGTGGCAGAAGTCGGACAGACCATATATGAAGCATACCGCCCGGATGAGATCATTTCTTATATCAAAGAAAATCCGGAATATGAAAATGTAACGATTGTGTTGTCCGGTGATACAGGATTTTACAGCGGTGCGAAGAAGATTCTGGAATTGACGAAAGATGACCCACAGATTGAGACAAAAGTGGTGCCTGGAGTATCATCCATCATATATTTTGCATCAAAGCTTGGCGTAACATGGGAGGATGCGGCACTAGTAAGCCTGCATGGAAGAAAAGAAAATCTGATGGCGGTCATTAAGGAGAATAAAAAGGTATTCGCCCTTGTAAGTAATGCAGAAGAGATCCGTCAGATCCTGACAAAAATGACGGAATATGGAATGGGCGAAGTAACAGTCAGGATCGGGACAGAACTTTCTTATAAGAATGAAGAGATTCAGACAGGAACAGCAAGATCACTGCTTCATTACAAAGGAGAGAATCTGGCGGTCCTTTATATTGAAAATGAATCCGGCGGCGAAAGCCCGGTGATTCCGGCAATTCCGGATGATACATTTGTACGTGGCGATGTACCGATGACCAAGGAAGAAGTAAGAAGCATTTCGATTGCTAAACTTAAGATTAAGAAGGATGCAGTTGTATATGATGTCGGAGCAGGAACAGGCTCTATTTCCGTAGAGGCCGCCATGGTTGCAACGCAAGGTAACGTCTATGCAATCGAACAGAAAGTGGAGGCGCAGGAACTGATCCGTGAAAATGCAAGGCGGATGCACGTGGATAATCTGCATGTGATAGAAGGTATGGCGCCGGAGGCACTGGAAGAACTGCCGGCACCTGATTGCGTATTTATCGGGGGCAGTAAAGGAAAGTTGTATGAAATCCTGGATGCTATCCGGAAGAAGAACCCATTTGTACGGGTGGTGCTCAATGCAATCTCACTCGAGACGATGATGCAGGTGTTAAAATATACGGAAGAGAATGAGATAGAAGAGGCAGAAGTCATTCAGGTAGCGGTAAGCCGTGCGAAAAAAGTGGGCAGTTATCATATGATGAATGGACAGAATCCGATCTATGTGATCAGCTTTACGAGCAGACCGGCAAAAAAGGAAGCAGATCCGGAAAATGAAGACGATTTCGTTCTGGAAGAAATCAATCTGGACGAGGTGGAACCGGAAGATATGACCGGAGATATTGTGGAGGATATTACGAAAGTGATCTCTGTAGGGGATCTGACACCGGAGAAAATCCGGGAAGAAATGGAGGAATCTGAGTAATGAAACTTCCTAGAATTCTGATTACTGCGATGAGAAGTGGCGCAGGTAAAACCATGCTGACCTGCGGAATATTGAAAGCAATGAAGATGCAGGAGATAAATCCTGCGTCTTTTAAGTGCGGGCCGGATTACATTGATCCAATGTTCCACAAGACTGTGATCGGCATCAGCAGCTATAATCTGGATTCCTTTTTGTGTGGAGAAAATGGAGTCAGAGAGATCCTGAAAAAAAATGGTGCCGGAGCAGATATTTCCGTAATGGAAGGTGTTATGGGATACTATGATGGGATCGCAGGGATCTCTTCAGAGGCGAGTGCTTATGACATTGCCAGAATTACCGATACCCCGGCTGTGATGATCCTGGACTGTAAAGGACTAAGCGTGTCTGCAGTGCCGTGTATCCAGGGGTTTTTGCATTATAAAGAAGACAGCCGTATTAAAGGCGTAATTCTGAACCGTTTGTCTCCGATGATGTATGGAAGAATGAAAGAGATGATCGAGGTGCAGACAGGAATCAAAGTCTACGGTTATGTTCCGGTTATGAAAGATTGTGCACTGGAGAGCCGTTATCTGGGACTGAAGCTTCCAAAAGAACGAAAAGATACGGAAGACAAACTCACAAGACTGGGAGAACAGATTCTGAAAAGTGTAGATATCGCAGGCCTTCTGGAACTGGCAGAAAATGCACCGGAGCTGCAGGAAAAGAAAACGCAAGGATATACATCAGAAATGGTAGAAAATTTGGCAGAAAATGCACAGTATAGTACAGAATCGGTTAGAACAAAAGATACGGTACGGATCGGGCTTGCAAGTGACGATGCATTCTGTTTTTTCTATCAGGATAATCTGGAACTGCTGCAGGAGATGGGAGCGGAACTGATTCCTTTTTCTCCTCTTTACGATAAGCAGATTCCGGGAAATCTGTCGGGACTTTTGTTCTATGGCGGTTATCCGGAACTATATGCAGAAGAACTAAGTAAAAATGAGTCAATGAAGACGAGTATTAAAAAAGCATTGAACGGCGGAATGCCATGTATCGCGGAGTGTGGAGGATTCATGTACCTGCAGGAATATATCAGAGATGAAAGCGGCACAGAATTTCCAATGGTTGGATTTTTAGAAGGGAAAAGTTATCCGACAGGTTCCTTAAAGCGATTCGGCTATGTTACCCTGACAGGGGGAAGAATATTCGGTAAAGAAGCAGGAGGTATCCCGGCACATGAATTTCATTATTATGATTCAGAAGTATGCGGGGAAGCATTTTTGGCGGAAAAACCAATGTCAAACCGTTCGTGGAAATGCATGATCAGTACCGATACGGTACTGGCAGGATATCCGCATATTCATTATTATGGAAATGAAAAGATTCCGGAGAACTTTCTGGAACAATGTAGAAGATGCAGGGAACAAGAGAAAAGAGCTAGGGAAAGAGATAGAACATAGAGAACAGAGAGGATAAAAAGCATGGCAGAGCAAAGTTTAGAACAACTGGAACAGGAATTCCATCAGATTGTATCTGGCATTCATCCGGCAGATGTAGTAACGAAAGGAAATGCGCAGAAAAAGTGGAACTCCATTGCGAAACCGTTACACAGTCTGGGAAAACTAGAAGATCATATTATGCAGATTGCGGCACTGACCGGCGATACAGACGTGAATCTGAACCGGAAGGCGCTGATCGTGATGTGTGCGGATAACGGAGTGGTAGAAGAAGGTGTAACGCAGACAGGACAGGAAGTAACTGCAAATGTTGCAGAGAATTTTCTGACATGTAATACCAGTGCGGCGATCATGTGTAAAAAAGCCGGTGTAGACATCTTTCCCATCGATATCGGTATGGCAGCGGATACAAAAGTCCCAAGATATAAAACAGCAAATGGAACCGCAAATATGACCAAAGGTCCGGCTATGACAAGAATGCAGGCGTTACAGGCAATCTTAACCGGGATCCATCAGGTGAAGGAAAAGAAGGAAGCCGGATATAAGATCATTGCTACCGGAGAGATGGGAATCGGAAATACGACGACCAGCAGTGCCGTGGCTTCCGTACTTCTGGGAGACGAACCGGCAGAGATAACGGGACGGGGAGCAGGACTGACGAACGAAGGATTGGAAAGAAAAATACACGCGATCGAGAAGGCGATAGCGGTCAATCGTCCGAAATGGGATGATCCGGTGGATGTACTGGCAAAAGTAGGCGGATTCGATCTGGCGGGAATCACCGGACTCTATCTGGGAGGTGCTGTATATCGAATCCCGATTGTAGTTGATGGATTTATCTCAGCGGTTGCGGCACTTGCGGCCGTCAGAATCTGTGAGTGTGTCAAAGATGCGATGATTGTGTCACATGTCTCGAAAGAACCGGGAATGCAGAAGATCCTGAAAGAGTTACACATGGATGCACCATTGCATGCAGATATGTGCCTGGGTGAGGGAACCGGAGCTGTGGCATATCTTCCGGTGCTGGATCTTGCGGCAGAAGTGTATGGACGGATGAGTACATTTTCAGAAAATGACATCGAAGATTATAAAGAATTAGGTGAGAAAGAATGATACATCTGGTGACAGGCGGAAGCGGAAGCGGTAAATCTGAGTATGCGGAGAACTGGCTGACAGGCAGAAATAAGAAGGATGGTACTTACATATATATTGCAACCATGCAGCCATACACAGAAGAAACGATGAAAAAGATTGAAAGACATCACAGGCTGAGAGCCGGAAAAGGATTCCGGACATTGGAAAAATATACAGATCTATCAGAACTTGAGATACCAAAGAATCAGGGAATCCTTCTGGAGTGCATATCGAATCTGGTGGCCAATGAGCTTTACAGAGAAGATGGTACATTGAATGATTTAAAAGAAACAAAAGAAAAAGTATTGGCAGGAGTACGCAGACTGAGCAATTCTACGACACGTCTTGTAATTGTTACAAATGAAGTGAACGCAGATATAAACGGCTATAGCGAAGAGACGGAAAAATATCGGGAATGCATCGGAATGGTGAATCAAAGTCTTGCAGAGCTTGCAGATATAGTAACGGAAGTTGTGTATGGAATTCCGGTATGCATTCGTAAGGAGCAAAAGAAGTATGAAGAGTATAAAAAGAATATGGAATAGTTTCAAAATTGCGTTTTCCATGTACAGCAGGATTCCGATGCCGCGCAGCGAATGGACAGATGAAAATAAATCGTATGCAATGTGTTTTTTTCCATGGATCGGTGCGGTGATCGGACTTTTGTCTTATGGAGTGTTTCGGTTTTCAAAATGGTTTGATGGGAATGGAGGAGGAAATTATTCCTTATTTTTTGTAATATTTCTGATTCTGATCCCGGTATTTATTACGGGAGGAATTCATCTGGACGGATTTCTGGATACACAGGATGCGCTGAGTTCCTGGCAGACGAAAGAGCGTCGTCTGGAAATACTGAAAGATTCCCACGCAGGAGCATTTGCTATCATTTCATGTACCGTCTATTTTCTGATGTATATTGGCGTGTATTCTTGTCTGAGTGTACGGAGTATGGAAGTGATTGCATATAGCTTCATGTTATCGAGAACATTGAGTGGACTGTCTGTAGTTACATTTCCACAGGCAAGGAAGAAAGGTATGGTGGCAGATTTTTCGGAAAGTGCATCGACCAGAATTACAAGAATGGTATTGGGCATTTATCTGATTGTACTGTGTTTCCTGATTCCACTGACCGGAGGGATCTGCGGAATCGGATGTGTGATCTCGGCAGGCGTGGTATTTGGATATTATTACCGGATGGCGATGAAGAATTTCGGTGGTGTGACCGGGGATCTGTGTGGATATTTCCTGCAGGTATGTGAACTTGTGATGGCGCTTGTCGTGGTAGTAGTGGATATCGTAGTAAAAAGCGGAATCATCAAATGATGAACAGGCTGGATAAAAGTGTGGAAAGAATGAAGAAAACAAGTGGCAGAAAGAAAACAGCAGAGAAATAGTAGAAAATAACAGAAAGATGAAAATACAGGATTGGAGGAATGAAAAGAAGTCATGATCATGATAATAGGCGGCGCATATCAGGGAAAACTTGCATTCGCAAAGAAAATCTACCCAGATGTCACATGGGCAGACGGTGCGGTATGTACGGAAGAAGAACTATATAGCTGCGAAGGGATATATCATTTCCATCAGTATATCGAAAGAAAGATAAAGGAAGGAGAACCGATAGATGATCTTGCAGAAGAACTGATTCGGAAGAATCCGGAACTGATCCTGATCACAGATGAGATCGGATACGGGATCGTGCCGGTTGACCAGATGGAACGGGAATACAGAGAGCAGACCGGAAGAGTGTGCACGTGCCTTGCGGCATATTCGGAGAAAGTATACCGTGTGATGTGCGGAATCGGACAGGTGATAAAGGAAGTATGAGGATTTATCTGATACGTCATTCGATGACGAAAGGAAATAAAGAAAAACGCTATATCGGAACGACGGATGAATCTTTATGTCTGGAAGGAATACAGCTTTTGGAAGAGAGAAAAGGAATGTATCCTGAGGTTACATATGTCTATGTAAGTCCGATGAAGCGGTGTGTGCAGACGGCAGAGATCATTTATCCGAAGATGATGAAAGCAGGAGCATATAGCTGTAATGAAAAGTTACGGGAGTGTGATTTTGGCCTGTTTGAAAATCATAATTATATCGAACTTTCCGGCTGCCCGGAGTATCAGGCATGGATAGACAGTGGTGGGAAGCTGCCATTTCCGGAAGGGGAAAGCAGGGAAGCGTTCATCCGGCGGACACTGGAAGGGTTCCGGGAAGTCGTACGGGATGCGCAGGCACATGACCGGGAGACGATTGCGGTTGTGGCACATGGCGGAACGATCATGAGTATCATGGAACGGTATACAGTAAAGGAAGACGGGACACCAGCAGGAAGTTATTATGATTATCAGATAAAGAATGGAGAAGGATATGAACTTAGAATTTCAGAGAATGACATATATGACGATCGCGATCGTGGCGGGCTTTGTTCTGGATCTGATCTTCGGGGATCCAAGATGGCTGTATCATCCGGTGAGGCTGATCGGGCATCTGATATCGGGAACCGAAAGAATTATCAGAAACTGTCTGCCGGCGAATAAGACAGGGGAACGCATCGGTGGAGGGATTCTGGTGCTGGTGGTTGTGACGGTCAGTACAGGAGTTCCAGCGGTGATCTTATCGGTTGCATATAAGTATTTCTGGCAGCTTGGACTTGCACTGGAAAGCTTCTGGTGTTATCAGATTCTTGCAACGAAATCCCTGAAAGTAGAAAGTGACAGGGTCTACATAGCACTGAAAGACAAGGGCCTGGAGGCCGGGAGAAAGGCCGTGTCCATGATTGTCGGAAGAGATACACAGAATCTGACGGAAGAAGGTGTGACCAAGGCGGCTGTAGAGACGGTGGCAGAGAATACATCAGATGGTGTGATCGCACCGTTATTTTATATGCTGATCGGCGGAGCTGTTCTGGGATTTACATACAAAGCGATCAATACGATGGATTCGATGGTTGGATATAAGAATGACAAGTATCAGTGGTTTGGAACGGCAGCAGCGAAGTTAGACGATGTGGTGAATTTCATTCCGGCAAGGGTATCGGCAGTGTTGATGATCCTGGCTGCATATCTGACCGGAATGGATGGAAAGAATGCAGCGTGTATCTTCCGAAGAGACCGCTTTAATCATAAAAGTCCGAACTCTGCACAGACAGAAGCAGTCATGGCGGGGGCGCTGGATGTGCAGCTTGCAGGAGATGCATGGTATTTTGGAAAGCTGCATAAGAAGCCGACGATCGGAGATCCGGTCCGGGAGATGGAACTACTGGATATCCGGAGATCGCATAAGCTGTTATATGGGACGGCAATGCTTGGTCTGATACTTGGAATCATCCTCCGGATTCTGGTTCTGTAGATGATATTGATAATAAAAATCAAAAAACAAATAACAAATAATATTATCTGCAAATTATGAATAAAAAGTTAGAATTGTGCAAACAATGTTCCTGTTGACTAACATAGTCAGTGCAACTTACAATATAAAAAAGAGGTAAAGAAGGTGTTAGTTATGCAGGCATTGTCAAAGGCGGCGGCTGGAAAAAGCTACACCATCAAGTGGATGTTCGGCATCCCGGAAGTTCTGGATAAGATCCGAAAATGCAAGATTGATGAAGGCAGTGAGATCACAGTCATTCAGAATTCCGGAAGAGACCTGATCATCAGAAGTGGTGAGAAGCGGATCGCAATGAGCAGCGATGCGGCAACAAGAATTCAGGTATAAGATTCCGGTTGACTATTTTCTGCAAAGTGAGTAAGATGGTTGTAGCAAAATAGCAGAGAGAGCGGTTTATCCGCACAGGTGAAGGAACGTTGGCAGAACCAAAAGAGACAGTTCACGGTGGAGACATTTACCGGAATCCATCTGTTACAGATTATTCTGTAAACAGTAACCCGCTGGGAGTTCCCGAAGCGGTACGAAAGAGCGTACAGGAAAGTGCAGACAGGATCATGTATTATCCGGATGTCAGATGCGACAGACTTCGGGAGTCGATCAGTGATTTTGAGAGAATAGAAAAAGAAAAGATACTCTGCGGCAATGGTGCTGCAGAGCTTTTTTTTGCTGTCGTAATGGCAGTGAGACCGAAAAAAGCACTGGTGACGGCACCAGCTTTTTCCGAGTATGAGCGGGCACTTGGCACAGTTGGAGCAGAGGTACAATATTACAGATTAAAAGAAGAACAGGATTTCCGGATACAGGAGGATATACTGGAACAGATTACGGAAGATACAGATATGATATTTCTGTGCAATCCTAATAATCCGACCGGACAGACAACGGAAAAAGAACTGCTGATCCGTGTGATGAACAGGTGTAATAAATTCGGTACGATACTGGTCCTGGATGAGTGTTTTATAGAGTTTCTGGAAGAACCAGAAAGATATGAATGCCGGGGGTATCTGACACAGTATCCGAATGTGGTCATTATCAAAGCATTTACGAAAATATTCTGTATGCCGGGTGTAAGACTTGGATATGCATTGTGTGAGAATGCAGCTCTTAGGAAACGGATGAGGGCAATGCTCCAGCCGTGGAATGTGTCGGTAACGGCACAGGAAGCAGGTGTGGCAGCACTTGTTGATTGCGAAGCATATTTAAAGAGAACGAGAGAATATATAAAAAAAGAAAAGTTCTGGATGACAGAGCGGATGAGAAAGCTTGGTCTGAATGTATGGGGATCGGAAGCAAACTATATATTTTTTAAAGGAAAAGCAGGGCTGTATGAGAAGGCACTGAAAAGCGGACTGTTGATCCGGGACTGCAGTAACTATGAAGGACTGACAGAAGGGCATTACCGGATTGCAATAAGATCTGAAGAAGAGAATGAAAGGTTGATAACATGGCTGGAAAAATTATGATACAGGGGACAATGTCCAACGCAGGAAAGAGTCTTCTGTGTGCGGGACTTTGCAGAATATTCAAACAGGACGGATACCAGGTGGCTCCGTTCAAATCCCAGAATATGGCACTGAATTCCTTTATTACAGAGGATGGACTGGAGATGGGACGTGCACAGGTTGTGCAGGCAGAGGCAGCAGGCGTGGCGCCGCAGGTAGAGATGAATCCGATCCTGTTAAAGCCGACCAACGATGTAGGATCACAGGTGATCGTAAATGGTGAAGTCTTGAAGAATATGAGTGCAAGAGAATATTTTGCTTATAAAAAGCAGCTCATACCGGACATTATGAAAGCATTTCACAAATTAGAAGAAGAGAATGACATCATTGTGATCGAAGGAGCGGGAAGTCCGGCAGAGATCAACCTGAAGAAAGATGATATTGTAAATATGGGGCTGGCGAAGATGGTAGATGCGCCGGTGCTTCTGGTCGGAGATATTGACCGCGGAGGAGTATTTGCCCAGCTTCTGGGGACGCTTATGCTCCTGGAAGATGATGAGAAAGAACGTGTAAAGGGACTGGTCATCAACAAATTCCGCGGGGATAAGACAATCCTGGATCCCGGTATTGTCATGTTGGAAGAAAGAGGCGGCATTCCGGTAGTCGGAGTTACACCGTATATGCAGGTCGAGATTGAAGATGAAGACAGTCTGACAGAGCGTTTTAACATGACAAAGGGTGGAAAAGGTGCAGAAGAAAGGATCGGTCTGGTGGATATCGCAGTCATCCGGACACCGAGAATTTCGAACTTTACGGATTTCATGCTGTTGGAAAATGCTCCGGGAGTGAATCTGCGTTATGTAAAGAATCCAAGAGAACTGGAAAATCCTGATATGATTATCCTTCCGGGAACAAAAAATACGATGGGAGATCTGAAATGGTTAAGACAGAGCGGAATGGAAGCGAAGATTCTAAAGGCGCATGCCGGCGGCTGTGTGGTCTGGGGAATCTGCGGCGGCTATCAGATGCTGGGACAGTCGCTCAGTGATCCGGAAGGCGTGGAAGATGGCGGCAGTATGAAAGGACTCGGCCTTTTGCCGGTAACGACTACATTTACCACAGAAAAGACCAGAACAAGGGTGAATGGAACACTCCTTCATGTGGAGGGGAATCTGAAAGCACTTGAGAATCTGAAGTTTGAAGGATACGAGATCCATATGGGAAAGACCGAACTTCTGGAAGGATGTCCGATGAATCAGATTCACGATACGGTGAAGAAAAAGGACAGACAGATTCCGGATATGGAGCCGGAAAACAGAATAGAGAACAGTACAGACGGAATCTCGCATGGAAATGTATACGGAACATACATCCACGGCATTTTTGATAAGGAGAAAATTGTATCGGAGATCGTAAAATCCCTGGCAGAAAAGAAAGGACTTTCAATGGAAGAAGTGGAAGGTGTAGACCTGAAAGCATTCAAAGAAAGCCAGTATGATCTTCTGGCAGATACACTCAGAAAACATCTGGACATGAAGGCAATCTATCAGATCATGGGAATGCAGAAATAATTTTTCGGGATTACTATGTATTCGTAAGGAGCTGTAGATACCAAAGTATGCAAGAGAAGTTGCCGATGGCAAGTTTTGTAGTTAGAAAAGATGAAGATGTGGGCTATGACGGACTATGAAGAGAAAGGAAGAAAACGTTGAATATACAGAAAAATAATCACGCAGCACATACTAAAATAGAGATAGAAAATGTTCTTCCGACAGAGATCGAAAAGCGCAGCTTTGAGATCATTACGGAAGAACTGGAGCAGGAAGGCATCGTGCTTCCTGAGATTCAGGCACCAATTACAAAGCGCTGCATACACACCAGCGCAGATTTCGATTATGCAAAGAATCTGGTCTATTCCGAGCATGCGGTGGAGAAAGCACTTGAAGCGATCAGAGGCGGTGCTTCCATTGTAACCGATACACAGATGGGACGTTCCGGAATTAACAAAAAGAGACTGGCACAGTACGGCGGTCAGGTATACTGCTTCATGTCAGATGAAGATGTGGCACAGGCGGCAAAGAAGAATGGAACCACAAGAGCTGTTGCCAGTATGAAAAAGGCGTGTGAACTGAACGAAAAACTGATCTTTGCCATCGGAAATGCACCGACAGCACTAATTCACCTGTATGAACTGATCAAAGACGGAAGAATCCGTCCGGAGCTCGTGATCGGTGTACCGGTCGGCTTTGTAAATGTGGTACAGTCCAAAGAATTGATCCTGACTCTGGAAGATACCCCGTATATTGTAGCGAGGGGGAGAAAAGGCGGAAGTAATATTGCGGCATGTATCTGTAACGCACTGATCTATATGCTGTAGGGAGGAAGAATTTATGACATTACAGCAGTTAAGGTATATTACCATGGTTGCGGAGAAGGGAGAGCAGCTGCAGGAGGGGCAGAATTTTGCGGTGGACCGGAAGTGCATTGCGAGCAATGGTGTGATTCTTTCTTATGGAACGAATGGGGAGCTTCAGATGGAGAAGGAGAGGATCTGGAGGGATTTGTTTTTTGAGCAGGATGCGCGGGATGGAAGAGATGGCATCGGAAGTGCTGTCGTGAATCATCGGATTCGGTTTGAGATGACGGGAGACGGCAGGGAGCAGGTCTTTTTTGTTGTGTATAGTCTCGCGGATGATGTGGATAAGTGGGATGAGGAAAGGATTGCGCTGTGGATAGAAGAGGAAGAGAAGCGGCAGGAGATGATTGCGGAAAAGTCCGGGATTTCTGATCCGGTGGGAAAGCGGCTGGCGGTGAGTGCGAGTCAGTATATTACGGAACGTGCATCGACAGGTGGGAAGAGTATTATGGCTGGCTTTCCTTATTTTGCGGACTGGGGGCGGGATACGATGATTTCGCTTCCGGGATGCACGCTGGCAATTGGGGAGTATGAGGAGTGTAAGAGCATTCTTCGGACTTTTATGGCATATACAAAAGAAGGACTGATGCCTAACCTGTTTCCGGAGGGGGATGCGCTTCCGATGTATAATACGGTGGATGCGGCCCTTTTGTTTCTGGATGTGGTGTATGAGTATTACCTTGAAACAGGAGATCTGGAGTTTGTGCGCGAGGCGTTTCCGGTGATGGAGGATATTGTGTTCTGGTATCAGAAGGGAACGGATTTCCATATTAAAATGGACAGTGACGGGCTGATTATGGCCGGGGGCGGTCTGGAACAGGTGACGTGGATGGATGTGCGGATTGACAAGGAGCTGCCGACACCGCGTCACGGGAAGCCGGTGGAGATTAATGCGTACTGGTATAATGGTCTGAGGATTCTGGAAGAGCTGGCGCCGTTTGTCGGAAAGGATGGATCGGCGTATGGGAAGCTTGCGGAGCAGGTGAAGAAGAGTTTCCTCGAAAAGTTCTGGATGGAAGAGGAAGGATATCTGAAGGATGTGCTGAACGGCACGTATGAAGAGAAGCAGTTTCGATGCAATCAGGTCTTTGTGCTGGCGCTTCCGTTTCAGATGGTGAGTCAGAAGCAGGGGCAGCGGATCTTACAGGAGGTCAAAGAAAAGCTGTATACGACAGCAGGACTGCGGTCATTGGAGATGGAGGATCCGGCGTTTCATCCATGGATCGGCGGAAGTCAGCCGGAGCGTGACAGGGCATATCATCAGGGGACAGTCTGGGGATTTCCGCTTGGGGCGTATTTCCGTGCGGTGCTGAACTATTTCCCGAAGGAGGGAAAACAGGAAGTGCGCCGCGGACTGGACCGTCTTGCGAGCTGGATGCAGGAAGGATGCCTGTTTCATCTGGCGGAGATTTATGATGGTGCGGCGCCGGTGATGTCGAAGGGCTGCTATGCGCAGGCGTGGAGTGTCGGAGAGATTCTGCGGGTTTACAAAGAAATGGAGGGAAAGAAGATGAATGCGGTGGTGAAAAGAACGCCGGCGGAGTGGAAAAGCTTTTTTGAATCGGAAGAATTTGTGGAAAACTTTACGTATGAAGGGGATGACCTCGGTGTCTCGGTGAAGAAGAGCAGGGAATGTGATGGAAACTGGCAGATGCCGAAAAAGGATGAGCAGTTTGTGACAGAGTGGAAGCTCTGGGCGCCGACAGCAATGGAGGTTTCGCTGGAGCTGTTTTCACGTGGCAGCAGCCGGGAGTACGGGGACCGAAAAATAGCCTCGATTGCGATGACGCGCGGCGAAAAGGGTGTCTGGAGTTGTGCATTGCAGGGAGCGCGGTATGGAACGTATTATACGTATCACATTCTGCACTCAGATGGCGTTTTTGATACGGTCGATCCGTACGGCGTGGCTTCCGGTGTTGATTCGGAGCGGAGTATGGTAGTAAATCTTGCAGAGACGGACCCGGCAGGCTGGGAGCAGGATGAAAGACCGGAAATCCGGCCGGAGGATCGTTGTGTGTATGAGCTTCATGTGAAAGATTTTTCGAGTGATCCGCATTCCGGTATTTCGGATAAACACCGTGGAAAGTTTCTGGCGTTTACGGAAGAAGGCACGACGCTGAACGGCGACGGGATTCATGCGACGGGGTTCGATTACCTGAAATCGCTTGGCATTTCTCATGTGCATCTGCTTCCTGTTTTCGATTTCGGAAGTGTGCCGGAAGACGATGCGGAAGCGTTCAACTGGGGCTACGACCCGGTGCAGTACAATGTGCCGGAGGGATCCTATGCAACCGATCCTTTCCACGGAGAGGTACGTATCCGGGAAATGAAGGAAATGGTTCAGGCGCTGCATAAGGCCGGCATCGGTGTGATTATGGATGTGGTATACAATCATGTTATGAGTGCAGATGATTTCTGTATCAATAAAC
>ERZ772954.1119-NODE-1119-length-22351-cov-11.008118_pt1 | contig 22351 bp, 20 predicted proteins | sample MGYA00580684_ERZ772954 | MGnify/ENA primary metagenome ERZ772954 (study PRJEB29015, sample SAMEA2737654) | human gut metagenome | biome: human gut; feature: human-associated habitat; material: faeces | place: China | collected 2012 ...
TCGTCCGCTTGCCCCGGCTGGCCACATAGGCCACACAGAGCATGACGGTCTCGGGTGCAAAGGCCTCCTGCACATAGAAGTTTACCAGCTTTTCCATTTCGGGGTGGGTCAGCGGACGGGCAAAGCTGGTCTGGGCGCAGTCGATGAGGGAGGAGATCATGGGGTCGGTGCGGCTGGCCGCTGCAATCTCGCTCCAGGTCATGGGGGCAGGGGCTGTGGGCTCCTCGCCCGGGGCGGCGTTCTCCTCGTACCGTTCCAGCAGACCTGCACCGGCCCAGAAGGACAGGGCACTCTCGGCGGTCATCTTGCTGCGGAGCTTTAAGTCGGCGCAGAGCTTCTCCGGGTCAGTGATGCCGGTGGCCAGCACATACAGAGCCACCCGGACGTTATATTCCTCCGCAATGCCCAGCTTGGAAAAGACCAGCTGCGGCACCGGGATGGTGTCACCCTTGAATTCTTTCAGTCGATAGATCATGGTGCACCTCAGTGTTGTGTTTCGGCATCCGGTTCCGGTGCGGGCGGTGTCCAGGGCTCGCAGTCCAGGATGGACGGGTGGGCGCTCCAGCGTTCCGGTTCGGCGTTGTAGGCATCGTTCAGATATTGGGCGACTGCGGTGCGGCCCTCCTCGGTCATCGGGAAGATCTCCCGCCGCCGCAGGGCCGGATCGGTCTTGTCCAGCGTCCACGGCTCGGGCCAGAGATCCACCGTGAGAATGGCCTCTTCTTTTTTGGCCTCCTCGCCGCCGTCCGGGTCGGGGACAGAGCGCTTGCCCGGGGTGATGAGGTAACGCATCCCATCCTCGTTGCCGCTGAATGAGTTTTTGTTCTGCAGATAGTGCAGCATGGGCACAAAGATCATGTAGAATTCCTTCCATTGTGATAATCTATCTTTCATTATAAAGCAACTGGCGCAAAAAGCAAGTTTTTTCCGCCTGCCGCGTTCCGACAGAAAAAACTGTTGACAAAACCGCCACACTTTGCTACACTAATGGAGCAGTCCTGCAGGGTTAGCTCATCCGGTAGAGCGACTGCTTCCCAAGCAGTAGGCGGCGGGTTCGAGTCCCGTATCCTGCTCCAGAAAATAGCGCTCCAACGTGTAGTAAAGAACATGTTGGGGCGCTTTGCATTTTGATGCACTTTTGGCGGGCGGCTTGTGCTTTGCCGGAAAATATGGTTCAATAGAGGAAAACAGACGGGAACGCACAGCGACTAAGAAAAAACGAGGTGGACACAATGAATCTGAAAGAAGCATTCCGCTATCAGAACAAGCTGCAGGCCCTTTTGGACGAGGCCCAGGGCATTCTGGACTGCGATTCCAACGTGACCAAGGTGGCCAATACCTATCTGCGCCACAAGGTCATGGCAGAGGCTGAGGACGAGACCATTATGGACGTGGCACAGACCGAATATGCCGAGCAGATCACCGACATTGCCCGGTTTATGCTCTACCTGCTGGAAGAAAAAAGCCGCCTGTTTGCCGCCATCCGCAAAGCAAAGGATGCGCTGGACATGGATATGGACAGTGAGGTCAGCCTGAACGCCGCACGCCAGAGCGTCGCCCGTACCTTTAAGCGGATGAACGATCTGCGCAGCTCCGAGCAGCTGCTCTCCGGCGGGGGCACCGGCTACCGCTTTAACGCCGAGGGCAACCAGATCTCCTATTGCTGCGATGTAAAGCGGGTGACCACCATCAACTACGACCGCAAGGTCATCCACGCCGCTCTGAGCAAGCTGAACCGGCAGGCAGACGAGACCTCCAACCGGCTGGACCTCTGCCTTGTCACCTCCAAGGTGGACTACACTGTTCCCTTTGATGTGAACGCCAGCTTTGCCGAAGCATTTGAGACCTATCTGGAAAACGCCAAAGGGTGACACGCCGCCAACCGGCCATTTTGGGTGCGGCAAGCGCCGGGGACGCGGCTGCCGGTTCAGGTGCAGATGAACGATAACGCTGCACAGTTCCGCAAGGAAGTTTCGGTCCGGTTCACCTTACGAGCCAGCATAATTGAAAAAATCTTGCGTTCGGCTTTTCCGCCACCGCCAGACGCTTTTCCGCCGAAACCGTCCTTTGCCATTCCTCACATTCCTGCTACCGTGCTGACGTCTCCATGGGCAGGCAGGCAAGCCACCCTTTCTGAATTTGCCCCGCAGACTGCTGCGGGAGCATTTTTCCGCCTGCGGGGCGGGTGCACTGCATCCCCCATTTTGCAGGCAGAGCAAATGGCAGAAGCTGCCCTGGATGCTTGCCGTATCCAAAATGGCCGGTGCAAAACCGGAGGGATAAGCGATGAAGTGCTGCAGCCCCGGCGGTAAAAAACTGCCGGGGCTGCAATTCTTGGAGGGAGTCGTTCGTATTCCAGACAAAGCAACTGAATTTAGACAAAGACGAGGTATGATCATGTCAACCAAACCGATTCGTCCCACTGCCGCAAATTGCATTGACCTGAGTGCAGCAGCGCTTCATCTCATTGCCATGGCGCTGATGCTGATGGATCACCTGTGGGCGACCCTTCTGCCGGCGCAGGACTGGCTGACCTGTGCCGGGCGGCTGGCGTTCCCTATCTTTGCATTTATGACAGTGGAAGGCTACTTTCATACCCGGAATCTGAAGCGTTATGTCCTGAGGCTGCTGTTGTTTGCACTGCTTTCGGAAGTGCCCTTTGATCTGATGTATGGCGGGACATGGTTCTACCCGGTGCATCAGAACGTGATCTGGACGCTGCTGCTGGGGCTTCTGGGGGTGCATCTGATGGAAACGGTGCGCAAAAAGCAAAAGCTCTGGGTCTCGCTGCCGGTGTGCGCCGCAGTGGCAGCAGCAGGGGCGCTGCTGGGAACGCTGGGCATGACGGATTACTACGGTGCCGGTGTGCTGACCGTGTTCGCTTTTTACATTTTCCGGGGCCGGAAATGGTGGTGCCTGCTGGGACAGGTGCTGACCCTGTACTGGATCAACGTGGTGCTTCTGGGCGGGCTGATGTACCCCATCCAGCTCTTCGGCATGGAGTTTGAGTTGTGTCAGCAGGGGCTTGCGCTGCTGGCGCTGGTGCCCATCTGGCTGTATCGCGGGCGGCAGGGCTGCCACAGCAAACCGTTCCAGTATGCCTGCTACGCCTTTTACCCGGTACACATGCTGCTGCTTGTGCTGGCGCTGAATTTCGTGAACCGATAAAGAAAACCGATCGCCATGACAGCGGTGACCATTGCAATGATCTTGCATTTTGTTCCTGCTGTCATGGCTTTTTTCTGCACAAAGCTGTTAAGAAGCATTTTGTGTGCGCTTTTCTGCGGAACGAAAGCGTGGTATACTGAATGGAACACCCGCAGGAGGTAAAATGCCCCATGAAAAAAGATAGATCGTTCCGCCCGGACCGGGTCCTCTCCTATTTCAGGGTGGAGTGGTTCCCGCTGCTCCTTGTGACCCTTTCGGGCCTTGTCTATAACATTGGTCTGCTGGCCGCGCCATGGTTCGAGGGCCGGTTGGCCCAGTGCCTGGCGGATATCCTGGGCGGCAGTGAGACTGCTGCCCAAATGGCGCTGCTGGTGCTGGCCTACATTGCAGTCACACTGCTGGTGCAGGCGGCGCGCTTCATCAAACGCTTTTATGTGCGCCGCTTCGCCAACAACATCAACCGCCGGATGAAGGGCATCCTGTACGCCAATCTGGTGCGGCAGAGCCGGGCCGCGCTGGAAAAAGAGGGGGCCGGTGAGCTGATGACCAAGGCCATCGCCGATGTGGACGACTGCGTGGAGGGAATGCGCAAGTTCACCACGGAGGTGTTCGACACCGGTGTGGCGCTGGCGGGCTATGCGGTCATGCTGCTGGTGTACGACTGGCGGCTGGCGATCCTGGGCCTGCTTTTTACCCCGGTGTCCTATGTCTGCGCGGCAGGAATGAAAAAACCGGTGCAGCGCGCCGGTGCGGCCTATAAAAAGGCAGCCGGTGCTCTGAGCAGTGCCACGCTGGACCGTGCCCGGAATGCCGTGACCTACCGCATCTACGGCTGTGAGGAGGCCCGGATGGAAAAATACGAGGAGGCCCTGAGCCTTTATAAAAAGACTGCCGTGCGGAACAACGTGTGGCAGTCCGCGCTGCCGCCGCTCTATCTGGCGGCATCCGAGGCAGGGACCCTCTTCATCCTGTGGTTCGGCGCAAAGAATGTGCTGGGCACCGGCTGGAACCACTGGGATATCGCCGCCTTCACCACCTTCCTTTCCTGTTTCACCAAGCTGGTGGTCAAATCCTCCAAGGTGGCCAAGCTCTTCAACGCGGTGCAAAAGGCAGAGGTCTCCTGGAAGCGCATCAGACCCCTGATGAAAACGCCCGAGCAGCTGGATGCCCTGCAGATCCCGGCGGCACAGGATGTGACGCTGAAAGAACTCGCCTTCTCCTATGGCGAAGAGCCTGTCTTTTCCGGCCTGAGCCTGACGGCCCACCCCGGCGATATCATCGGCATCACCGGCCCGGTCGCCTGCGGAAAATCCACCCTTGGCCGCGTGTTTCTCTGCGAAGCACCCTATCAGGGCTCGGTCTGCTTTGGCGGCAGGGAGCTTTCCGCCCTGACCCCGCGCCAGATCGCCGCCACGGTCGGGTATCTGGGCCATGACCCGGAACTGAGCGCCGACACCGTGCAGAATAATGTCCTCTGCGGCAGCGAACAGGATGCCATGCCGTGGCTTGCAGCCGCTGCCCTGAAGGAGGAAGTGCTGGCCATGGAAAAGGGCACGGAGACGGTCATCGGCAGCGGCGGCACCCGCCTTTCCGGCGGGCAGGCACAGCGTCTGGCATTGGCCCGGACGCTGGCCCATCCCCGCCCGGTGCTGGTGCTGGATGACCCATTCTCGGCACTGGACCGCAGCACCGAGGATGCGATCTTTGCCGAGCTGCAGGCGTATGCCAGGGATAAGGTGGTGTTCCTGATCTCCCACCGGCTGTACCATTTTCCGCAGATGCAGCAGATCATCTTTATGGAGGGCGGCAGAACCACCGTTGGCACCCACGAGGAGCTGATGGCAGCGGTTCCGGTCTACCGCCAGCTGTATGAAAGCCAGACCGGCCTGAAAGGGGGAGAGGGCGCATGAAAAAGAAAAATGATTACGGCGTGTTTGCTGCCGTCCGGATGGCAGCGGCTTCGCACCGCCTTCTCACGGTGGGCACGGTGCTGTGCGTGGCAGCTTCGGTGGCGGCATCCCTGCTGCCGCCCCTGCTGCTGGCCTGGGTCATCGACCGTCTGACCGCGGGCCTCCCGCTCTCCTTTCTGGCCGTGCTGCTCTACTTCGGCAGCCTTGCACTGGAAGGTGTGCTCACCTCGGCCCAGGAAAGCCTGCTGGTGCTCTTTGGCCAGAAGATGACCCATGCCCTGCGCTCGGAGATGTCCCGGAAGCTGAGCCGCCTGCCCGCCGGCACACTGGCGGAGCAGAACCCCGGCGAGGTGGCCGCCCGCTTTTCGGGTGATGTGGACACGGTGGAAGCCCTGTTCACTTCCGGCATCATCAGCATGGCGGCAGATGCCTGCCGCATCGTCTCCATCATGGGGGTCATTGCGGTAAAAAACACCGGCCTTGCACTGATCCTGCTGCTGGTGCTGCCGCTGTTTGCCGTGTTTACCCGTTACGTCCAGAAGCGGATGCTGGCCGCGCAGCTGGACAACCGCCGCGCGGTCGCCGCTGTCTCCGGGCAGGTGCCCGAGACCCTGCACAACATCCGCACCATCCGGGCGCTGGGTCTGGAGGATTACATGGAGCGCCGGTATGACCGGTGCATCGGTGACAGCTATGCCGCCATGGAGCGCACCAATTTTTATGATGCCGTCTATTCGCCGGTGGTGCTGCTGCTGAATGCCGCTGTGGTCGGCATCGTGATGCTGCTCTCCGCTTCGGGGAACGCACAGCTCCTGACCCTGTTCGGTATGTCGGTTGGCACTTCGGTGGCCGTCATCAACTACATCTCCCGCATCTTCGCCCCCATCGAGAGCCTGGGCATGGAGATCCAGACCATCCAGTCGGCCATGGCGGGTGTCAGGCGCATCGATGCCTTTCTCGACCAGCCGGAGCGCACGATCCCGCCCGCGCGCAGGGGGGCTGCCCGGGGCGATGTGGAATTTGCTCACGTCACCTTCGGCTATGGGGAACGGCACGTTCTGAAGGATTTTTCCATGACCGTGAAACAGGGGGAGCAGGTCACGCTGGTGGGCCGCACCGGTGCGGGCAAGAGCACTGTGTTCAAGCTCCTGCTGGGCCTGTATCAGCCAGAGGCCGGTACGGTGACCATCGGCGGCGTGAAGGTGGGGGACATCACCGACCGGGAGCGCCGCACCTGCATCGGCTGTGTGGAACAGCATTTCTCCCGCGTGCCGGGCACCGTGCTGGAACAGATCACGCTGGGAGACCCGCGGATCACCGGGGAAATGGCAAGGGATGCCGCCGTGCTGGCCGGGATCGATGCTGCCATCCGGGCTCTGCCGGAGGGTTATGACACCGTCTGCACCGAGGGCATCTTCTCACAGGGAGAGTGGCAGCTGCTGTCCATTGCCCGTGCCGCCGCTGCAGATCCCGCCGTGCTGCTGCTGGATGAGATCACCGCCAATCTGGATGCCGAAACCGAGGCCCGCGTGCTGGAGGCTCTGCGCCGTGCCTCCGCGGGCCGCACGGTGCTCTCCGTCTCCCACCGCGTCCATGAAAATCTTGGCGGCAGAACGATTGAGATCAGGACCCGGGAATGACGTATGACAAAAACGCCCCCTGTGCGCCGCAGCAGGCACACAGGGGGCGTTCTGGTATGCTCAATTCTTTTCGATGTAGACGCTGGTGGAGGGGAAGGCGAAGTCCACGCCGTCTGCCTGCATCACGTCCATGATGTTCAGGTTCAGATCATTCTGCTGCTGCAGGAAGGTGGCATAGACGTTGGTGGTCAGGTAGGCCGAGATGAGGATGTTGATGCTGGAATCGCCAAAGCTGGTCAGCCGGACGATGTTGGTGCCCTTGTTGGTGTAAGGGCTGTTGTCCAGCATGGCCTGCAGGTCAGCCATTAGCTTTTCCAGCTGGGCACGGGTGGTGCCATAGGTGACACCAAGAGTAAACTTATAGGGCCGCATGGTGCGCAGGGCCGCGTTCTGGACAGTGGAGGCGCAGATCTGGCTGTTGGTGATAATGACTACGCTGTGGTCCATGGAGCGGATGCGGGTGGAGCGGAAGTTGATGTCGATGACCTCGCCCTCCACATTGCCCACGGTGATCCAGTCGCCGATGGAAAAGGGTTTGTCCAGCAGGATGACGATGCCGCTGAACAGGTTGCTGGCGCTTTCCTGCGCGGCCAGCGAGATGGTCAGGCCCACAAGACCGGCACCGGCTACGATGCTGCCGATGGGGAAGCCGACGATCTGCGCGCAGGTGGCAGCGCCCAGAATGATGACCAGCACCTTGTAAGTGGTGTCCAACAGGGAGCGCAGGGTCTTATTGCTCCGGATCTCCGGGCTGAAGGAGGCCAGCAGCAGGTCGGCTACCTCAGAAGCATTGTACAGGCCCTGACAGAACAGGAGGGTCGTTGCGATCTTATAGGCCGTGAACAGAAACTTTGTCAGGCCCGGAATAGCCCACGGCAGGCTGGTCAGGGCCAGATACAGGCCGCTGTAAAAGGCCATCCGCGCCAAAGGGCCCTGTAAGCTGCGCAGGAGGATGGGCGTGGCGGCAAAGTGCCAGCTGCGGGCCAGCAGAGCGGGAAAGATCTTCCGGCGCAGCAGCCAGCCGACCAGAAGTCCCGCAAAAACGATGACAGCGGCGCAGACAGCCCGGGCAGCCAGCGCCCACCAGCCCTCCAGCAAAAAAGGCCCGATCTCGAACCCGAGGTCACGAACGGTAAAAATCATGGCAAAAAGCTCCTTGTATCAGAAATTGTAACATCCTGTCCCACAGTATACCATATCCGGCCCGTGCAGGGCAAATAAAAAAGGGGTTGACAAGGCGGAGCAGCCGCGTTATACTCTTGGCCAGAAAGTTCGTTTCAGGGCGGGGTGAGATTCCCCACTGGCGGTACAGCCCGCGACCACCCGCAAGGGTGCTGACCTGGTGAGACTCCGGGGCCAACGGTATAGTCCGGATGCAAGAAACGGCAGGCAATACGATTTGTCTACGCGCCCTGTTGCAGTGTTTGCTGCGGCAGGGCGCGTTTTTGATTGTCTTCCCGGTTCCGAACCATGCGAAAGGGGCTTTCCAATCTATGATTTGGGGCAAAACGCCCCGGGAGGATATTACCATGAAGAAAAACACGACCCGCAACCTGACCGTTGCCGCCATGCTCAGCGCGGTGGCCTTTATCCTGATGTTCATCGAGTTTCCCATCCCGATGCTCATTCCCAGTTTTGTCAAGATGGACTTTTCCGACCTGCCGGCCCTGCTGGGTGCCTTTGCACTGGGCCCCGTGTACGGCGTAGCGATCAGCTTCATGAAGAACCTGCTCCACATCGTCATCAAGGGCACCTCCACCGCTTGTGTGGGCGAGCTGTGCAACTTCATGCTGGGCGCGGTGTTCTCGGCGGTGGCGGGCTTCATCTACAAGCACCGCAAGAGCCGCAAAACGGCCATCCTTGGTGCCCTTGCCGGTGCCGCAGCCATGGCGGTGTTCAGTGTGCCGTCCAACTACTTCATCACTTACCCGGCCTATGTGGAGTTCTACCACATGCCGCTGGAAGCCATTCTTGGCATGTACCAGGCCATTCTGCCTTCGGCCAACAGCCTGATCAAGTGCCTGGTCATCTTCAACATGCCCTTCACGCTGGTCAAGGGCCTGCTGGATGCCGTGCTCTGCATGCTGATCTACAAGCCGCTGTCTCCCATCCTGCACGGCCGCAAGTAATTTTTGCTTTTCTCTTTTCTCTTTTCTTTCTTCTTTTCTTCTCAATCAAACAGCAACTCCCCGGCTGGGACTGCCCAATTGCAGCGGTCCCGGCCGGGGAGCTGTTTTATAATGGAAAAGAATCTATCAGGCCAGTGCGCCCTTGTCCAGCCATTTGCCGCGGGCCAGCCGGAGCAGGAACAGGGCACCGCGGGTGCACAGCTCGGCGCACATAGCAAACCACACGCCCACAAGCCCGAAGCGGGGAGCCAGCAGCACGGCCAGCGTGAGCCGGATGCCCCACATGCTCACAAGGTTCAGCACAAAGCAGCCGGTGCTGTCACCGGCACCCTGCATGGCACCGCTGGCCACGATGCTGGCCCCGAACATCGGCTCGGCAAAGGCTTCGATGCGCAGCACCTGCGCACCCAGCGCAATGACGGCGGCGTCGGCGGTGAAGATGCCCATCAGGGCCGGAGCAAACACATACAGGCCCACGCCGGTCAGCGCCATGATGGCCATGCCCATACCGGTGCACAGCCAGGCAATGCGTTTGGCCATATCCCGCCGGTGGGCGCCCACGGCCTGGCCTACCATGGCAAGGGAGGCGTCCTGGACGCCGTAGCCTGCCATGTAACACAGGCTTTCGGCGCTCACGCCCAGGCTGTTGGCCGCAATGGCGGTGGTGCCCAGCCCGGACACGATGCGGATCAGCAGCACCTGAGCAGAGGAAAGGGCGGCTCGCTCTGCAGAAAGGGGCGCACCCACCCGCCACAAATTCCGCAGGCAGGACCGGGTGATCTTCCAGGAGCCGGGCTTGCGGATGCACAAAGGGCCCTCTCGCAGCAGCAAAAAGCCCAGGGCGCACAAGCCGCCAATGGCCGTAGCCAGGGCGGTGCCCAAAGCAGCTCCCGGCACCCCCCATCCGGCACCCCATACCGTAAAGGAGCGTCCGGCCACCACCATGGTACGGGTGGGGTTGATCAAAAAGAAATTGAAAACGATGTCCAGCAGGCAGGTGGCTACGCTGATAAGGCCAGGGGTCAGGGCGTCACCAGTGGAGCGCAGCATGGAGGAGTAGGTGCCTGTGGCCATGGTAAAGGGCAGGGCAGCGGACCAGATGGCAAAATAGGCTGAGGCATCCGCCTGCAGGGCCGGGTCGGCCCCCAGCCAGCCGGGCAGATACCGGCTGATGCCAATGCCGAAGGCGGCCGCTGCCAGACCGACGAACAGGTTGAACAGCATGGACTGCCGCAGCACGCCCCGGGCATCCTCCTGCCGGTCGGCACCCAGATACTGTGCCACCTGAATGGAAAAAGACATATACAGCCCGGCCAGCATGCCGTGCAGCAGCCAGGTGCTGGAGCTGACGATGCCGATGGATGCAGTGGCCGAAGCCCCGATATGACCCACCATGGCAGCGTCGATGTACTCCATGGCCGTGACCACGATCTGCTGCAGAATGGACGGGATGCTCAAGGTCAGCACGATCTGGGCCGTCTGCTGCAGCGGTACCTGCTCGCCCTGCCGCATTTTGGCCGAGAGTTGTTCAAGGGTAATGGACATGGATTCCTCCTTACGGGTCAGAAAAACGGATAACGAGTCCGGACACCTATTATAAAGGCGGATGGTACAAAAGTCAATCTGCTGCCTTTTTGTGCCCGGTGATTGATTTTTTGGGTGCGGCGTGATACACTCAACAACACAAGGCATGAATTGCAAAAGAAATGAGGAGAATAGAAATATGATCGAATCTCTGGTGTCTGTCGTCGGGCAGCGCGGGGTGGATGCCGCAGCGTTTCTGCTGGCATTTGCGCTCACTGCGCTGACCGATTCGCTGTTCCACAACAAGCTTCCCCACGACCATGGCCGTGAATTTGCCGTCAATGGCGGCCTGTCCAAGGGCAAGGCCCGCGGTTCCGGCCTGATCTTCGTGCTGTGCATCGCGCTGGTGTCGCTGGCATTCCTGCCGTTCCGGGTGGAATATGTCATCTACACCGTGCTGCTCATCGCTTCCATGCTCTCCGGCTACTTTGACGATGCCGCCGAAAAGGCCTGGAACGAGTACAAAAAAGGCATCATCGACTTTGTCATCGCCGTAGTGGCAGGTGTGACTTACCTCAACTTCAACGGCTGCGGCGTGCAGTTCCTGCAGTGGAGCTTCACCCTGCCGTATGCCGTGTACCTGCTGCTCATCGTCATCCTGATCTGGGCCAGCATCAACGTGGTCAACTGCACCGACGGTGTGGACGGCCTGTCCGCCAGTCTGGCGGTGGTGACCATCGGCACCTACCTGATCGCCTACCACGAAGAGCTGGCCGACTACAGCACCGCCGGTGTGGTGTTCATGGGTGCGCTGCTGGCTTACCTGTGGTCCAACGCAAAGCCCAGCACCCTGCTGATGGGCGATGCCGGCAGCCGCGCCATGGGTTTCTTCATCGCCATCCTGTCGCTGAAGTGCGGCCACCCCTTCGCCTTCCTGCTGGCAGCCATCGTGTTCATCGTGGACGGCAGCCTGGGCATCCTGAAGATCAGCCTGAAGCGCTTCCTGCACATCTCCATTCTCAAGAACACCCGCACCCCGCTGCACGACCATGTGCGTAAGAACAAGGGCTGGAGCGACGAGCAGGTCGTGGCCCGCTGGCTCATCCTGCAGTGCGTGGCATCGGCTCTGCTGCTGCTCGTGGTGCACGGCTGATAAACCATCACAAAAACAAAAGCAGCGCCTGACGGAAATTTCAAACCGTCAGGCGCTGTTTTTGCATCCGAAAATTGTTGTTACAGCCCGGCTTTTTTGGCGGCAGCCTGCACCACATGGCCCACCAGCACCGAGGTGGTCACGGTGCCCACACCGCCCGGCACGGGGGTGATGGCATCCACGACAGGCTCCGCCTCGGCAAAGCGCACGTCACCGCACAGCTTGCCCTCGTCGTTCAGATGGATGCCCACATCCACTACGGTCTGGCCGGGACGCAGGCAGTCAGCACCCACGGCGCCCATCCGGCCCATGGCCACCACGACCACATCCGCCTCTTGGCAGATCTGGGGCAGGTCCTGGGTGCGGGAGTTGCAGATGGTCACGGTGGCATTTTCCCGGTCCAGCATCATGGCGGCGGGCTTGCCCACTACCAGGCTGCGGCCTACCACCACGGCGCGTTTGCCGGAGAGGGGAACATTGTAGTGCTTCAAAATCTCCAGGCAGGCCTGCGCGGTGCAGGGAGCGTAACCCAGATCGGTGTTGGTGAACACACCGGCCAGGGAACCGTCGGTAATGCCGTCGATGTCTTTTTCCGGAGCCAGTGCGGCACGCACGGTGCGGTCATCGAACTGCTTGGGCAGCGGGCGGAACAGCAGACAGCCGTGGATGGCATCGTCGGCGTTGATCTCTGCGATGACCTTCAGCAGGTCGTCCTGTGCTGCGTCGGCGGGGAGCAGATACTGTTTCACTTCCACGCCCACCTTACCGCAGCGGGTCATCACGCCGCGCTCATAGGAAAGATCGTCCTCGCGTGCACCCACGCGCACCACGGCCAGCGTGGGCACGATGCTCTTTGCCTTGAGCTGCTCACACAGAGCAGCGTTGCGTTCGTTCATGGCGGCCACTACGGGCGCGCCCTTCAGGATGCTTGCCATTTTGTATTCCTCTCATTTCAGGTAATGCGGTATGGCGTGCGGGGAGCTTTCTCCCCGCCCACCATCGGGTCAGATACGTAGCTGCTTTGTGACCTGCGCAAACACGGCGTCTGCCTTCGGGACATACTCGCTCAGCAGGGCGTCGGCCTGCGCATCCAGTGCGGCGGCATGGACCTGGTCGGTCATCAGCTTTGTGTTGATGAACACGTTCAGGCTGGCGGCCTGCAGGGCAGCCTTGCACAGTACGGCGGCGCAGCCTGCATCGGACACGGCCAGCGCGCTGCCCTTGGCTGCATATTCTTCCACAAGTGCAATGCCTTCGGCGCACTTGCCCATGATCTCCAGCGGCACGGCACAGGCAGTATCCAGTGCGGTTTCCAGCACAGCGGCCTTGTGAGCCGCCTGCTCCGGAGTGTCCTTGGGCAGGCCATAGGCGGCGGCCAGCGGCGCAAAGGCTTCGGCATCCGCCTGCACCAGTGCTTCCAACTCCACGCGCAGGGCACCGGCCCGCTCGTTCAGGGGCAGAATGTCCGCTTCCACGGCGGCATACTTCTTTTTGCCCACCGTCAGGCAGCCCACCATGTTGCCCAGTGCCACACCGGCGGCACCCACCAGTGCCGCGGTACCGCCGCCGCCCGGTGTGGGTGCTTTGCTGGCCAGTTCTGCCAGGAACCGGCTGCAGCTTTCGTTCATCATGTCCATGTGTACAAACCCCTCTCTGTCACAAACGCGTCCAGCCGCTGGTCGTGCTCATCCACGGCAGCGTGTGCAACGCGCTGAACTTCCAATGCAATGCCGATCTTTGCCGCTTTTGTGCAGCGGGGCAGGTAGCGGTCGTAGTAGCCTTTGCCCATGCCCACCCGGAAGCAGTCTGCATCAAAGGCAGTGCAGGGCACCAGCACCAGATCCAACTGTTCCGGTTCCAGCAGCACCGACCGTTCCAGTACCGGCGTGCGGATGCCGTACAGCCCTGTCTCCCAGCCGTCCGGGCCGGGCACGGCGGCGGTGAGGGAGCAGTTTTCTCCGCACACCGGGTAGGCCAGCACCTTGCCCCGGCGGGCCGCTTCGGCGGCAAACCCGGCAAGGCCGGCTTCACCCCCAAAGGCCGCATACAGCAGGATGGTCTGAGCATTCTGCACGGCGTCCAGCTGCCACAGCCGGGCACACAACGCCGCGTTGGCGGCGGCCCGCTGCTCCGGCGAAAGGGCCCGGCGGGCCGCTTTGCCGGATGTGCGCTGGGCCTGCTTTTCCTCGGCGATGTCCACACAAAACACCTCGTTTCATCTGTGATCGTGGAAAGCTGAAAAATCCACAAAATCGACAATGCATTTTTATACAGATATAATAAACACTTCAGTCCAAAAAAGCAAGCCTTTTGGCGAAAAGAGGATTGAAGGTTTTGTAGCTTTCTGCTATGATAATATAAAGCAATGCGGCCCAGTGTGCAGGAGCCGGGTGCTTGAACAAGACGTCGATCTGTCTGTATCAAGAGAGGGGTAACTGAAATGTACAAAGAAATGATGGATACCATCGGCCTGGTCAATACCGTAGACCCGGAACTGGGGGCTGCCATGAACCGGGAGCTGACCCGTCAGCGCCAGAACATCGAGCTCATTGCCAGCGAGAACATCGTCTCGCCCGCCGTCATGGCTGCCATGGGCAGTGTGCTCACCAACAAGTACGCCGAGGGCCTGCCCGGCAAGCGTTACTACGGCGGCTGCGTCTATGTGGATGAGGTGGAGAACATCGCCATCCAGCGCGCCTGCAAGCTGTTCGGTGCCAAGTACGCCAACGTCCAGCCCCATTCCGGTGCACAGGCCAATCTGGCCGTCTACTTTGCCCTGCTGGATCTGGGCGATACCGTCATGGGCATGGATCTGTCCCAGGGCGGCCATCTGACCCATGGCTCCCCCGTGAACATGTCCGGCAAGAACTACCACTTTGTTTCCTACGGTGTCAATGCCGATGGCGTGATCGACTACGCCGAGCTGGAAAAGCAGGTCAAGAAGGTGCGCCCCAAGCTGATCGTGGCCGGTGCATCCGCTTACCCCCGTGCCATCGACTTTGAGAAGATCGCTGAGATCGCCCACGGTTACGGTGCATTCCTGATGGTGGATATGGCCCATATTGCCGGTCTGGTGGCCGGCGGCCAGCACCAGAGCCCGGTGCCCTATGCCGATGTGGTGACCACCACCACCCACAAGACCCTGCGCGGCCCCCGCGGCGGCCTGATCCTGACCAACAACCCGGTCATTGCCAAGCGCATCAACTCGGCCGTGTTCCCCGGCACCCAGGGCGGCCCGCTGGAGCACGTCATCGCCGCCAAGGCCGTCTGCTTCGGCGAGGCCCTCAAGCCGGAGTTCAAGGAGTATGCCCGCAAGATCGTGGAGAACGCTCAGGCTCTGGCCGCAGCTCTGCAGGAACGCGGCGTCAAGCTGGTGTCCGGCGGTACCGACAACCATCTGATGCTCATCGACCTGCGTGACGAGGAGTGCACCGGCAAGGATCTGGAAGCCCGTCTGGACAGCGTGCACATCACTGCCAACAAGAATACCGTCCCCGGCGAGACCCGCAGCCCGTTCGTCACCTCCGGCGTGCGTCTGGGCACCCCGGCGGTCACTACTCGTGGCATGGGCGTGGCCGAGATGAAGGTCATCGCCGACTGCATTGCCGACTGCATCTGGCACTACGACGAGAAGAAGGATGAGATCAGCGAGCGTGTGCTCAAGCTGACCCGCGACTTCCCGCTGTACGAGTGATCCTATCCCAGAAAGAAAATGAAGCCGCTGCGCAGAAAAATACGCAGCGGCTTCGTTTTTTGCTGTTCGATTGCTTACTCTTCCAGTGCCTGTGCCATGGCATCGTCCGCTTCCTGCTGGGTGATGGTCTGTACCTTGAAACCGAAGTAGACGATGTGCCCCGTCCAGACAATGGCCATAATGGCGCGGCCCACGGGCACCTTGTCCATCAGGATGAACCCGGGGAGCATGATGGCCGTTACCGTGCCGATGAGGAGCGCCTTGGCCTTGCGGGTCATGCCGCGGCGGCGGAAATAGCTGCCGATGTACTTTTTATAAACGGTCGTGTGGATGAACCAGGTGTGCAGCCGCTCGGAGCTGTTGGCAAAGCAGAAGGCCGTGAGCAGATAGAACGGCACCGTGGGCAGAATGGGCAGTGCAATGCCGATGGTGCCCAGCGCCAGGCTGATGCAGCCGAGGGCAACAAAAAACGCTTTTTTGAGAGGATGCATGACAAAGGTCCTTTCTGTGTCCGGTGAGATGTCGAATGTTAGAATGCACTAACTTTTGAGCAAAAAGAAACGCCGCTCCAGAAGGAACGGTGCGTTTGCAAGAACAAACTGCATGGAGTGTATCATAAAAAATCCATGTCTGTCAAGAGAAAATTTTTCCGGAAACGTTGTGTTCTGCCGCCGGGCGTGATAGGATAAAATGGAACAGAACGAATAAGGAGAACGGTATGGAACAGATGGGACTGCTGCATTTGTATTACGGCGACGGCAAGGGCAAGACCACCGCCGCCATGGGCCTTGCGCTGCGGGCGCTGGGCAGCGGAAAAAAGGTGGTCATCGTGCAGTTCCTGAAGGGCGGCAAGAGCGGGGAGATCCCGCTGCTGGAGCAGCTGGGGGCCACGGTCTACCGGGGCAAGGCCGGGCAGAAATTCGTCTTTCAGATGAACGACGCCGAAAAGGCCGCCACGCGGGCCCTGCAGGACCGGAACCTGACTGTTGCCATGGCGCAGGAAGCGGACCTGTTGGTGCTGGACGAGGCCGGCAGCGCCTGGGAACTGGATATGGTGGACAAGGATCTGCTTCGCCGGGCGGTGCTGCAGCGTCCCGCCGGGCAGGAATGTGTGCTCACGGCCCACGCCGCCCCGCAGTGGATGCTGGACGCCGCCGATTATGTGACCGAGATGAAGTGCATCCGCCACCCCTATCAGAAGGGAATTGCCGCCCGCAAAGGCGTCGAATACTGACCTTTGCACCGCACGGCTTGCAATTTGCCTACCGGTGTGATATGATGAAGCTGTACATTGCGCGCATTTCTGAGCAGCCCGGGCCGCAGGCCCAAAAAAAGGGGAACGCTCCGCACTGCTGCCGGGGCACCCCGACAGCATTTTGTTTAAAACTATGGTTAGCATTTCCTAACGTGCAGCGGCCCGCCGAACGCGCGCGGAAACCATCATGGAGGGAACAGACAATGATCGAAACAGTGGTACAGGTAGACGGTATGATGTGCGGTATGTGCGAGAGCCATGTCAACGATGCCGTGCGCAAGGCATTTCCGGAGGCAAAGAAAGTGGCCTCTTCCCACACCAAGGGCCAGACGGTGATCCACTCGGAACAGGCTCTGGACGAGGCAAAGCTGCGGGATGTCATCAACGCCACCGGCTACGAAGTCAAGGGCGTATCGAGTGCACCGTACGAGAAAAAAGGTTTTTTCTCGTTTTTGAAAAAATAAACCCGGAAACCATTTCATGAGGGAGGCGCATCTGCATGAGGATCCTGGTGTACGGAGCCGGCGTGCTGGGCTGTGAACTGGCCCATGTGCTGCTGCAGAACAAAAAGAACGACGTGACCCTGCTGGCACGCGGGGAGTGGAAGGAGCGCATCGACCAGAAGGGTCTGGTCATCCGCCAATGGGCGCAGCGCAAAACCACGGTGGACCGGGTGCGCACCATCGACGTCCTGGCCCCGGAGGACTTCTACGACCTTGTGTTCGTGGTGCTGCAGGCCGGTCAATTGCCGGATGTGCTGCCCGTCCTCAAGGCCAACCGGAGCCCATACTTTGTATTCGTTGGCAACGACCCCCATGCAAAGCAGGTTCTGGAAGCCATGCAGCGCCCAGCCGACAAGGTCGCCTTTGGCTTCCAGAACACCGCAGGCCGCCGGGAGCGCGACCGGGTGGTCAGTGTGCACACCGGTGTGGGCATGACGGTGGGCGGTGCCACGGCGCCGCTTTCCGGCACCTTCCGCATCCGGCTCAAGACCGCCTTTGACGGCACAAAGTATAAGCTGACGTTCTACAGCGATATGGACGAGTGGCTCAAGTGCCACATTGCGTTCATTCTGCCGGTCTGCTATGTGTGCTATGCCTGCAACGGGGACCTGACCCGCGCCACCAAACAGCAGCGCGCTGCCATTCTGGATGCCGCCTATGAGGGCTGTGAGATGCTCAAGGCTCTCGGCATCCCGGTAAACGACGCAGAGAATACGGACTACTACAAGCCCGGCACGGCAGGCCGCCGCAAGATGGACGCCATGGTGCTTGCCATGGCCAAGACTCCGCTGGGCCGCCTGTGTGCTTCCGACCACGCCATGCACGCAGTAAAGGAGATGCAGTACCTGGACGAAGCCTTTGAGGCTTTGCGCAAACAGGCCGGAACGGCCATGCCCATGTGGGAAAAGCTGCGCAATGAAATGCCTGCCTGGAACACCCTGCAGAAATGATCCTTCGGGCGCAAAGCCCCGCAAAAGCCCCCGGCTCTCACGATCGAGAGCCGGGGGCTTTGCTGTGTCTGTCCGGGAAGAAGATCATGCCTGATCCAACAGTTCCTCCGGGTCTTCCAGCACCTCCTCAATGGCGCTGTCATCCGGGTCGACCTCGCTGTCGGCGCTTTCCGTCAGGCCCAGCAGTTCCTTGAGCCGGTCACGCATCAGCACAAGGTTCCGGTCAAGGTCGGCGTCCTCATTGAGCAGGTCCTGTACCATCTCAGGCTTGTCGGTGATCACATCATCCACGCCAAGGCTCAGCAGGGCACGGGCGTCCTCCGCACGGTTGACCGTCCAGGCGGACACCGTCTTGCCGCGCAGATGGATCTGCTGCACCATGCCGGAGGTAATAAAGGTGGATTCCACGCTGAAAAAGTCGGCGGCAGGCAGGTCGTAATAGGTGCCCACGCCCAGCGCCAGAATATACCCCGTCTCGATCTCGGGGTCCAGCTCCTTTACCTTGCAAAGGGTCTCGTAGCTCTGGGAGGTGATCACGCAGTCCTTTTCAAAGCCTTTTTCCTGGATGATGCGCACAGTCTCAGCTTCCAGCTCCGGGGTGGCGGCATTGGGCTTGATCTCGATGTTCAGCTGGATTTTCCCCTTGCACAGGTCCAGCACCTCTTCCAGTGTGGGGATCTGCGTACCGGCGTACCGGGCACTGAACCACCGCCCGGCATCCAGCTCCCGCACCTGTGCAAAGGTCAGGTCATAAATGTTGGCGTCGCGGCCGGTGCAGCGGCGCAGGCTGGTGTCGTGGGTCACCATGACCACACCATCCTTTGTCATCTGCACATCCAGCTCGGTCCGGTCGCTGTGGTGGTCGATGGCCAGCTGAAAGGCGGGCAGGGTGTTCTCCGGTGCAGCCGTCGAATAGCCGCGGTGTGCCGTGACGATGGGAGCCGCGCCGCCCAGCATGGTGCGCAGCTCATCATCCGCCGGCAGGGCAATATAAATAAAGGAAAGGCCGATTGTGACCAGCGTGACGCCGACCACCGCAGCGGCCAGCAGGCGACGGCCCTTCGCACGGACGGGCTTCCCATTCTGGGTATCCTCCGGCCCGGCATCACCCTCCCGCAGACGGCGGTACAGCAAAAACAGGATGCTGCACTGCGCAATGGTGATGGAGCAGTCGAGCAGGAACTGGAAGAACGGCACCTCGACCAGCAGGCTGGCGCGGGACAGCGCCACCATGGCAGCGGTGTTCTGGAGCCCGATGCCCAGAATGACCGCGTACAGCGGTGCCAGTACGCACAGGGCCAGGCTGCCCGAACGGAGGACTGCCGAGAGATTCCAGCGCAGCAGAAGCAGCGCTGTGCGGAAAATTCGCTGCCGCACGAACCCGACGCTCTCCCGGACGGCCTGCCACAGGCTGCGGCGCTCCAGGACAAACAAGGGCAGCACCAGCGCACAGGAGAGGAACAATAGAACCAGCAGTACCACGATCGCCAGATACAGCGCATGATAGCGTGTGGTGGCGCGCAGTACGCCCAGAAGGTACTCCGGTACGGCAAACTGGGTGATGTAGTTGGAGGTCAGGAAAAAGCTGGTGAAGGGGATGAGCACGGCGCTGTATACGAGGACCGGCCAGTTCTGCGGAAGAAACGTGTGCCGGATGTCCACCAGCGCATCCCGCAGCAGGGCAGGCAGCTGCACCGGTCTGCCGCTGCGGGCCAACTCCAGTCCGTGCAGCAGCACCGAAAATTCATACAGTGCCCAGAATGCTGTCAGCAATGCAATGACCACAAGACACAGGATGATGGCCGGGGAGACAAAAATGTCCGAAGCATTGCTGTTGTTTAGGTAATGCACGGGCGCGAACCGGAGTGTCAGCGACCAGAGCTGCTGCATCAGCGGGATAAACAGCAGGTTGGTTGCGACTGCGTACAGTCCGACCAGCGCCGGCAGGATGACCCCGGCATGGTGCAGCAGAGCACCGGCTGAGCGCTGCAAAGAATGATAGGTCTGGTTGAAAGCGTGCAGGGAAGAAGCGAAAGATTTCAAAGTTTGTCGGACCTCTTTTGCGTGGATTTTTGTTGTTTCCCGGGCGGGAGGATGACATTGTCTGTCGGATTTTACCCGGATTTTATGATTCTGCAGGGAATGTAACATCAGTGTAACACAATTCTGACCAAAAAGATATGTGCGGATGGAGAGCACATTTACCAAAAATGAAAGAAAATTTTTTACACCGGTGCCGGGTGCACTGCAGAGGACTTGCGGAAGCGAAAAAAGCGCAGGGCGATACATCGTTAAAAAATTATGGATTGCAGCTGACAGATGTTGTTTTCGATGGATTTTTATAGAAAGTCTTGCAATTTCCTGGCAAAAACAGTATAATAAAACCAATTTTGAAAGCTCACACAGACAACCAGGAGGTCTTATCATGGCTTCAAAGATCAATAAGGGAGAAATCCTCGCCAAGTTTTTCGATGACGGGGAATACACCGCGCTGTTTGCCGATGGTGCGGTGAGTGCTGCCTGCGGCTATGCAGCAGGTCAGCAGGCATACGCTGTCTATCAGAACGGCGAGGCTGTTACCGTCAAGGACGTTGAGAAGAACATCAAGGTCCTGGAGATGGCCGCACAGACTGGCTGCCCGGTCGTCACGTTCTATAACTCGGTGGGCGCAAAGCTGGCCGAGGGCCTGGATGTGCTCACGGCCAATGCCAAGCTGAATGCGCAGATCGCAAAGGTTTCCGGCGTGATCCCGCAGGTGGCGGTGGTTCTGGGTGTGTGCGGCGGCACCAGCGCACTGAGCGCTGCCAATGCCGACGTGTGCATCATGGCCGAGGGCGCAGAGCTGTTCTTCACCGCTCCGTTCACCTCTGCCGCCAAGGGCGACAAGGTGGCTGATGCCGGCAGTGCTGCTGCCGCTGCCAAGGCCGGTGTGGCATCCATCGTGGCTGCCGACGCCGCCGAGGCTGCCGAGAAGGCTGCCCACATCGTGGGTCTGCTGCCCGCCAACAACCTGACCGGCCCTGCGATCTTTGAGTTCGAGCAGCCCACTGCTGCTCTGGCTGCCGGTGCAGAGCCTGCCAAGGCTGCTGCCGCTGTGGTGGACAAGGACAGCACCGTGGAGCTGTATGCAGGCTTTGGCAAGTCGGTCTACACCGCATTTGCCACCGTCGGCGGCAACGCCGTGGGCGTTGTGGCTACCGGCAAGAACCTGTGCCACAACTGCGTGGCCAAGATCGCCCGCTTTGTGCGCCTGTGCGACGCCTTCAGCGTGCCGGTGGTCACCGTTGTGGACACCGAGGGCTTTGTGCCCAGCGTGAGCGATGACATCGCCGGCGGCATCCGTGAGGCTGCCCGTCTGGCCGCCACCTACGCCGACGCCACCACCGCAAAGGTCACCGTTCTGGCCGGCAAGGCTGTGGGCCCTGTCTACACCGCATTGGCTGCTGCGGACCTGCGCATCGCCGTCACCGGCTGCGTGGTCAGCGCTCTGGAGCCCAGCGCAGCGGTCAGCGTTCTGTACAAGGATGAGATCGACGCTTCCGACAACATCATTGCTGCCACCAACGCCAAGGCTGCCGCTTACACCGCAGAGGTGTGCAGCGCTGCCAACGCTGTGGCCTGCGGTGCTGCCGATATGGTCTGTGACGCTGCCAATGTGCGCTCCAGCGTGGTTGCAGCTCTGGAGCTGCTGAGCACCAAGCGTGCTGCTCGCCTGCCCAAGAAGCACGGCAACATGGCTCTGTAAGCATCCGAACGTTTTATCTGATACGATTTTGATTTGGAGGATCCTTCCATGAAGTACTACAATATTACCGTCAATGGTGTTGCTTACAGCGTTTCCGTGGAGGAGACCGCTGCAGGTGCTGCTCCTGTTGCTGCTGCCGCTCCGGCTGCCCCCGCTGCTCCCAAGGCTGCTCCGGCTCCCGCTGCCGCCCCGAAGGCTGCTGCCGGTGCCGCAGGCGCTGTTTCCGTCAAGGCTCCCATGCCCGGCAACATTCTGGACGTCAAGGTCAGCGCAGGTGCTTCCGTCAAGGCCGGCGATGTGCTGGTGATCCTGGAGGCCATGAAGATGGAGAACGAGATCCTGGCTCCCCAGGACGGCACCGTTGCATCCGTCAATGTCAACAAGGGCGACACCGTCAACTCCGGTGACGTTCTGGTTTCCATGAACTAAGGGAGAGGTGACAACCATGGCGAAAAAGCCGATCAAAGTGACCGAAGTGGTCCTGCGTGATGCGCACCAGTCCCTGCTGGCTACCCGCATGACCATGGACGAGATGCGTCCGATCCTGCCTGAGATGGACAAGATCAATTACTTCTCTGTGGAATGCTGGGGCGGTGCCACCTTCGACAGCTGCATCCGCTTCCTGGATGAGGACCCCTGGGAGCGTCTGCGCATCCTGCGCAAGGAGCTGCCCCACCAGA
>ERZ772954.1159-NODE-1159-length-21737-cov-139.409280_pt1 | contig 21737 bp, 26 predicted proteins | sample MGYA00580684_ERZ772954 | MGnify/ENA primary metagenome ERZ772954 (study PRJEB29015, sample SAMEA2737654) | human gut metagenome | biome: human gut; feature: human-associated habitat; material: faeces | place: China | collected 2012 ...
GTGGGCGTTGTGCCTTATATGGAGCTGTCCATTGATGACGAGGACAGCTTAAGCAGCAGATTTGACCGCAAGGAGGAAGGCTTGATCGATATTGCAGTTATCCGTTATCCAAGAATTTCCAATTTTACGGATCTGTCTGTCTTAGAGCAGATAGAGCAGGTTTCCGTGCGCTATGTGGACAGTGTGAGAGACTTACACCACCCGGACATGATCGTGCTTCCGGGCAGTAAAAATACAATGGCCGATCTGAAATGGATGCGGGAAAATGGTCTGGAGGCGCTGATCAAAAAGAAAGCGCAGGATACCATTGTTTTTGGGATCTGTGGCGGATATCAGATGCTGGGTGAGACGATCCGTGATCCATATCAGGTGGAAAACGGTGGAAGCATGAAAGGTATGGGACTGCTTCCGGCTGCGACGGAGCTGAAACAGAAAAAAACAAGAACACAGGTAACGGGAACTTTTGGAGAAATTTCCGGAGCACTCTCCGGTCTTTCCGGAAAGAGCGTGCGCGGATACGAGATCCACATGGGCAGTACCGTAGACAGTGGAAGTAATGTGGACAATAGAAGCACCGTAGACGGTGGAAGCATCGTAGACAGTGAGCGTGTCATAAATCCGGAAAGCAGAGGTAATAAGAAGCGTTACATGTGCAGAATACAAAACGAAGCAGATGGCAGTGTAAAATACGACGGAATCTTTTCCGGTAACGTATACGGAACATATGTTCACGGCATTTTTGACGAGGGAACGCTGGCAGAGACACTGGTTGGTATCCTGGCTGAACGGAAGGGTGTGGTGCTGGATACTGGGCAGATGATAAGTTACGGGCAGTTTAAGCAGATGCAGTATGATAAACTTGCAGACGGTCTGCGGGAGTCCATGGATATGGAAGCAGTGTATGCGATGCTGCGGGAAGCTGCGATTTGATTTTCTGTTTTGGATTGAAGATTAAAGAGGAAAAATAATGGAATTTAAAATAGATATACCTGACAAAAAGATAGAGCAGGAAATCAAAGCAAACTGGGATCGTGTGGCAAAACCGCTGGATGGTCTGGGGGAGTTTGAGGGACTTCTCGCAAGGATCGGGGCAATTCTTGGGTCGCCAGAGATTGATGTTGCAAAAAAAGCAGTGATCGTCATGTGTGCAGATAATGGCGTTGTGGCGGAAGGCATCAGCCAGTCCGGGCAGGAGATCACGGCAGCGGTGACAGAGAATCTCGGAAAAAGAAATACCTCGGTCTGTAAAATGGCGCAAACAGTTGGCGCAGAGGTTTTTCCAGTGGATATCGGTGTGAACACCGACCGGATTTTTCCGGGAGTCATCAGCAGAAAAGTAAAAAAAGGCACAAATGATTTTCTGCTAAAACCTGCGATGTCAGAGAGAGAAGCCATGCAGGCGGTCCGGGTTGGGATGGAACTTGTAAAAGAGTGCAAAGAAGCTGGATATACGCTGCTTGGCACCGGAGAGATGGGAATTGGCAATACGACGACAAGTGCGGCGATGGCAGCAGCTCTGCTTGCCGTTCCGCCGGAGACCGTGGCAGGACGGGGCGCCGGATTAAGTGATGAAGGGCTTGCCAGAAAAAGACAGGTGATCGCAGCGGCACTGGAAAAATATCAGTTGAGAGAGACTGAGCCGATGCGTATTTTATGCTCAGTCGGCGGGCTGGATATCGCAGGGCTTTGCGGTGTGTTTTTAGGTGGTGCAAAATACCATATGCCGATCGTGGCAGACGGTGTCATCAGTGCGGTGGCAGCGCTTACAGCAGAGAGGCTTTGTCCGGGAACAAAAGAATTTATCATTCCATCCCACAAAGGAAAGGAACCGGCTTCGGAACTTTTGATGCGGGAGCTGGGGCTTTCTCCGGTCCTGGATGCAGGACTTGCATTAGGAGAGGGAACGGGGGCAGTCATGATGTTTTCCCTGTTAGATATTGCCATGAGTTTATATGAGACAGGGGCTACGTTTGGTGATTTTAAAATTGAGGAGTATCACAGGTTTTGATAAAGTCCGTATAAATATTTTATATGTGACAGAAAGGTGCAGTTATCAGGATGATCACGTTGGTGACAGGGGGAAGCGGCAGTGGAAAATCTGCATATGCAGAAAGTCTGCTGTCTTCCTGCGAAGGAATCAGATATTATATTGCGACCATGCAGATTTATGATGCAGAGGGCGAAAAAAAAGTAGAGCGGCATCGGAAACTGCGGGCAGGAAAAGGGTTTCTTACGATCGAAAGCCCGATGAATGTAGGAAAAATCCGGTTTGCATGTGCAGGAGAAGCAGAGCAGGCGCAATACAGGCAGGAGGCAGAGAGAAAAGTGCAGGGCAGCTCAGAAAAGAAATCGGCGCTGCTTGAGTGTATGTCAAATCTCACAGCAAATGAAATGTTCACGAAAGACGGCATGAAATCCGAGGAGGAAGTAGTTGAAAAAATTGTATCTGAGATACAGACTCTTTCACAGAAACTCGACAATCTTGTGATCGTCACAAACAATGTATTTGAGGACGGCGTAATCTATGATGCCGGAACTATGGAGTATTTGAAAGCACTTGGCAGGATCAATGCAGCGCTTGCGCGTCTGGCAGACCGGGTGGCAGAGGTCGTGGTCGGAATTCCGGTGGAGTTGAAAGGATGAAGTTATGAAATTATTAAAAGCGATGGTGATCGCATTTTCCATTTATTCTAAAATCCCTGTGCCGCAGTTTGAGTGGAAGGAAGAGGACATGGAGTATATGATGTGTTTTTTTCCGTGGATCGGCGGGGTGATCGGACTGTTTTTTTTCGGATGGGCGGTGTTATGTGAGAAATTTGCGGTAGGAAATGTCTGCTATGCACTGATCGGTGCGGCAATTCCGTTAATGATCTCCGGTGGATTTCATGTGGATGGGTACATGGACACGATGGACGCATTTCATTCGTACCAGAGCCGGGAAAAAAAGATGGAGATTTTAAAAGATTCCCATATCGGTGCATTTGCGGCGATCATGCTGGCTCTTTATTATATGATCGATATCGCGGCAATTTCAGAAATACATACCCAAAAGGCAGTGTCTGCACTGGCAGCCGTATTTTTTCTGGCGAGATGCTTTAGTGGGATTGCAGTTATGACATTGCAGCCGGCAAAGAAAGAGGGACTTTTGTATACCTTTGCATCCAGTGCACAGAAAGTCAGGGTAAAAGCAGCCTTATATTTTCAGGCAGCGCTTTGTGTGGCAATCATGCTGCTCATATCCGGATGGTATGGAGCCGCGGCAATTGGGGCGGCGCTGCTCAGTTTCTTTTATTTTAAAAAGAAAAGTTACAAAGAGCTTGGTGGTATCACAGGTGACACTGCCGGATTTTTTGTGACAGTCTGTGAGGCGGCTGCGGCAACTGCGGTTGCGGTGGCCGGATATTTCCTGTAACTTTTAAAATAGTATTCGGCAGAAGGGGAGAAAAAGCATGCAATTATATATCGGAGGATATGCGCAGGGCAAGCTTGCCTATGTGCAGGAAAAGCTGAAAGGGCAGGAGGTACCGGTTGTAAATGATCTGCATCTCTGGGTGAAACAGCTTTTACAGGAGGGAAAACCGGCGGAAGAGATCGTGCTGCAATATTATAAGGAGCACCCGGATTGTATCTTTATCTGCGATGAGATCGGCAACGGCATTGTGCCGATGGAGAAGCAGGAGCGGGAATACAGGGAACGTGTCGGCAGATTATTGATCCGGCTTGCAGAGGAAGCGGAGACAGTGGAGCGCATCATATGTGGAATAGGACAGAAGATAAAATAAAAGCAAAAATCACATGGATCAGACATGGTATGACACAGGCGAACGGAGAACACCGTTATCTTGGAAAAACAGATGAACCGTTGTCTGAAACAGGAATCCGTCTTTTGCAGGAAAAAAAGAAGGAATATTTTTCCAGTCCACCGGAATTTTTGTATACATCTCCGATGAAACGCTGCGTTCAGACAGCGGAACTGCTTTTTGAGAGAAATCCAATTCTGATCCCGGAATGGAAGGAGATGGATTTCGGGCAGTTTGAGGGAAAAAATTATGAGGAATTAAAGGACAATCCCTGCTATCAGAAGTGGATCGACAGCAATGGAACACTGCCATTTCCCGGTGGAGAGTCGAGAGAGCAGTTTATCCGGCGTTCCATGGAAGGTTTTGACCGGATGATGTCTGATATTTTAAAAAGATCAGAAAAGAACACCGGAATACAAAACGACACAGATCCGCAATATCTGAAAAGCAATTGTGGAACAGAAATCCCGGTCGTGGCCGTAGTGCATGGCGGTACGATCATGGCGGTGTTAAGCAGTCTTACCGGAGGAGAATATTTTGATTTTCAGGTGAAAAACGGGGAAGGATATGAAACTGTGCTGGAATGGATCCAGGGCAGATGGAAGATAACAAGTCTGACTAAGATAGGATGTGAGGACTCAAAAAGTGAACATTTACAATAGATAAGAAAGGAAATTAAATCATGATTTATCATATTGCTTCCATGCTGGCGGGATTTCTCATGGATCTGCTGCTTGGAGATCCTTACTGGCTGCCGCATCCGATCCGTCTGATTGGAAACTCGATCAGTTTTCTGGAAAAGAGACTTCTCGGCAGCAAAACGGAAGAAAAACATACCACACCGGAGCAGGAACAAAGGAGAGGAATGCTGCTTGTACTTGCAGTTTTGAGCAGTACGGTGTTTGTGACGGCTGTGCTTTTACTTGGCGCTTACAGACTGCATCCGTATCTTGGGGTTGTGATCGAGAGCATTATGACCTACCAGATTCTTGCCACGAAATGCCTGAAGGTGGAGAGTATGAAAGTCTATCAGGAACTGAAAAAAGGGGATATTGCGGCGTCACGGAAAGCGGTATCCATGATCGTTGGCAGAGACACGGAATGTCTGGATGAGACAGGCGTTGCAAAGGCTGCGATCGAGACTGTGGCAGAGAATACTTCGGATGGCGTGATCGCACCGATGATCTTCACAGCGATCGGCGGTCCGATCCTTGGATTTTTCTACAAAGCTGTCAATACCATGGATTCCATGGTAGGATATAAGAATGACAGATATCTGTATTTTGGCAGAACTGCGGCAAAACTGGATGATATCGTAAACTACATCCCGGCAAGGATCAGCGCACTGCTCATGGTGGTTTCCTGTTTTTTATGTGGAAAAGAGTTTGACGGAAAGCGGGCATGGTATATTTTTAAGAGAGATCGCTACAGACATGCGAGCCCCAATTCGGCACAGACGGAAGCGGTGTGTGCAGGTGCCCTTGGAATCAGGCTTGCGGGAAATGCAAGCTATTTTGGCAAAATCGTGGAAAAGCCTTATATCGGGGATGCAGAAAGAGCAGTGGAGACAGAGGATATTAAGCGTGCAGACCGGTTACTGTATGCGACGGCTGTTTTGTGCGAAGCGATTTGTCTGTTTGTACTTTTGGTAATTCTGCTTATTTCTTAGGACAGAGAGGAGAATTTATGATACTTGATGTAATACAAGTTTCAAAGGATTTGTTTTCTGCAAGTTTTACAATTGAACGTGAAAATACTCAAATAGGAAGGCATTTATCCCACCACCTATGGAGGCGGGGGGACTTCTCGCCAAAAAGCGTTAAAGGGAGAGGGGTGTAAGATTATGAAAAGAAATTTATTTTTATGTTTGATGATATTGATGGTCATGTGCTGTGTGGGGTGCGCAAGTGTAAAAATAAGTGAGGATGACACCACTCAAGATGTGACTGAGGATAGTTCGAAAGATGATGATATTTTAGCTTTTCTTAAAACTAATAATGTTATAAACAGTGATGATACTTATATGGGAGTTGATCAGGATATAGGAATATTAGGAAGAGAGGGTAATAAAAGATATGTTTACAAGCAAGCCGATAATGAGTTTTACTACATAGAAATTTCAGAATGTGGTTTTGGGAGCAATGGTGAATTCTATGGGTACAAGTATAAGGCAGACGAGACATTTTATCTCATAACGGTGATACAATGCAATTATAACGGTGATGCTGAATTTGTATCTGACGTGGTTACAGAAGTCTATGGTGAAGAAACACGTTATATTGTAAGTGGTACAGATGATAATCTACAGCTCCGTGTTGCCGTAGAGTGATTTTTCTTTTCGAGAGTGAGGTGTAAATTATGTGGATACATAAGAAGAGATGCACGGCTGAAACTGATGGAACTGTAATGAATATTCAAGGTAAAGGTTCCGAGGGCCTAACCGTGATTACTGTGGAATATGAAGTTAAAAATCAAAAATATCAAATCAAAGAAAGTATAAAACTAAAAAGCACTGTTATTAGAATAGGTTTTTTACCTATAGGACAAAGAAAAACACCGAGAATGCCAAATACATTCATTGGTGGTAAAGCTGTTGTTCTGTATAATCCTGAGAATCCGCAAGAAGCGTATTTGAGGGATAATGTGGGTATTATGAATTGCTAACAAGTTGTTGAATGGAGAAGTGGTGTATGTGAAGACTTATAAGGAAGATTATGCTAAGAGGAACATTAGGTAATTAAATGAATCAGGAAAATAAACTAAGATACAGCATAAAAATGAAAAAAGTACAGAAAATCTTCAATTTAATAATCAGTTTGTTAATGCTCATTCCAAGCATTATGATTATGGCATTACAGATATTCTTTTACAAAACAGAAAGAGAAACGGAATTCCCGGTGTTTTTAGGAACTTTGATATTTCCAATCATTTTCCTTATTTTTGGTATTTGTGGAATAGCAGCTGCAGTTAAAAAAGTTGACATTTATAAAGGGAAAATCATTTATCGTACATTATTCAAGAAATTCGAATACCACATGTCTGATATTAAAACAACTAAAGCGGAGTATGAAGAAACTATAGTTGGATATTTAAACGATATTACACCGGTTACGAGTTCTGACCATATAACCACTTTTTATGATAAATCAGGGAAGAAACTGTTTAAATTTGGCTTAGCATATGAGAATGTAGAACGACTGCAGAAAGATGTGCTAAATACGCAAAAGAGTATTGCGAAACAAAGTAAAAATGGGAGGAAGTTATGAAGAATTCTAAGGTAAAATATGCATCCGTTTTAAAAGAAGAAGCAACATCACAGAAAGAGTACCTAAAAAAGAAAGAGGGATTAGCGTGATTGATGTAATAATAGGAATAATAAGTGTGAGTTTTTTGTTCTTTATGGTTCGTATTTTTATGAAATTTAACAGTGCAACATATAAGAACAATTTTACAAAAAATGATAACTTTATCGTAGAAAATGTAAAGGTGATAAAAATTGTAATTGCTGTGTGTACATGTATCATTGGTGCAATATGGTTGCTTTTTGTACTAATTTGTTCAAAAAAAGGTGCGGAAACAGAAAATTTAATACCTACTTTGATATTTACTTTAGTTTTTATAATTGCAATTTATTTTTCTATGAATATGGCAAATTGGCGTTTGATTATAGAAGGAAAGAATATTACACATATTAATTGGCGTGGAAAGCAGAATAAAGGATAAGTGTGTTGTCAGGGGCTGCTATCTGCTCACACATTCTGATGATGCCTCGATTTGTAGAGAATTATCTGTAGAAAAAATGTTGTGATGGAGGACTAAAAATGATATTAAATCGAACAAGAGTAGAAATGATACAGAATATAGATGTATCTAATATTGGGTGGTGCAATGAAGCTGTCATATTTCATGTGATTAATGGTAAAGGTTCATTTACACATCGAATTAGTGAAGAAGATGATGAATATGATTTCTATTCTCAATTGTTGTTGAACGGTAAACCAATTATACAGGCGAAATATCCAATTTGTCCTACTTGTTCAGGAATGTTAGCAACAGGATATGGAATAGAAAATATAGATTCACCTGAATTGAAAAGAGTTAGAGAAGTGATGAATTCTGATTATCAAGGAATTAGTAAATCATTTGAGAAAATTAAGCCATTACTTGGGATGTTAACTAGTGGCTATTATGTTTTGGCTGATGCAAAACTATTTCCAACAGATGGACAAGGTAATTTTTTCTATTCTGTTCCCAATGAGTTAACACCGAATGAAGCTACATGCAGTGAGTACTATGATTCTCATTTATATAGTGTAGCAGGTGGATTTCCGGCTTATATTTATCCTACGCAGAAGGCAGAATTAATCAAGGAAGAAAGAGTGGATGAATATGTACAGAAATTTCAGACAAGTAAAAATCCGCCAAGAGGACTTGCATATTATGAGGAGGGATTTGTATGTGCATTATTAGATGGTCATCACAAGGCATGTGCAGCCTCAGTGTTAGGCAAATCTCTCAGTTGTCTTACCATTATTTCTCCTGATAGTTTTAGATGGGCAGATGGTACAAAATATAATGAAGGAAATACATTGATTAGTAAAGTTGGATTTGCTGGAATAGAAGTTGAGGTTGAAAAAGGTACTAAATTAAAAGATTATCAGCCGTTGAAAGGATTTAAAGAGAAAAAATTTCCTATCCCTGTTTATAATATAACTGGTAGAAAATTTTCTGATAGATATTTGACATGCTATCCTACGATACATAGTTTAGCAGCTATCATTACTGCAGAAATAGATATTCAAGGGGATGTGGTTGAATATGCTAAAAAACTTATTTCAATACGAAATGAGGATAATGTTTTCAAATTAAGTCGTCTGATGGCATATTTATATGATTTACGATCAGAGGGTGGGCATACCATCGCAAAATTAGTTATGGATAACGAGGATGACTATCTCCCAAGATTACCATTGGAAAGTGCTATAAAAATATTATTGCTCTATCATAACGATGAAACGGAACAATATATGATTAATTATTTGGTAAATCACACACCAAAGGATGAAGCGTGGGATTTAGTGAATTCTTATTGGGAATGAGGATGATAAATGAATCAGTTAGAAATACCAGATATTAAAGCTAAAATTACAGTGACGGGAAAAGATTTTTTATGGAGTGGATGTCGACCAGCTCATAGTGGCGGTCTCTATTTGACAACAGGATTACATACATATATAGGCGTGGATAATATTTACAAAAATCAATCAGCAGAAGGATATATTACTTTTGTTTGTCCAGAATCGTATCAGAATATCCTGAAAATAGGAAGTATTATTAGTTTTCAAGATGGTTCACGAAAATGGAAATGTTATGAAAACAAAAAGAGAATAGAGGAGGAAATCAAGTTATGGGAATTTTTGATGCGTTTAAAAAGAAGGAGAATGATGAGCCGGCAAGCTTTGTGCTTGGAGTCGAGGACAGGTTTGCTCTCTTAAACACAAAGGATATTGTGGTCGTGGGCTATGTGAAGGGAACTGTGAGAGTGGGGGCAGCAGTCTACGTAAGCAACTTCTCGGATGACGAGGAGGGGGAAATATTACTGACGACAGTGCTTGGAATAGAGCTTGAACCCGGGAAAAGGGCAGATGAGGCCAAGGATTGTCATGTGGGATTAAAGCTGGAGTGCGCGGCAGATTTTCCGTTTCGATGTGGTACTGTGCTTTATTCGAGACAGGCAAGCGTATCCGATGTTCATGATGCATATGTGAAGGCGTTGGGTAATCAGATGGTCTTTCACAGACAGATCGAGCTGACACAGGACGAGCTTGACCGTATGAGCATCACGGACGGTGCAGAAATGTGGCGACTGTATAGCTGGTATAGATGCAAGGTACTGCCGACAGCTACTGATGCAGATAGAGCGAAGGATATGCAGAAGATAGCAAAGCTTGCAGAGGCAATTGTGACAAAAATGCTCTCTGTATCACAGATATATTGTGTATACAGCAAAATAACCGGTGAACCAGCCATGTTTTCAGAAACGGTTGATCAGAAAGATGGTACTTATATGTGTACACCACCGGATATATGGATACTCACAAGACCCTATAAGGATGTGATAGGAGCAACATTCCCAGCTGAAAAATACGAAATAAGAGAGATAAAAAACGATCAGAGCAATGCGATAAGCGACTTTTTTGGAAGCATTTTTTATATGAATGGAGCCTGCGGAGTGCGTGTGGTCAATAGTAATACCTCGATATCGGCAGAGAAGATAGTCGAAAAGCCGGATTTTAGCAATCTTCCAGAGATAAACAGACCGGTTATGAATCCGGATCTGGAGAGATGGATTTTACTGATAGCGGAGCTTGGACACCCAGATACACCGGATAAGGAGCTGATCTATAAGCTATATTTTTCTTTCATGTCGAGAGAGCTTGTGAAAGCAAAGTTTTTAATTCCAATGAAGGCAGACAACGATATGCCAAGTCCCGACGAAAATGGCAAGGTGGTAATTGAGAAGGATACGACCATTGCAATGGCTACGATTGAGGGTAAACATGGTCGTCCTGCGGTGCGTATGTTTACAGATTGGAAGAGGCTGCGACAGGGCATGAAGGGCGAGGGTTGGAATGGATTTATACAGCCGATAGAGGGCATGATAGGCTCGTTTGACTGTGCCATAAATCTCACGGAGTATGACAAGGCTGGCTGTTATATAGATGAGGAAATGTTTAGGGGATTTAACTGATTTAACCGAGAATTGGTTAGATAAAGTTAGTATTGCCATAAAATAGAGATACGGAGGGAAAATATGCAATTTTCGGCGCTTTCAATATGCAGTTTTCACAAAGCTATCTTCGTGTGACCATTGTTTTGTATAATGGCATCAAGAGGTTAAGTATGAATAGTTAAAATATGTGAAAGGAGTGTGCTTATGGGGGTGGCAACAACTGTACGAGATGCTACTAATATCGAACGCGCAAATGAAAATGAAACAAGACGAGAAATGATTGCTTCCTAGTATATTACCATGCCAGGCATCCCTTCTTCAGAAAAGGAACAGTTAGAAAAATCTTTGAGATACAATCTTTGGGCAAGCTTGATTCGTTTTATTGTTCTTAATTTTGTTCTTACATGTGTATGGTTTTTTGGGTTTGGTCTTGGATTTGATGCGATTAAAGCTGCAACAGGCCAGCAATTAAAAGGAACTATGACTGTGACAGGTGTAGTTCAGGAGGATGGACTTACATTATCTGTTAAGGATCCGAATAAAGGAAAGCACGTTGTCTATTCATTGACTGATCTTGGGGTAGATCCCACTGGATGGTCTTACGGAGGACGTCTTAACACTTACAAGATAGTGGAGATTACAGTATCATCGCAGTTATACCGGAGAAAGAAGCCTCTCGTATACAAGGATTGGAAGACGCAATTCTTATGACAGGATATTTTTCTATAATTGTAATAGGGCTGCTTATATTTTTTGTTCGACGTAGAAAATATACCTCATGGTATATTCCATTTTATTGGCGGATGGAGAAGTTTTGTTCAGAAAACCAGATCTACCAGATGTATCCAGGATATAATACAGAAGAGGCATTTATTGCCTATGGAAATGAGCATGCTGATACTTTTTCGCGGCAGTTTGCAGCTACACGGTTAACGGAGATGGAAAAGAAGAAAAAGAAACGAGAAATCGTAATCGGAGCTGTTTCAGCATTAGCTATTATGGCTGTTATCATTCTAGTAATCTGTCTGGGAACCACTATTCAGTCAATTGCTGACAACAGAAAAAATGACGACAGAACAGTGAAGGTACTTGAAGAACTTCAGACTGCAATTGATGGTGGAGAAGAACCATTAGGAGAGGAATCCGAGCGTTATAATTTTGCTAATATAGTGAGCAGAGCACGTGAGAGTTTTCAAGATGAAGATGTTTATTATAAACTGGTTACTACGGATGACTATGTGGCATTGGCTATTACGACAAAAAAGAAGACAAATGTTTATATTGACAGATATACTCCGGTTGAAGGAGCAGTTGGCGATTTAAATACTATCTACAAACTGGAGATTTCGATGGTATCGAATGTCATACAACCAGATGATGTGTTGAACAATTATACAGGTATTCTTTATAAATGATTTTTGGGTGAAATGTCTGCTTGATGAATATTACATAAAAATTTCGTATCTCATATAAAGAAGATATAGCATATAGAAACATGGAGGTAACTTAAAATGATATTAGGTGGTCTAGTAATGATAAGCATAGGCTTATTCATAATTATTGGAACATTCAAATTATTTAAGCCAACAGACTACTCAACATGGAAAGATGCAGAAAGTATTGTAGAAAAAGTCAGGACAGAAACGTGGGACGACGGTGAACTCAGACCTTGCTTACCTCGCATCATTGTATCTTTTGAGTTAGATGGAGAGTTGATAAAAGGAAAATCTAACTGCATTGGTACAGAAAAAACTATAAAACAGGTAATTGCAAAATATCCAAAAGGGTCAAAAGTCTGCTTTAAATACGATGATTCCCCAAAAGAAACCATAGTAACCAAAATAGCTGATAATCTAAATTTCCAGAAAACTATTTATATCCACATTGATGATAAAGAGTTCCCCAATGGTTCTGTGGAAAAGAAAGCAAAATTGTTCGGTTATGGATTTGGCTCAATTTTCCTGGTAATAGGAATTGTATGCATAATGAGCTTGTTTTAAAAGGGGTATAAGATGAGTAATAAATTATATAAAGAAGATACAAAAAAGAAGAAAAAGAAAGAAACAGAAATAGGAACTTTCATGGGGCGTATTATTTATGGATGTACTTTAAGCTTGATTGCAATTTTGCTATTAATTGCTTTCTTTGTACCATCCAATATTAATGAGCCCAGAGCATTCACTGGATTTGTAATAATGATTATTGTGCTATCCATTTTTGCGGCGTACGGAATAGGACTTACGTTATTAAGTAAACATTCTATTAAATTCAAAGATTGGTTTGAAAAGGATATGATGAAACTCTATAACTTAACACCACCCGAAGATATAAATAATACAGAACAATTTGTGATTTATCGACCAAACTTCTATAAAGGGGTATCCATAGTAACAGTATTGGTGTTTTTAGGATTCCTAATCATGACAATTGTAGTTGCAGATAACAGACCAGATTTATATCTGTTTTGGGTAGTATGCCTAGTTTTTTCTGTCATATCAGCTATACATACATGTACATACAAATATACTATAGAAAACAGAAAAATCAGATATAAATGGCTGTTTGGAAAAGAAAAAGTAATCGCTTTTTCAGAAATAGACAAAATCACTCTCGAAGGCAGTCCCAATAGTGAATGTGGGATGATTTATAAGAAAGGTGTGAAAAAGCCTTTTATGAAAATAAGGATGATAGATAAAAATGCAAACAGGTTTAGATATTTAAACATTAAATAAATTCTTGGAGAAAAGGTATGGAAGCTTCCTGTATACTTTAAAGAGTAAAAGGGATTGACCAAAAAGAATACCTCAAGTAAATTTAGATTATTACTGACTTGGCCGGTTGGTAAGAAATCTAAAAACACAAGAGGTATCTAAAATGAATATTAAAGCAAAAAAGGCAAAAGTACAAGCATTATCAAAGAAATCAGTGATAAATGTTTTATCACAGGATGAAATTAAAAAGAAAGTACAGGTGATTGAACAGGAACTTAAGGCTTCAACATGGCGTGAGCTGGAAACAAAAGGCAAATTTGAGAAGAATGACAAACTCTCTTTCATCTCTGAAGAGATGCTTATCGTTGGATGCGATATAGGCAGTGAAACTCATTATATCAGAGCAATTGACACCAGAGGAAGAGAACTCAGCAAAGGAGCTTTTGAATTCAGTAATTCATCCGAAGGCTTTGCCAGTGCAAAGGCATGGGTGCTGAAACTTGCAGCAAAGAATGATAAAAAACAGATAGTGCTGGGTCTTGAACCAACAGGTCACTACTGGTTTGCAATCGCTGCATGTATGGTTTCAAATGGAATCAGCGTTGTTCAGGTAAATCCATATGCTGTAAAGCAGAGCAAAGAGATTGAAGATAACAGCCAGCTCAAGGATGACAGAAAAGATCCTAAAATAATTGCCAACTTTGTAAAAGATGGAAACTATGGAATGCCTTATCTCCCAGAGGATATTTATGCAGACATGAGAAGCAATACAATTCCAGAGCCTTACCGAGCTTCTGGCAGACCAGAGGCTGAGCAGGGTTCTGGATAGGAAACCCGTAAATGATGGAGTTTGAGACAGAACTGCATCCGTATCAAGACCAACTGAGTAAAAGCGGTATCGCGTCCACTGAATTAATCAGTACCGTTATGAGCGAAGGCAGGTCGGTAACTAATCAAATAAAAACAAGATCTGTAGCCGGCATCGGTTTTTTCCGTGGGCACGACCCCGTCTAGGAGCTTGGCTGGCACTCGGTGTATGGATAGATGGGACGAAGGAAGTTGGGACACGATCCCCTTAGACACGGAAGGTTCATCATCATAGTTTAGCAGAGGGAAAATAGCCTTTATAAAGCAAACAGAATGGATGCTTTTAAAGTGATACCCAAATTTAAGCTATTCGGTACAAGATACTACGATATTCATCATCATCGGCTCTGTTTTAGAGGTAAATAAAATACGTCAAAGCCAGTAAAATCAATAGATTTGGGCTTGACAGAATAGGAAGTGTGGGATATGGCTGATGGTACAACTGAGGTTACAGGAGGCAATGTTGTTGGATTGGCTGTTGATACTGGTGTTAGCGCAGGAATAGGAGCACTTTTTGGCAAGGTGACGGATGTTATAGGAGAAAAGGTGTTAAATAAACTTGGAAAACCTATAACTGATAAGCTGTGTATAACAGGAAGAAACAGTTGGACATCACTATATAAACAAGTGGATACTAAGATACATAATGGGACATGGAAATTATCTAGTTTAAGTGTTAAGACTTGGTTTAAATCCATTGGAAGTGAGAGTTTTGCCGCTGTTCCGAGTTTGATTTTCTCGCAACTAGAAAATCCGGTTCAAAATGCTGGTGAAGATATAAGTGATAATGTGTCTGATTATGCAGAAAAAATGATGAATGAAACTGATGAAAATAAAGAGTAAATGATATTCAGGGAGAAGGCTATGGGTAAGATAAGTATTATTAGTAACATAAGTAGTAAGAAGCATGCAGGAGCTCCATTTTGTGTGATTGATTATAAAAAAAATTGCAAAATAGAAAATGATAAAATTGTATTTTCTATAGAAGGTGAACATGTCCTTCAAATTGGATATTTATATGCAGAAAACACAAAAGGTGGAAAACTAATAAATTATGAGGAGAATATTTTTCAAAAGGAAGATGAAGAATACTATCTCTACAGGGTTCCGCTTTTGATAAATGGAAAAGGGAAAATGCGGAAAATTTCTAAAACACGATTTTTATTGGAGGTTATAATACGAAAACTGGTAAATAGTTGGCTGTTTTTGTTCATTGTTTTAGTATTTATTATTGCGATATCTTATCTAAGATGATATTCCAAGTGCTATATATAAAGTTTTTGTAATAGAACAGATAATTACGTGAAAAAATTTCTTGTTCTGTTTATTAGGAGGGATTAGCGTGATTGATGTAATAATAGGAATAATAAGTGTGAGTTTTTTGTTCTTTATGGTTCGTATTTTTATGAAATTTAACAGTGCAACATATAAGAACAATTTTACAAAAAATGATAACTTTATCGTAGAAAATGTAAAGGTGATAAAAATTGTAATTGCTGTGTGTACATGTATCATTGGTGCAATATGGTTGCTTTTTGTACTAATTTGTTCAAAAAAAGGTGCGGAAACAGAAAATTTAATACCTACTTTGATATTTACTTTAGTTTTTATAATTGCAATTTATTTTTCTATGAATATGGCAAATTGGCGTTTGATTATAGAAGGAAAGAATATTACACATATTAATTGGCGTGGAAAGGCTACGCACTATAACTTTGAGAATATAAAAATAAAGGTGTGTTCAAATTTGACAATAAAAGTTTACGAAGGTAATCGCAAAGTTATTGTGATTGATAGTAATATGAAAAATTTATCTTCTTTTATGTCTTGGGCGGATGCATACAAAATTCCAAGAATTTAAATGCTAAAAATGGCGAGGTTGAAAGTTTTGTAAGAGGTGAAGAGAAAATGCGTTCGGTCATACACGGAGGAGACATCTATCAAAATGAAATAGAACTGGATTTTTCGGTCAATATCAATCCTTTTGGAATACCGGAAAAAGTGAAGGAGGCAATGCAGGAATCTTTGGAACTCTGTGAGCATTACCCGGACATTCATCATGCAAAACTGATCGAAAAAATCGGAGCATACTATCACATTCCAGAGGAACATATTTTGTGTGGAAACGGTGCATCTGAATTGTTTGTGGCAATCGTTCATGCAACCAAACCGAGAAAAATTGTGATACCAGTACCTTCTTTTTATGGTTATGAGAAAGCTGCAAACGTGACAGAGGCAGAGATTTCCTATTATGAGATGAAAGAGAAGGACGGATTCTGTCTGACCGAAGCATTTTTACAGGAATTGCAGGAGGATGTGGATTTAGTATTTCTGGCAAACCCGAATAATCCGGTTGGCAATACAATAGAAGACATGTTACTGGAAAAAATATGTGACAGATGCCGGGGAAAAAAGATAACCGTTGTGATAGATGAATGTTTCCTGGAATTTACGAGGAAAAGGGGATTTTTTGAAACACATTCTTTACAGGAATACCCCAATGTGATAATTGTGAAGGCTTTCACAAAGTTATATGCGATTCCAGGCGTGCGTCTCGGCTTCCTATTCTGTGGTGACCAAAACAGGACAGAGCAAATTTTGAATCAATTGCCGGAGTGGAACATCTCGACAATTGCGGAGGCAGCAGGACTTGCGGCATTAGATGAGACAGAATATTGTAACAAGACAACTTCTTACATCGAGAAAGAGCGTGCGTATCTAAAGGCGGAACTGGAAAAAATGGAGATCAAAGTCTATCCGGGAGAGGCGGATTTCCTGCTCTTAAAGACAGAGCATCCGTTGTACGAAAAGTTATTAAAGGAAAAAATTCTGATCCGGGATTGCGGCAATTACAGAGGATTAAGTAAGGGATACTATCGTATTGCTGTGAAGACACATAAAGAGAATGAAAAATTGATTGCAACTATTTTATAAAGAGTTTCGCAATCACCCATATCATACTGCAGGAAAGTAAGGAGCATCAGATGGAAAACATAGAATACGTCAGACCACAGGACATCGAAAAACGAAGCTTTGCCATAATCTCACAGGAACTGGAGGAAAAAGGAATCGTTCTTCCAAAAGAGCAGGAGCTTGTGACCAAGAGAGCCATCCATACCAGTGCGGATTTTGATTATGCAAAGACCATGACTTATTCAGACCATGCGGTCGAGATCGCAAAAAGACTGATACAAAATGGTGCAGATATTGTCACAGATACAAACATGGCGCTTGCTGGCGTCAATAAAAAAGAACTGGCAAAATACGGTGGCGAGGCACACTGTTTTATGGCAGAGGAAGAGGTGGCAAAGATTGCAAAAGAGCGCGGCGTCACAAGGGCAACTGTGAGTATGGAGAAAGCAGCGCAGATAGAAAAACCAGTGATCTTTGCCATAGGCAATGCACCGACAGCATTGATCGAATTATATGAAATGATACAGAGCGGAAGTTACCGTCCGGCATTTATTATCGGAGTTCCGGTTGGGTTTGTGAATGTGGAGGCTGCAAAGGACCTGATTTTAAAAACAGACGTACCGTATATTATTAACCGGGGAAGAAAAGGCGGCAGTAATGTCGCGGCAGCAATCTGCAATGCACTTTTATATGAACTTCGTGATGAAAATTAAATGTAAATTTAAGAAAATGTTTTGTGAATTTGCAGTCTGATGATGCAGAACAGAAAGAAATAATACAAGAATGGATGAATCATGCGATACGGATTTACAACAGGAAGCTGTGCGACGGCTGCCTCAAAAGCAGCAACATATATGCTTCTAACAGGAAAGTTAAAACAGAATATAACAATTCAGACACCAAAAGGAATTCTGTTTCATGCAGAAATCCTTGAAATTACAAGAAGTGAGAAAGAAGTTACCTGTGCGGTCAAAAAAGATGGTGGGGATGATCCGGATATTACGTCCGGGGCACTCATTTTTTCCACAGTGAGCTTTGCTGACAAAGAGGAAAAAACATTGAAACAGCATAACGGACAGCTTTCCGGGATTTGTGTGGAAGCGATGCAGGAGAAACAGGCGGTCATTCACATTGACGGAGGTAAGGGCGTTGGAAGAGTGACAAAGCCCGGATTAGACCAGCCGGTTGGGAATGCAGCCATTAATCATGTGCCACGGGAAATGATTGAAAAAGAGGTACAGGAAGTATGCGCATTGGCAGATTTCTGCGGAGTGCTTCATATTACAATCTCAGTGCCGGACGGAGAGCGTTTGGCGGAGCAGACCTTCAATCCGAGGCTTGGGATTGTCGGGGGAATTTCTATTTTGGGAACCTCCGGGATTGTAGAACCGATGAGCAGTCAGGCACTTCTTGATACGATCAAAGTCGAATTGAACCAGAAAAAAGCAGAAGGTTATGGGATTGCCGCTGTTTCGCCCGGCAATTACGGGCTGGATTACATGAAAAAAACATATGGTTACGACCTTGACAGGAGCGTAAAGTGCAGTAATTTTATCGGAGACACCATTGATATGGCAATCACCACTGGATTTGAAAAAATGCTGCTCACAGGACATATCGGCAAACTTGTGAAAGTGGCAGGAGGAATCATGAACACACACTCCAGAGAGGGAGACTGCCGTATGGAAGTGCTTACTGCAGCTTCTGTGAGAAATCAGGTGCCTTATCCGGTTTTAGAGGAAATCCTGCAATGTGTCACCACGGAAGAAGCAGTCAGGAAACTGGATGCCTGTGGCAAAAAAGATGTTGTGATGCAGGATCTGCTGTCAAAAATCATGTTTTATCTGAACAAACGGGCGGCAGGAAAAATGCAGATCGAGGTTATCCTTTACTCCAATGAATTTGGAGAGCTGGCAAAGTCCTCTGGAGCAGAGAAGTTTTTACAGGAATTGATGTGATTTATTAGACAATTGCGAAACTCTTGAAAACCTAAATTAAATTGTGAAAAATTAACAAAAGCTTGAGAAAACACTGGGGAGCGGTCGGTTCTTAGAAGGCAGGTACAACGTAAGTTGTGACTGGCTTCTTAGTACCGTTACCAGCGACACGTAGCGAAAGCGTGTTTTCGAAAATTTTGTTAATTTTTCACAATTTAAAGAAGATTATGAAGGGTTTCGCAAATACATAAATTAGAAAGGAAACAAAACGATGGTTTATTTTGTGGGAGCAGGACCTGGAGCGGCAGATCTTATCACAGTACGTGGAATGCGTCTGTTAGAAAAGGCAGATGTGGTAATTTATGCGGGTTCGCTTGTGAATCCGGAACTTTTATCTTATTGCAAAAAAGAGTGTGAGATACATAACAGTGCATACATGACCTTAGAAGAGGTACTCGCTGTCATGGAAGAGGCAGAAAAACAAAAGCTTACGACCGTGCGGCTTCACACTGGGGAACCGAGCATTTACGGAGCAGTGCGGGAACAGATGGATCTACTGGATGAAAAAGGTATTTTGTATGAAAGCTGTCCGGGAGTAAGTGCCTGTTTTGGAGCGGCAGCTTTGTTAAATCTGGAATATACTTTACCGGAAGTGTCCCAGTCATTGATCATTACCCGCATGGAAGGCAGAACCAAAGTGCCGGAGAGAGAGAGCATTGAGAGTTTTGCAGCACATCATGCTTCCATGGCAATCTATTTAAGTACAGGAATGATTGGAGAACTGGGCAGACGGCTGATCGCAGGCGGGTATGGGAAAGACACACCGGCAGCGATTGTATACAAGGCGACCTGGCCGGAGGAAGAAGCTTATCTGTGTACGGTGGAACAGTTAGAAGAGACGGCAAAAGCGCATGACATTACCAAAACAGCGCTGATCATCGTGGGAGATATTGTGGCACATCAGAATTATGGGAAATCCAGACTGTATGCGCCGGATTTTGAGACGGAATTTCGTAAGATAAAAAAATCAAGGGAAAAAGAATGAATATCAGTATCATTACGTTTACAGAGAACGGAACAAAACTAGCAGAAAAAATCAGACAGGCTTTTGTGAACACGAAAACGGAAGAAGCAAAAAAACTTGGATTATCGCTATCTGACTGGACAAGACAGCAGTTTGCAGAGAAAAATGCCATCGTTGTAATTGGAGCCTGCGGCATTGCAGTGCGCATGATCGCACCATTTGTGTCGGATAAGCTGAGTGACAGTCCGGTGATTGTGGCAGACGAGGCAGGGACTTTTGTGATTCCACTGCTTTCCGGGCATGTGGGAGGCGCCAATGAGCTTGCAGAACAGATTGCAGGGCAGATCGGCGGGATTCCGGTCATCACAACGGCAACTGATGTGAATCATACGTTTTCTGTGGATCTGTTTGCAAAAAAATGTGGTCTTTCCATTTATAACCGGGAGGGGATCGCAAAAGTCTCAGCCAAAATACTGGATGGAAAAACGCCGGATATTGTGATCTCATCAGAGAAAACAGACTTAGAGCAGGGAGTACTCGGATTGCAGCCGAGAGAATATATTTTAGGAATCGGCTGCCGCAGGGGAAAAAGCTTTGAAGAACTGGATGCATTTATACAAAAGTGGCTGGATTATGCAGGCATTGAAAAAAGACTTGTGCGCGCAGTAGCTTCCATTGATCTGAAAAAAGAGGAGGAAGGCCTGCTGCGGTGGTGCATGGCAAACCGGATTCCGTTTTTAACCTATTCTGCGGAGGAGTTAAAACAGGTAAAGGGAGACTTTCAGGAGTCCTCCTTTGTAAGAGAAAAGACAGGCGTGGACAATGTCTGCGAGCGGGCTGCAATGAAAGCGGCAAACGAAGAAGGAACTTTCATTTTGAGGAAGCAGGCGGAAAACGGCATGACAATCGCAATTGTAAAATACGACTGGAAATTGGAAAGAGAGCTGGCAAAGGAGTACAGGATCGATGAGCAGTAAAATTTATATCGTGGGAATGGGACCGGGAACCGGGGAAATGATGACTCCACAGGCAGATCATGCATTGTGCGGCAGCGATGTGATCGTCGGATATCCGGTGTATTTAAAATTATTAGGCGGTAAATATCAGGAAAAAGAATTTTTAGCCACACCGATGAAACAGGAAGTCAGACGCTGTGAGATGTGTTTTGAGGAAGCAGAAAAAGGAAAAACGGTTGCGATGGTATGCAGTGGGGATGCAGGTGTGTATGGAATGGCATCCCTGCTCTATGAGATGTCGGAAGCGCATCCGGGATGTGAACTTGAGGTGATCCCGGGGATCACAGCGGCAAACAGTGGGGCAGCGGCGCTTGGAGCGCCACTAAACCACGATTACTGCGTCATCAGCTTAAGTGATCTTATGACACCGTGGGAGCTTATCGAAAAAAGGCTTGCGGCAGCGGCGATGGGGGATTTCTGCATGGCAATCTATAATCCCTCCAGCCACCACAGGGCAGATTATCTTAAGAAGGCCTGTGACATTTTACAAAAAAACGGAGTGGAGCCGGAGAGAGCCTGTGGCTATGTGGAAAATATCGGAAGAGAAAACACAGCCTGTGAAGTCTGCACACTCGCAGAATTGCGGGAGCGTCAGGTGAATATGTTTACAACGGTATTTATTGGAAATTCAAGAACAAAAATCATCGGTGGGAAACTTGTCACGCCGAGAGGGTATGTGCTGCCGGATCCGGCGGTTTAAAGTATGCTGTATTTTAATTTGCATGTGACAATCGTG
>ERZ772954.1165-NODE-1165-length-21638-cov-17.652180_pt1 | contig 21638 bp, 16 predicted proteins | sample MGYA00580684_ERZ772954 | MGnify/ENA primary metagenome ERZ772954 (study PRJEB29015, sample SAMEA2737654) | human gut metagenome | biome: human gut; feature: human-associated habitat; material: faeces | place: China | collected 2012 ...
GTATGTGTTTCACTGTTTAGTTATCAAGGTTGTCTGTCTTGCGACAGCTTGTTTATTTTATCATGTTGTTTTTGATTTGTCAAGAACTTTTTAAGTTTTTTCAAATCTTTTTTTCAACCGATTTACTGTTTGTTGACAGCTTGTTTACTTTATCATAGTTTCAAGTGTTTGTCAACATCTTTTTTTATTTATTTTTTGTTTTCCAAAAAATAAAAACGGAGAAGGAGGGATTTGAACCCTCGCGCCGCGTTAGCGACCTATACCCTTAGCAGGGGCACCTCTTCGGCCTCTTGAGTACTTCTCCAGACTCCGAACTAATAGTTCAATATTAAATTCGAATGCACTTTGGAATCTCCCGAAGCGCATTTGTAATTATATGTAAAAAAACCTGTTTTGTCAACAGGTTTTTTTACTTTTTTTCATATTTTTTATTTTTTACCCTAAAATCCGGTTTCAGGACTTGCAAATTTCATACTTCCATCAAGAAGTATACTGTGTTATTGTCGCTTCGATACGTTTTTTTACCTCTGCTGCAATCTCTGTTGTTTTCATATCTTTATACTCATCATAGTATATGGGTTCCAGAAAATGTACCTGCACTGTAAGTTTTTTGACAGATCCCGTATCAAACGCTTTATAAGAATCAATCAGTGCTACGGGTACGATCGGACATTTTGATTTCGTTGCAGCTTTAAAACTTCCACCTTTAAATTCCTGCGGATGATTGCCGTCTTTGCTTCTGGTTCCCTCGGCAAAAATCAGATAGTTTCTTCCTGCCTTTACTTCTTTGATAACATTAATGATTACCTGCATAGATTGTTTGACATCATCACGGTCAATCATAAACGCTTTCATGCATGCAAATACCTGCTTCAGAAATGGTACGTTTGTCAGCTCTTTTTTTGCCACTACCGAGAAAGGTACCGGACACACCTGTATGATTGCAAGTACATCAAATAATCCCTGATGATTGGGAAAGAAAATAAACCCATTTTCTTTTGGAATATTTTCCATACCATGACCGTCAATTACCAGATTACCGCCTTTCACTGCTCTGTTATCTACATATTTAAGAAGCTGATATCTCTGTTCTTCACTGTAACGTTCTGCATGCGATGCATACCAGCATAACTTAAACCATCCATATGGAACAAAAAAGAGATTTCTAAATACCATCAGTAATATTCTTTTCATTTTTTTGCCCCCGATATATTACACTCCTGCTTTTTCCGAAATTTTGTCTTCATATCCCGGATTTTTCTTGATAAATGTTTCATATGCTTTGGTATACGTCTTGTAAGCATCTGTCTTCATAAATTGGACATATGCTGTAGCCGCCTGAGTTTTCATATCATCTGTGATCTGTGATGGTGCCATGATATAATAAGTTTTATCCTGTTTACCAACCATATAAGTTCCAACACATGGATATTCCTGATCATCCTCCAGGATCAGATTGTAGGTTATGTATACATAACTGTACTTGTCATTTTCAGAAAGGATCTCACAATCCTGAACAGATACTTTCTTAGGATTATGTGCCGCAAAATATTTGAGTGTTGCTGTAATCTCTGTCTGAAGATCTGCTTCTGTATTATCTGCCTGGTTATAGCACTCCTTCACTTTCTTTTCTTTCCCGTCAGTATAGGACTGAATCAATTCCTCTGTTACTTTTTCCGGTGATTTATGACTCACTCCCCCGCATCCTGCCACACAGAGTGTCAGTAATACCAACACTCCGGCTGCAAGATATCTGTACCATTTCTTCATGGTTATTCCTCTTCCCCTCTGTTCTCATCCTGTGTCTCCTGATCTGTCGGCTGATCAGATTCTTCTGTTTCTGCACTGTCCGTAATTTCCACTGCTGCCTGCTGTGCATTTGTATCTTTTTCTTCTTTATCTCTCACTTTAGCTACACTGGCTACAGTGACACCCTCTGTAAGATTGATCAGTTTTACACCCGATGTAATTCTTCCAAGAATGGAAATATCAGCGCAGGCGATTCTGATGATAATACCTTCCGTAGTGATCAGCATTACTTCATTATCTTCATTTACAGCTCTTGCTCCGATTACATCACCGGTTTTCTCGGTAATCTTATAACATTTTACACCTTTACCGCCACGATTCTGACAGGTAAATTCGCCCATAGAAGTACGTTTACCCATACCATTTGCAGAAACTATCAGCAGACAATCTCCCTGAGAATTCAGCTGCATTGCTACCACTTCGTCTCCATCATCGATATTCATACCGCGTACGCCCATAGAAGTTCTGCCTGTACTTCTTACATCTGTTTCTTTAAAACGGATACACATACCATCTTTTGTAACAAGTATTATATCCTTCTTATCATCTGTAAGCTTAACCTCGATCAGTTCATCATCATCACGCAATGTGATAGCTGCCAGTCCGTTTTTACGCACATTCGCATATTCTTTAATCGGTGTTTTCTTTACCAGGCCATTCTTCGTAGCCATCATCAGATAATGACCATCTTCAAATTTGCGGAGCGGGATTACTGCAGTGATGCATTCCCCCGGCATAAGCTGTAACAGATTAATAATCGCAGTTCCTCTTGCAGTACGTCCTGCCTCCGGAATCTCATATGCCTTCAGACGATATACCCTTCCTGTATTTGTAAAGAACATCAGATAATGATGGGTAGTTGTCATCAGAAGTTCTTCAATGTAGTCATCCTCAAGAGTCTGCATTCCCTTGATTCCTCTTCCACCTCTGTTCTGGCTTCTGAAATTATCTACTGTCATTCTCTTAATATATCCAAGTTTGGTCATTGTGATCACTGTATTCTCTCTCGGAATCAGATCCTCTGTAGAAATATCGTATACATCATATCCGATAGAAGTCTTTCTGTCGTCTCCGTATTTCTCTGCAATTGCAAGAATTTCTTCCCGAATCACGCGAAGAAGAAGACTTCTGTCCGCAAGGATAGCCTCGTATTTACGGATTTTTTCCATTAAATCAGCATACTCTGCTTCCAGCTTCTCTCTTTCCAGACCTGTCAGAGCACGCAGACGCATATCTACGATTGCCTGTGCCTGAACATCTGTCAGTTCAAAGCGATCCATTAACTCCTGTTTTGCGATCTGCACATTCTGCGAAGCTCTGATAATACGGATCACCTCATCAATATTGTCCAGTGCTTTCAGCAGACCTTCTAAAATGTGAGCTCGCTCTCTTGCTTTATTCAGGTCATATTTCGTTCTTCTGGTCACTACATCTTCCTGATGAGCCAGATAATATTCCAGCATCTGTTTCAGGTTTAATACCTTCGGTTCCAGACTTCCGTTATTCGGAATAAGTGAAAGCATATTTACGCCAAAAGTATCCTGTAACTGCGTATGCTTATACAGTAAATTCAAAACTACATTTGCATTTGCATCCTTGCGCAGATCAATACAGATTCTCATTCCCTCACGACTGGAATGGTCATTCAGGTCTGTGATTCCGTCAATCTTTTTATCTCTTACAAGTTCTGCAATCTTTGAGATCAGACGCGCTTTATTTACCAGATACGGAAGCTCTGTGACAATAATTCTGGACTTTCCGTTTGGAAGAGTCTCAATATTTGTCACTGCACGTACACGAATCTTACCGCGACCTGTTCTGTATGCTTCTTCAATCCCTCTTCTTCCAAGAATCGTCGCACCTGTAGGAAAATCAGGACCTTTTACAATATCCAGAATCTCTTCCATAGTCGTTTCGCGTTGTTCTTCAATGATATTGTCTATAATCTTGACAACAGCATCCACAACCTCTCTCAGATTATGAGGAGGGATATTGGTAGCCATACCTACTGCAATACCTGAAGTTCCGTTCACCAGAAGATTCGGATAACGGGACGGCAGTACAACCGGCTCTCTCTCTGTTTCATCAAAGTTTGGCTGGAAGTCAACAGTATCTTTGTTAATATCTGCCAGCATTTCCATGGAAATCTTACTCAGACGTGCCTCAGTGTATCGCATGGCCGCTGCCCCGTCACCATCTACGGAACCAAAGTTTCCATGTCCGTCTACCAGCGGATATCTGGTAGACCATTCCTGTGCCATATTTACAAGTGCTCCATAAATAGAACTGTCACCATGTGGATGATATTTACCCATTGTATCACCGACAATACGCGCACATTTACGATGCGGTTTGTCAGGACCATTATTCAGTTCTATCATGGAATACAATACACGTCGCTGAACCGGTTTCAGACCATCTCTTACATCAGGCAGTGCTCTGGAAGCGATAACGCTCATGGCATAGTCAATATAAGAGTCCTTCATGGTCTTTTCCAGATCCACCTCGTGGACTTTGTCAAAAATATTATCTTCCATTTATCTATTCTCCCTATTATCAGATATCCAGATTCTTTACAAATCTTGCATTCTCTTCAATAAATTCACGTCTCGGCTCTACCTTGTCACCCATCAGTGTAGTAAATGTAAGGTCAATCTCAGAAGTCGCAGCCTCATCCATGGTAACCTTAAGCAGGATTCGTTTCTCAGGATCCATTGTCGTCTCCCAAAGCTGGTCTGCATCCATCTCTCCAAGACCTTTATAACGCTGGATCTTGTTATTTCCGTCACGTCCGATTTCTGTCAGAATCTGATTCAGTTCATCATCGTCGTATGCATACCATACTTTCTTGTTCTTCTCCACCTTGTATAATGGCGGCTGTGCAAGATACACATATCCCTGTTTGATAAGCTCAGGCATAAAACGATACAGGAAAGTCAGCAGAAGGGTTGCGATGTGCGCACCATCGACATCGGCATCAGTCATAATAATAATCTTATGATAACGAAGTTTACTGATATCAAAATCTTCATGAATTCCTGTTCCGAAAGCTGTGATCATAGCTTTGATCTCTGCATTTGCATAAATCTTATCCAGACGTGCTTTCTCTACATTCAGGATCTTACCTCTCAGTGGAAGGATCGCCTGTGTTACACGATTTCTGGCTGTTTTTGCAGAGCCACCGGCGGAATCTCCCTCTACAATGTAGATTTCACAGTTCTCAGGATTCTTATCTGAACAGTCTGCAAGCTTTCCAGGAAGTGACATATTATCAAGTGCTGATTTTCTTCTGGTCAGATCACGAGCCTTACGTGCAGCCTCACGTGCTCTCTGTGCAAGAACTGATTTCTCTACTGTAGTTTTCGCTACTGTTGGATTCTGCTCAAGGAAAATCTCAAGCTGCTTGCTCACCACGCTGTCAACAGCCCCTCTTGCTTCACTGTTTCCAAGCTTCTGTTTTGTCTGACCTTCAAACTGGGGATTCTCAATCTTAACACTGACGATTGCAGTCAGACCTTCGCGGATATCATCGCCACTCAAATTGGGTTCACTGTCTTTAAGCAGCTTGTTCTTTCTAGCATAATCATTGAACGTCTTTGTCAGGGCATTTCTGAAACCTACAATATGAGTACCACCCTCAGGTGTATTAATATTATTTACAAATCCATAGCAGTTCTCTGTATAAGAGTCATTGTGCTGCATGGCAACCTCTACAGACACACCGTTCTGCTGTCCTTCGCAGTAAATGATTTCCGGGTAAAGCGCTTCCTTGCTTCTGTTCAGATAGCTTACAAATTCACGGATACCACCTTCATAATGGAAAACTTTCTCTCTTTCCATTCCTTCTCTGGTATCTTTAAGAGAAATCTTCAATCCCTTTGTCAGGAATGCCATCTCTCTCAAACGCTGTTTCAGAATGTCATAATCATATACTGTTTCCTCAAATATTTCTTTATCCGGAAGGAAGACAACTGTTGTTCCGGTCTTATCCGGCTGGCAGTCTCCCACAACCTTCAGAGGATACATAGTTTTACCGCGTTCATATCTCTGCTGATAAATCTTACCTTCATGATAGATCCTTACTTCAAGCCATGTGGAAAGTGCATTTACTACAGACGCACCTACTCCGTGAAGACCACCGGATACCTTGTACCCTCCGCCTCCAAATTTACCGCCGGCATGAAGAATGGTAAATACTACTTCTACAGCAGGAATCCCTGCTTTATGATTGATTCCTACCGGAATACCACGTCCGTTATCTACAACTGTGATAGAGTTGTCCGGATTAATAACTACCTGAATCTCTGTACAAAATCCTGCCAGTGCTTCATCAACCGCGTTATCTACAATCTCATAAACCAGATGATGAAGACCTCTGCCGGATGTACTTCCGATATACATACCTGGTCTCTTTCGTACGGCTTCCAAACCTTCCAGAATCTGGATTTGATCCGCTCCGTATTCTGTATTTTCTCCGCCCATTTCTTTCCTCCTGTTATATATACTTATCACCAGAATATATCTGAAAACCCCTGCGTGAAAATTATAGACAGGTTTTCAAATATATTCTGGTATCTGGACATAATAATACAAATTTATTATAGCACAAAAGCCCGTTCCTTGCCACAGCCTGAATAAAAAAGAATCCCCGAAAACGGGAATTCTTCTGTATGTTAATCTTATTCTTCGGTTTTATTGATGAGGTACTGATAGACATCTCTCTTCGTCATTCCTCTGTCATTTGCTACCATTTTCATAGCTTCTTTTCTTGAATGTCCCTGATTTTCATAGATTTCCATGTGTTCTTCTATGGTAATTTTTTCCCAGGATGCCTTCTGTTCCTCTTCCATCTCCTGTCTGCTTCTGCCTTCAATCACCAGCACGCACTCTCCAAGCGGCTTCTCTGTCTGATAATAGAGGATCAGCTCCTCGATAGTCGTATGGAATGCAGTCTCATGTCTTTTCGTCAGTTCCCTGCAAAGAGTCATTCTGCGATTTCCGAGAGTTTCCTTCAATTCCTCCAGAGTTCTTACCAGTCTGTGAGGAGCCTCATAGAGAATGATAGTTCTCGTTTCTTTCTTCAGTTCTTCCAGAATCAGTTTTCTTTCTTTTTTATCTGCCGGAAGAAATGCTTCAAAAGCGAATCTTCTGGTTGGAAGTCCGGACAGAGTCAGGGCAGTGATACAGGCAGCAGGTCCCGGAAGAGAAGTTACTTCAATCCCCGCTTCATAACACATTGCCGCAAGCTCCTCTCCCGGATCTGAGATCCCCGGAGTTCCCGCATCTGTGATCAGTGCAATATTCTGCCCTTCCTGCATTTTACTGATCAGAACATATGCCTTATCAATTTTGTTGTACTCATGATAACTGGTCATAGGTGTTTTTATATCAAAATGGTTCAGCAGTTTAATACTGTTTCTGGTATCCTCTGCTGCAATAAGATCCACTTCTTTCAATGTTCGAAGTACCCGAAGTGTAATATCCTCCAGATTTCCTATGGGTGTTGCACATAAATACAATTTACCACTCATAATTTGTTTCCTCTCATATTACTTTGCAAATAAAATTCGGTTAAATCATATCATAAATCTTCAGTATATTTTCTGTATAGACTCCCGGCTCTTTATATACGATCAGAGGAGGTTCCACTGTAACTCTGGAATTTCCTCCCTTTAATGCCTCGATCAGAACCATGTTTGGTTCTCTGTCTATGTATGGATATACAAGCTGCATCCTTTTCGGTTCCAGACGATACTTTGTGAGAACATTCATAATCTCAGCCAGTCTGAACGGTCTGTGAACCATATAAAATCTTCCACGTTCTTTCAGAACCTTTGATGCCTGGCTCACCACATCCTCCAGATTACAGAGTACTTCATGTCTGGCAATTGCTTTTGGCATATCCGGATTGCGAAGTCCATGCTGTCCGATCATATAAGGCGGATTACTTGTCACTACATCAAAAGAAGCTGCCCCAAAAATATCAGCAGCCTCCTTAATATCACCCTGTACGATCTCAACATCGTCCTCCAGATGATTATATCTGACACTGCGTCCGGCCATATCTACACACTCTTTCTGAATCTCAAGACCTGTAAAGTGTTTCCCATTTGTTTTGGTTTTAAGCAGGATCGGGATAATTCCCGTTCCTGTTCCCAGATCCAGAGCAGTCTCACCCTTTTTTACTTTTGCAAAGCCGGAAAGAAGAACTGCATCCATCCCAAAACAGAATTTATCCGGATCCTGTATCACATAATATCCGTTCTGAAGATCATCTATACGTTCATTATCTTTTACCAGCTGATCAGTCATTTAATTTGGAATCTCCTTTTTTATCTTCCAGATTTCCAAGTTCTTTTAATTCTTTTTCAGAGACTTTGACTTTCTTCTTTCTCGGTCTGAATTTCAGGTCATCTACCGGAAATTCCTGAATTTCTTTCTCGTCATTGATCTCTACAATTACCTTTACACGTTGACGAAGCACGTTTACACTGTGTACAGTTCCGGTAAGCCCATCCGGAGTTGTAACTGTATCTCCCAGTCCCGGAAGCTTTTTATTCAGCTCTTCATATGTTTCCTGCTCGTTCTTCAGGCAGCACATCAGTCTTCCGCACACACCGGAAATCTTTGTCTGGTTAAGGGACAGATTCTGCTCTTTTGCCATCTTTATGGATACCGGTGCAAACTCAGACAGATATGTGTGGCAGCACAGACATCTTCCGCAGATACCGATTCCTCCCAGAATCTTTGTCTCATCGCGAACACCAATCTGACGAAGTTCGATACGCGTTTTAAAAATTGCTGCCAGATCTTTTACCAATTGGCGAAAATCAATTCTGCCGTCAGCAGTGAAATAAAACAGCACTTTATTATTATCAAATGTATACTCTGCATCTATCAGTTTCATTTCCAGACCATGTTCACGAATCTTCTTCTGACAGATTTTAAATGCCTCTCTCTCTCTGACTCTGTTCTGTGCCTCTCTCTCGTCGTCCTCCTTTGTTGCCACACGAAGAACTTCTTTGAGAGGGTGAACAACATCTTCCTCACCTACTTCTCTTGGTGCAAGTACGACTTTCCCGTATTCAATTCCCCGGGCTGTCTCCACGATCACGTGATCGCCTGTTTTAATTTCATAATCTTTAGGACTGAAATAATAAATCTTGCCTACATTACGAAATCTCACGCCTACTACTTTTGTCATTCTATTTCTCCCTGATCGTCAGGAACAGCAATTCAAATGCCAGATCAAAATTAACATTTGCTTTCAGACGTACCTTTGTCTTCTGAATAGAATCCAGAATGTTCTCCAGATTCTCGTAGGAACGCTGCTTTGCCTGTTCTCTGATAAAATTAATTTCCTGTTTAAATACCAGATTGTCAATCTCCTGTGTTGCCTTAAACATCAGGACATCTCTGAACCAGAACTGGAAAATATCCAGATAATCGTTGATATTCTGTTTGTCCTCAGAAAGACTCTTAATCGCATCTGACAGTTCATAAACTTCCATGGTGTTTGCATATTTAAGAATCCTCAGTGCATTCTGAGTCATCTCTGCAAACTCCTGAGAAGTAGCTGCTTCTTTTGCCCTTCCAATACTGCCCTGTGCAAAGGATGCGTCAATCTCCGCCTGGTAATCCGGAACATGAAGATGCTCCATCAGATATTTCTTTACAAGACCGTCATCCACTACCTTCAGATCAAGACGAACACATCTTGACTGAATAGTCGGCAGCAGTCCCCCGATATTATTAGTCAGCAAAAGAATCACTGCATATTCCGGCGGCTCTTCAATTGTTTTAAGAAGAGCATTCTGTGCCTGTGGTGTCATAAGATCTGCATCTGCAATAATATAAATCTTGTAAGGACTGTAATATGGTCTGATATCTATATCATTGATCACCTGATCTCTGATCTCGTCAATTGTGATCGTTCCGGGTTTCTCATGACTGACCATAATAATGTCCGGATGATTCTTACCCATCGCCTTTTTGCAGGAGTCGCATTTCTGGCAGGGTTCTGTACCTCCGGCCTCACACTGAAGTGTTGACGCAAAAGTCCCTGCAAGGAGCTTCTTACCAGAACCTGGTTCACCGGTAAAAATATAAGAATGCGATATTTTTCCTGATTCTATTGCATTTTTTAAATGTCCGATAATCTCTTCGTGTCCGATAATATTGTTAAATCCCATCATAAGAATCACCTCACCAGTCCGTTTTGTAAGATATTATACCATAAAAGAAGAACTATTGCACAGACTTTATATAATTTGCGATTTCTTTCACACAGTCATCAAGATTTATATTCTGAAAACGTTTCTCTATCCCTGCGTTCAGAATATTTTCCTCTGAAAAATCCGACTGATCTGCAATAAATCTCCTGCACATTTCCTCATATCTTGGATTTTCCTGTTCTCTCTCTCTATTAAGAGCACGACTCAGTCTTTCTCCATCTTCTACCTGGACATAAACAGGACAGACTGCATCTTCCCCATAGTATTTACGCATCTTTTTAAATGACTCCAGAGTACCGATTCCCAGATAATCGGAATCTGCAAGGTTCACCTGACCATCATCTGCAGTGAAATAAGTCCATATCCCATAAACCGTATGATATGCTCTCTCCTCGATAAGATTTCCGTTTTTTCTGAATTCTTCCAGTTTTCCGTCATCTACAAAATAATAATTTTTTCCATCCTGCTCTCCTGCCCTGATCGGGCGGGTTGTATACAGAATAAGTGTTTTCAGATTCAATTCTTTATGTGCGGCCAGAAGTGAATAGATTCTGTCTTTTCCGGATGCACTCTTTCCCATGATGTAAAAAATCTTTCCCATATCTGTTATGTTATTCCTTTGCCGGGCTGTATTCTTCCTGTCCAATTTCATTTCGGGCAGCTACGCAGATTGTTTCAGCAGATGTATCACTGAGTCCCTGTACTTCTAGCCCCTGTTCCATGTATCTTCTCACATTTCTTACAAATTGTCCAGTTATCTGCTCTCCCGGCACAATAATCGGAATTCCGGGCGGATACAGATAAGCAAACTCTGCACTGACTTTGCCAACACTTTCTTTCAGAGAATATCGCCTTTGCTGTGCATCCACTGCCTGAGAAATTGTCATAAGCTGTGTCATTCTCGCATGAGAAGTATGATACTGCGATTCCTCCGACTCATCTGTTTGCTGTATCTCTGCATCAATCTCTTCAATTGCAGTACACAGTCTCTCAAATCCCTCTTCTGTATCTCCCACTGCTGCAATTCCAAGAACATATTTCTCAGCCGCCATTTCCATTTCAATGTGATATCTGTCACGAAGTATCTGATGGAGAAGGTGTCCGTTAACAGAAGTTCCGACTGTGGAGAACAACAGCTTGGATCTGTCAAAATCATAGATTCCACTGCCTTCGATCATAGAACCTTCGATCAGTTTTATTTTTTCACACTTTGAAAGACGCTGTCTGGCCTTCTCCAGATTGAAGGTAAATTCACGAAACATTTGCTGCCCGTCTTTTCTCAGTTTATCCATACATGCATCCATACTCGCCATCAGAATATACGACGGACTGCTGGTCTGGTAAATCCCCATAAATCTCTTTATCTTTTCCACATCTGCCATATCACTGCATATATGAAGCACCGCCGTCTGAGTCATAGATGGCAGCGTTTTATGGAAACTCTGTATTACAATGTCAGCTCCCAGATCAGCAGCAGACACCGGAAAATATTTAGAATAATGAAGATGTGCACCATGTGCTTCATCCACAATAAGAGGAATCTTATGTCTGTGTACAACTTCTGCAATTGTCTTTATATCAGACACAACGCCGTCATATGTAGGCGAAGTAAGCAGAAAAGCCTGCACATCCGTATTTTCTTCCAGATATCTTTCCACACGTTCAGGGGAAATTCCTCCGTTTATCCCCAGTCTCTGATCTTCATGTGGATAAATATAGACCGGCTGAAGCTCACGTAAATACAATGCATGGTAAACAGCCTTGTGACAGTTTCTTGCGACAAGTATCTTCCCACCTTTATTTACACTTGCACTGACTGCTGCCAGAAGAGCCGCCGTACTTCCATTTACACTGAAGAAACATTTCTTTGTCCCATAAATCTGAGCTGCATATTCCTGTGCTTCTTTCAGAATCCCTTCCGCATGATGAAGATTGTCAAATCCTGAAATCTCTGTAATATCTCTCTCAAAAAGAAAATCATCTGCTGAAGATGCCCGGTTTCTCTTATGCCCCGGCATGTGAAACGGATAATAGTCAGACTGCCCATAGCTTTCTAATTTTTTATATAATCTTTCCATTTTTTTCCTTTTTATACTATTGTGCCAACAAGTTGATTTCTCGAACAATCTTGCGTTCCAAATTTCCCACTGATTATTGCCTTTTCGTGCCTGAAATATGGAACTTCCCTGATTCAGTTAAACTTTAAATCTGTATCCTACGCCCCAGATTGTTTCAATATACTGAGGTTTTGCAGTATTAAATTCAATTTTCTCCCGGATCTTCTTGATATGGACAGTGACTGTTGCAATATCTCCCACAGATTCCATATCCCAGATTTCCCGGAACAACTCTTCCTTGGTAAACACTCTGTTCGGATTCTCTGCAAGGAAGGTAAGCAGATCATATTCCTTGGAAGTAAATGTTTTCTCCTCTCCGTTTACCCATACGCGGCGTGCAGTCTTATCAATCTTGATCCCGCGGATCTCCACAATATCATTTTTGCGTACATTGGAACCGATCAGACGATTATATCTGTCCATATGTGCCTTGACTCTGGCTACCAGTTCACTTGGACTGAATGGTTTTGTCATGTAATCATCTGCCCCCAGTCCCAGACCTCTGATTTTATCTATGTCATCTTTCTTTGCAGATACCATGATGATAGGAGTATTTTTTTCCTGTCTTACCTGCCTGCAGATATCAAAGCCATCCACTTCCGGAAGCATCAGATCCAGAATAATCAGGTCAAACTCCTCATTCAGCGCACGCGTCAGTCCGGTGTCTCCTCTGTTGCAGATTTCAACTTCAAATCCGGAAAGCTCCAGATAATCCTTCTCCAGATCTGCAATTGCCTCTTCATCTTCTATAATTAAAATTCTGCTCATTTCATTGGTACCTCCTGATACTTTCTAAGTACAAAATACATGATTGTGCCGATTCCAAGCCTGCTGGTTGCCCAGACCTTTCCTCCATGATCCTCCAGGATCTTTTTCACAATGGAAAGACCGATTCCGCTTCCTCCCTTGGATGAATTTCTCGACACGTCTGTTCTGTAAAAACGATCAAAAATAGACGGCAGATCCTTTGCTGCAATTCCCTTTCCATTATCTTCAATTTCAACCTGAATAAAATCTCCCACATCCTTTATGCGAATCTGGATGATACCTTTGGGTTTATCCATATATTTGATAGCATTGCTGATAATGTTATGAATAACACGCCGAATCTGTTCTCCATCTGCGATCACCTGCACATTATCCTCAACATAATTGGCATATACCAGTTCAATTCCTCTCGTTTCCAGTTCCAGTCCTACTTCTTCTGCGCAATCACTGAAATAATCTTCTACATTCAGTTTACTGAAAGTATATGGAATTCTGTTGGTATCAATCTTTGAATAAAAAGTCAGCTCATTGATCAGATGATCCATCTCATTCGTCTTATTATAAATAGTCTTCACATAACGGTCTATTTTCTCCGGCGTATCCGCTACGCCGTCCATAATCCCCTCTACATATCCCTTTACCGCTGTGATCGGCGTCTTAAGATCATGAGAAATATTGCTGATAAGTTCTTTATTTTCTTTATCCATAAGAACTTTCTCTTCTGCTGATTCCTTCAGCCGCTTTCTCATCTCCTCAAAATCCCGGCAAAGTTCCGAAAACTCATCGTCACCATCTACTTCCAGAACAAAATCAAGATTTCCCTCTTTGATATTCTGAGTGGCTTTCTTTAATTTAACCAGCGGTGTGGCAATACTTCTGTAAATCCATAATCCAATAGATAAAGCTGTGAATACTAATATTACCGTCGCAGTAAACAGCAGATCTTTTGCAATAATCCTTACCTGTGTCTGGCTGTGGGTGGATTCCCCTACTGAAATATCATACACCACTTCCGAGGAATCCTTTGTCTGCTGTGCAAACTTTGTATGACCTAATCCGTACAAAGTTGCCGAAAATAAAAGCAGAGGAACCAGAATACTCATACCGAATCCAACTATAATCCTTGTTTTTAACTTCATCCCGATCATCCTTTATCTGTTGATTTATAAGGTTTCTATAATTTTGCCCTCTGCAAGCATTATATCATAAAGTCTGTTTTACATATCTAAATTTTCTATAAAAAGAACAGGAATCATCTGTCCTGTTCTTTCAGATAATTCCTGTTTTATCCCATTGCACTGCAATTTTTGTGATATTCTGTAATTATTCAGCATTCCACTGTCTATGCAAGTACTGAACAGTTACGATTTTCTTATTTAAGCAAGGTATTTTTTAAGGTCATCAACTTTATCCAGATGCTCCCATGGAAGGTCTACATCCGTACGTCCGAAATGTCCATAAGCAGCTGTCTGTCTGTAAATCGGTCTTCTCAGATCAAGCATCTTGATAATTCCCGCCGGGCGAAGGTCAAAGTTCTCACGAATGATCTCAACCAGCTTTGTATCAGAAAGTTTACCTGTTCCGAATGTTTCTACGTGGATAGATGTCGGATGAGCAACACCGATTGCATAGGAAAGCTGAATCTCACATTTATCTGCAAGACCTGCTGCAACGATATTCTTTGCAACATAACGTGCAGCATATGCTGCAGAACGGTCAACCTTTGTGCAGTCTTTTCCGGAGAAAGCTCCGCCGCCGTGACGACCAGCTCCACCATATGTATCAACAATGATCTTACGTCCTGTAAGTCCACTGTCACCGTGAGGTCCGCCGATTACGAAACGTCCTGTCGGGTTGATGAAGTACTGTGTATTCTCATCTACCATATCTGCCGGGATAATCTCATCAAATACATATTTCTTGATATCTTCATGAATCTGCTCCTGAGTTACATCCGGATCATGCTGTGTAGAGCATACAACAGTATCGATACGGAAAGGTTTTCCAGCTTCATCATATTCAACTGTAACCTGAGTTTTTCCATCTGGTCTTAAGTAAGTTAATGTACCGTCTTTACGAACTTTTGTCAGCTGACGTGCAAGTTTATGTGCCATGTTGATTGCATATGGCATATATTCTTCTGTTTCGTTTGATGCGTAACCAAACTGGATACCCTGGTCTCCGGCTCCGATAGCGTTGATCTCATCTTCACCCATCTTAGCTTCCAGTGCTTTATCTACACCAAGAGCGATATCTGCAGACTGTTTATCCAGAGCTGTGATAACTGCACATGTATCTGCGTCGAATCCATATTTACCACGGTCATATCCAATCTCACGAACAGTATCTCTTACAATCTGCTGAATATCGATATTTGCAGTTGTTGTGATTTCCCCCATTACCAGTACAAGACCTGTTGTTGTAGCTGTTTCGCATGCAACACGTCCCATTGGATCCTGTTCCATGATTGCATCAAGAACGGCATCGGAAATGGCATCGCACATTTTATCCGGATGTCCTTCAGTTACAGATTCGGAAGTAAATAATCTTCTCTCCATTTTTTCTCCTTTTTTGTTTTGTTCCAACATATTGTTACCTTGTATCTTCATCGACCCGTTCCCGCTAAAGCGGGCACTGCATTTCATGATCAGCAAACACGTCACTGCCACGTTCTTCATATGCAATGGCAAGAAAAAAGTCCGCAGCAATTGCGGACTTGAAAATAGCAGATCTTCAAATCCTCTTATTGCTCGACAGGGCAGTCTTTCCGGAATCTCCGTACCTCCTGCTCCTCGCTCAGGCTGGCACCTTCCGGCCCTTTTGCATGTGCATCTTGCCTTCACATACTCAACCGGGGTTGCCGTGACTTCACAGGTCCTTTGTACCTCCATCACTCTGAATAAGGGATATTACGAACTTTTTAATTGTAAATATAACGGATTACCTCACATATCTTAATAGATTTGTACAGGTATGTCAATATCTATTTTTTTCATCAGCCTACACGCAGTTTAAATTTCTGCACTGCACGCTCAGAATCTACTTTTTCGATCACTGCACCAAGAGACTGAAGCTTTTCTTCAAAACATTCATAACCTCTCTGGATATAGCCGATCTCATCTACCACTGTATAACCTTCCGCAGCCAGTCCTGCGATCACAAGTGCTGCGCCTGCACGAAGATCCGGAGCATTTACCTGAGCGCCTGTAAGGCCTGTTACGCCATCGATCACAGCTACATTGCCTTCAACCTTAATGTGGCTTCCCATACGTGCTAATTCATCTACGTACTTAAAGCGGTTTTCAAAAATGCTCTCTGTTACCATACTGGTGCCGCTTGCCAAAGCCAGTGTAACAGCCATCTGAGGCTGCATATCCGTAGGAAATCCCGGATAAGGCAATGTCTTAATATCTGTATGTCTCTGGGATGGTTTACCCACTACACGGACTGCATCATCAAATTCAATGACTTCACAGCCGATCTCGATCAGCTTTGCAGAAATAGCTTCCAAATGCTTAGGGATCACATTTTTTACCATGATATCTCCCCTGGTAGCTGCTGCTGCGCACATAAATGTACCTGCTTCAATCTGATCCGGAATAATAGAATACTCCGTTCCATGAAGCTTTCCTACACCACGGATACGGATGGTATCCGTACCAGCACCCTTGATATTCGCTCCCATACTGTTTAAGAAATTGGCTACATCTACGATATGAGGCTCTTTTGCCGCATTTTCCAGGATCGTCTGTCCCTCTGCCATAGCTGCCGCCATCATAATATTAATAGTAGCACCAACAGAAACCACATCCAGATAAATATGACTTGCTACCAGATCAATGGCATGGGCGATCACTGCGCCGCATTCGATCTGTACATCCGCTCCCAACGCACGGAAACCTTTGATATGCTGATCAATCGGACGGCTTCCAATATTGCATCCGCCTGGAAGAGGTACCTGAGCGCTCTTATATTTTCCCAGCAGGGCGCCGATAAAATAATAAGATGCGCGGATACGGCGGATATATTCATCATCAACAGACACTTCTTTAATGCCGCTGCCGTTGATCTTTACTGTATGGCGGTCTATACGATCTACTCTCGCACCGATCTCCTGAATTGCTTCCAGCATTACATTAATATCTCTTACGTCCGGAAGGTTATCGATCAGTACATCCTCATCCGTCATGATCGAGGCAGCCAGAATACCTAACGCAGCATTCTTTGCACCGCTGATGGTCACATCGCCCACTAACGGATTACCGCCTTTTATAATATATTGTTCCATTACACACCTCTATTGCTTATTTCAATCCTTACAGCAATCCTTTTAACAGGTCTTAAGAATTTTATAAAAATCCGTTCATATTTTATTTACATCCATTAGATTATACCATAAGAACGGGATTTGTAAAGTGCGTAACTTTTTATTCGACTTTCAGACCGCATAAAAAGCCGTTATAAGACCCAGAGAAATATGCATTAGCATCCCCCAGTCCCATTTTATAGGTGTCCTGAGTGGCCGGATCATAAATGCTTACATTATACTGATCATAACCATATAAAAGCAGATAAGAGCCATCTGGCATAACAGCCGCCGCTGGAATTCCCTTATCAATGAAATACAGCACCTGATTTACGCTGCTGCCAGAAGCATCCAGAGTCATAACCCCGCTGTCCCGCAGCTTGTTCTCGCCAAAACTGTCCATATAAGAAAGCAGTTCTCTTGCCTGTCCTGCCGGGTCCTTTAAGCTGCGGATCGCTTTTCTGTTAATACGATCCCATACAAGATGCTGATCCTGATCTGTTACATATCCCATTTTATCATAAGCAGTATTCACTGCTTCTCCAAAATCTCTAAAACTTCCTAAATATCTTCCACCGCCATAAGCATAAAACATAAGTGTTCCGTCTTCTGTATTATTTTGTCTGCCAGCCAGTTCCAATGTACTGGTATTTTCATAAGAAAATGCCTTTGGCGCCTCTGTTTTCACAGAAGAAGACTTAACATCTCCATCTGTCTGTACAAAATAGACCCGCCCTTTTTCCTGGGATGCATACCAGCCAAGACCTTCAAATGGGTCGGCATCTACTTTCTGATTACATACAATGGTATCTTCATCCTGATAGGCATACTGGTTCTCCCCCAGTTTTACCATACGTTTCAAATGAATACGGCCTTCTTCTGCTGTTACGCTGGAAATATAAATTCCCTGCTTTTTGTATTCACTCTGGATATTCATCTCATTATCTGCAATATACATTGCATACATAGGAAGCTCTTTTATCGTCCCATTTACAGTCCAAAGATCACTTTCGTGACCAAATCCATAGATCAGATCACTTCCCACAAAACCAAGGGCCCGGACATAGTCTCCTGATGGCGCTGTAATATCCTGTTTCTGCGCTGTATTAAAATCCATTACATGCAAAATCTCAGAATGGTAGGCATCCGTTCCTTCCTGCCATGCCATCCTGCTTCCATCTGTACTTACTGCAAAATTTCCCTGGCTTAAACCATAAGCTACCGTCACAGATTCATTGCTGCTTAAGTCAATTCCTGCAACTTTTCCATTTAACAGCAGATATGTCATGCCATTGTCTCCCAGATATGCCAGAGTGCTGATATCGGATTCCAGCTGATCAAATCCAGTGGAAGCAGGTACAAAAAACTTTTCCTGAACCATATGACTGTCTTCATCATAGTGGTAAAAAACCACTCCCATCTGTCCTTCATAGGTTCCCCGGTTCATGTAACCATATACCAGAAAATCCACATTTCCTTCATTAGACGCAGAAAGAACCTTCACATCATGCTTCTTATAATCTGCTCTCACGTCTTCATTTGCACCATCAGAAAAAGTAAACAGACACATGGATTTTTTGTCATGCTGATCATAACGCCACAAATTTCCGTTTACTTTATAGAGAATATAACGGGAATTTTCACTCTTTAATGCCTTTATCTGCTTTGCGTCAGAAATCCCCAGTAAAATTCTCTTTCCTGCAAAATTTTTCTGTTCTCCCTTAAAGGCCTCATTGGCATACCGGTTGTAGTTCATCAGATAGATGCGCTTATCATTCCACTTCATAGTAAAATTGTCTTCTGCATTGACCAGAGACTGTGCGCCGGTACTGTCTGTGATCCGCACCTTATATTCCACCTGTACCTGGCCCATAATACCATCGTATACCTGAAGGGTGATCTGGGGCTCTCCTACCAGTTCTGTTGTCAGACCATCCCAGGTGAGATGATCAAAGCTGGCGCGGATGCTTACGTTTCCAAGGGAACTATTGTCCTCTGCCGGATTGGTTTCCAGATAAGATACCAGATTTTTCGCTTCATTATAATCCAGGCTCTTTCTGGTAAAGTCTTCCGCAAGCCGCAGCATATCTCCGGCATGGTCGCTGTCTGCCCACATAATACGCGTATAATAGTGAATATCCTTTTCCGCGGTACTTACTGTAAGATCCAGTAAATAAGTTTCATTCTGCGTCAGCAGATTCTGGATCGGAAGTATCGCCTGGATATCTCCCCCATCCTCATGCCAGTCCTCTACTTGCGTTCTCTCGATCAGACGGTTCATGCTCAAATTACGTACTTCATAACTAAGTCCTGTAATTCCATTTCCATATTCTTTTACACGAATATTTAGTTTTCTGTCTTCCGGCAGCACTGAAATACTCTCTCCTGCGGCCTGATTTCCCATATCCTGGATATATCCATGAAGTGCATTAATATCTTTTCCGTCAAATTCTGTATACACAACCGGAAATCCCGGCGCATCCATAGAAGAATAAACGGTCTCTTCCTTCTGCATATTTTTTCTTGCAGCAAAAAAATACACTGCCACTGATGCAGCAAAAACCAATGTAAGTATCCCTGCTGTCCGTATTATTTTTTTCATATATATGATTCATTCCTTTTTATCGCTGAAACTTAGATTGCAAATACCCTTTGAACGGGCAAACTACAACTATTTGTAACTGTACAGACTGTAACAACTGGTAATGTGAAACAATCTGGTATCATTGTATATGTTAACCGCCAAAACTACAACTTAATCTTTTTTTAAGCTGGGGTTTAAGTAAAAAAAAGATATCCTGGCACGATGTTTCACGTGAAACATCGTGCCAGGATATCTTTCTTTTCTTATAGTGCTTCTATCGTTACTACGTTATTGTACGGCTCTTTCGGTTTCAAAAGTGCCTACCCATATACAGTCACGTTACTGCGGCTTGTCTACATAGCCCAGAGCCTGTTCCAAAGCTTCCTGCTCCTCATTTCCAAGAACTACATCTGTCTGTCCGCAATCTACTTCCTTCATATATATATAGCAGCCTTCTCTGCTGTGAATACAATTCAATACAAAGCCTGTATTGGTATAATCCAACAGTGCAAATACGAAGCTTAAATTACCGCCCATTCCCTGAAAGGCATTGTATTTTACCATTCCAAATTTCTGAAAGGATGCACGGAAATTTCTGTTTAACGTACGGATGGAATCCTTGGCAGCTCTGTCTTCTGCCTTCAAATTCCTTATTTCTTCAATCTGATCCATGATCACATCTTCCAATGTTTCTGCATCTTTTCCACGCATAAAATAATCATATTTCCGACTCAGACTTTTTAACTGTGCCATTGCAGAGATCAATAAGATCAGCAGTATAAGCACCAAACCGATCAATCCCAATATGAGAAATCCCGGATCAAATGGGAGCTGATTTAAAATACTGGTTTCCATCATGAATGTATCATTCTCCTTCTGTCGATCAGCCGATGGATTCTATCATTTCCACGATTCTTTCCAGTTCCGCTTCTGAATAATATTCTATTTCAATTCGGCCTTTATTTTTGTCTTTATTATGTATACTTACTTTGGTTCCCATAACAGATTTCATTCTGTCTTCCAGATTCTGGTAAATAAGAGCCAGTGTCTCATCTTTCTTCTTTTCTTCTTTCTTTTCACCAGAAACTTCTTTCTGCATCCGTTTTACCAGTTTTTCTGTTTCGCGGACACTTAACTTTTTATCCAAAATTTCTTTTGCAGCCTTTAACTGCATCATCGTATTTTCCAGTGAAAGAAGTGCTCTTGCATGTCCACTGGAGATTACTCCCTGAATAAGCATATTTTGAATCTGTTCATCTAATTTCAGCAAACGCATGGTATTAGTGATCGCCACTCTGCTTTTTGCCACCCGGATCGCTATCTCCTCCTGCGTCAGTCCAAATTCATTAATCAGCTGTTTATAGCCTAATGCTTCCTCAATTGGATTCAAGTCTGCTCTCTGTACATTTTCAATAAGAGAGATTTCCATTGCTTCCTGCTTGCTGTATTCCTTTAAAACAGCCGGAACTTCTTTTAAACCGGCTGCTTTTGCAGCACGCCATCTGCGCTCACCGGCAATGATCTCATAAAAGCTGCCCTTCTTCTGTACCAGAAGCGGCTGCAGCACCCCATAATTTTTAACCGACTCAGCCAGTTCATTGATTTTTTCTTCATCAAAGGTCTTTCTTGGCTGCTCTTTATTTGGCTGGACCAGATCCAGTTTCAGCATAAGGATCCGGCCTTTGTCATCCATTTCCTCTGCTGCTTTTGCTTCCGCTTTGGCTTTTGCCTTTTTCTCGGTTTCTTCTTTACTTTCTTTTACAACATCTTCTCCGAAAATTGCCCCCAGGCCTTTTCCTAATCCTTTCTTTACCATTATA
>ERZ772954.1178-NODE-1178-length-21437-cov-10.554719_pt1 | contig 21437 bp, 15 predicted proteins | sample MGYA00580684_ERZ772954 | MGnify/ENA primary metagenome ERZ772954 (study PRJEB29015, sample SAMEA2737654) | human gut metagenome | biome: human gut; feature: human-associated habitat; material: faeces | place: China | collected 2012 ...
CCTTCGTGAACACCTGGAACGACTTCCTTGGCCCCCTGATCTACCTGACCAAGACTGAGCTCAAGACCATCCAGATCGGTCTGCGGATGTTCATCACCCAGTATTCCGCAGAGTACGGCCTCATCATGGCTGCCTCTGTGGTGGCACTGATCCCGGTGCTGATCGTATTCCTTTCCCTGCAGAAATATTTTGTGCAGGGTGTTGCATCCACCGGCATCAAGGGCTAAAATAACACCCGTAAGCGGGGTGCGGGCAGTCCCCGCGCCCCGCATTTTATTTGTGACCCTCTCAGTCAAAGCCTGACGGCTTTGCCAGTAACGGGTTGCGGCTCCCGGCATCCACTTCGTGCCTTGGGCGGCACTCGTGTTTTGCCGGCCGCTGCCCCAACAGCTTCTCCCTGCATCCGCCACTGGCGGTGGTCGTCGCTGTTGCTCCCAAAGGGCGAGCTTCTATGCACTTTACGGGAACGAACAAAAAGCTCCCCCTTCGGGGGAGCTGGCGAGCGAATGCGAGCCTGAGAGGGTTCTATTAGGAGGATTACAGCGATGTTATATCCGGAACAGAATGAAGCACGCCTGAAACTGAGCCTGAACGGCACATGGGAGTTTACGCTGGGCAGCTGCGATGAAACCCGGTTCGACCCCGCAAAGCCCCTGCCGGATGCCCAGCCCATCGCCGTTCCTGCCAGCTACAACGACCAGAACGACCAGACCACTGCCCTGCGCCGCCACTACGGCTGGGCATGGTATCAGCGCAAAGTCACCCTGCCCGCCTTCTGCGCCGGGCAGCGGGTGGTGCTGCGGTTTGGCTCTGTGACCCACACCGCAAAAGTCTGGCTGAACGGCCAGCTCATTGCGCAGCATAAGGGCGGCTTTACGCCCTTTGAAGCGGATGTCACCGACCTGCTGCGCCCCGGCGAGACCGTGCTGCTGACCGTAGCCTGTGACAACCGGGTGAACCACGGCACCTTGCCTGTGGGCAATGAGGAGGGACAACTGGCCTTCTTTGGCTCGGACAATGCGGGCATCCCCAGCGTAGAAGCTGCAAAGCGCATTGCCGCACCCCAGAACCGCCCCAACTTTGATTTCTTCAACTATGCCGGCATCCACCGCCCGGTGTGGCTCTATACCACACCAAAAGACTATATTGAAGATGTGACCGTAGTGCCGCACACGGATGGCAGGGTGGATTACCGCATCCGGACCGTTGGCACCGCACCGGTGGCTGTCACTGTGCTGGAGGCTGACGGCAAGGCTGTTGCAAGCGCCGAGGGCACCGAAGGCACCCTGACCATCCCGGAAGTGCAGCTCTGGGAGCCGAAGCCCGGCGTGCCCTATCTTTATACCCTGCACATCACCTGCGGGGCGGATGTCTATGACCAGACCTTTGGTGTGCGCAGCGTCGAGGTGAGGGGCACGCAGGTCCTGCTGAACGGCAAGCCCCTTTACTTCAAGGGTTTCTGCAAGCATGAGGACTTTACCGCCCATGGCCGCGGCTTTGACCCGGTGCTGAATGTAAAAGATGTAAACCTCATCCACTGGGCAAACGCCAATGCCGTGCGCACCAGCCACTACCCCTATGCCGAGGAATTCTACGACCTGTGCGACCGGGAGGGCATTCTGGTCATGGACGAGACCCCGGCGGTGGGCATCGGCGGCGGGGCTGCGGTGAATCCCTACAAGGAATACCCCCTCGCGGAACATCACCGGCAGGTGCTGACCGAGATGATCCGGCGGGACAAAAACCACCCCTGCGTGGTGCTGTGGAGTCTGGGCAACGAGCCGGATCTGGAGCACTTCCCGCAGGATGCCTACGACTACTGGCATCCGCTATATGAGCTGGCGCATCAGCTGGACCCGCAGGACCGCCCCGTCACCCTGGTCTGCTGCCAGAACGACTACACCAGGGACATCACTACCCGCACGATGGATATCGTCTGCATCAACCGTTATTACGGCTGGTACAACCTGTCCGGCGATCTGGATGCCGCCTGCTATGGCCTGAATCAGGAGCTGGATTTCTGGGCAGACCAGCACAAGCCTGTGATGATGAGCGAATACGGCGCAGACACCCTTGCCGGTCTGCACACTGCCGGAGCGGAGATGTTCAGCGAGGAGTTTCAGGTGGAGTTCTACCGCCGTCTCGATGCGGAGTTTGACAAGCGCCCGTGGTTCGTGGGAGAATTTGTCTGGAACTTTGCAGACTACGACACTGTGCAGGGCCCCATGCGTGTGGACGGCAACAAAAAGGGTCTGTTCACCCGGGACCGCCGCCCCAAGCTGGGGGCGCACTTCCTGAGAGAACGCTGGAAGGACATTCCAACGTTTTACTTCAAATAAACCTCTCAGTCTGCTTCGCAGACAGCTCCCCTAATAGGGGAGCCCTTGGCAAAGAGGAAAAAGAATCTTCTTGAGATAAGGAGCTGCTTATGAAGACCTATCCGAATCACCCAATGACCGACACCGAAGCAAAGCAGGCACTGGCCGATGCCTGCAGACAGGTGGAAACCAATCTGCCCCTGTACACCTGGCAGTGCCAGAATCATTCCAGTGTAAACGGCATCTACCCCGGCTGTGCCAATAACCAGTGGACCTGCGGCTTCTGGCCGGGGGAGATCTGGCTGGCCTACGAGGCCACCGGCGACGAAAAATTCAAGACCGCCGCCCTCATTCAGGTGGACAGCTTTGCCGACCGCATTGCCCGCAAGGTGGAGGTGGACAACCACGACATGGGCTTTCTGTACAGCCCCACCTGCGTGGCAGCGTGGAAACTGGTGGGCAGCGAAAAGGGCAAAAATGCCGCTATCGCCGCCGCCGATCAGCTGTTGACCCGCTACCAGCCCAGCGGAAAATTTTTACAGGCATGGGGCACCATGAATGATCCGGACAACTACCGCTATATCATCGACTGTATGCTGAACGTGCCGCTGCTCTACTGGGCAGCACAGGAGACCGGCAGCGACCACTACCGTGAGATCGCCGCCGCCCACACCGCTACCACACTGGCAAACTCCTTCCGGCCGGACGGCAGCACCTACCACACCTTTTTTATGAACCCGGACGGCACCCCCAAGGGCGGCCGCACCTGTCAGGGCTACAAGGACGACAGCTTCTGGGCACGGGGTCAGGCATGGGGCGTGTACGGCAGCGCCATCGGCTACACCTACACCCACGATGAAAAGTTCCTCGATGTGTTCCGCAAGGCGCTGGACTTTTATCTTTCCCGCCTGCCGGAGGATCTGATCCCCTGCTGGGACATGATCTTCGCCCCGGAAAGCGGCGAGCCGCGGGATTCTTCCTCTGCCGCCATCGTGGCCTGCGGCCTGCTGGAAGCCGCCAAGTATGTGGACGAAACAGAAGCTGCCCAGTGGCGCATGCTGGCACGGCAGATGCTGGCCAGCCTCGCCGCAAACTACGCAGTCAAGCCCGGCACGCTGGGTTCCGGCCAGCTGTTGCACGGCACTTACAGCAAAAAGAGCCCCTACAACACCTGCACCCCGGAGGGCGTGGATGAATGCACCAGCTGGGGCGATTACTTCTACATGGAGGCGCTTACCCGCCTGACCAAAGACTGGGAGATGTACTGGTAATGAACTTGCAGACAAAAGCGGATTTTACCGTGCTGATGCACAAATTCCTCGATCCCCTCAAGCCTTATTATTCCGCAGGCTGTGCCCGGTTGCATCTGGGCGAAACGGGTGTCACTTACAACCAGAACGCCATCGAGCTGGAAGCCTTCAGCCGCCCGCTCTGGGCGCTGGTGCCTTTCTGGGTGGGCGGCGGCTCTGACCCGGAATTTAAGAAAATTTACCGCAAGGGTCTTGCCGCCGGCACCGACCCGGAAAACCCCGAATACTGGGGCACCACCGGGGAGTACGACCAGTGTTATGTGGAGATGGCTGCCATTGCCTGCGGCATCCTCACCGCACCGGAAAAGCTGTGGACCCCGCTTTCTGACACCGAAAAACAGAACCTTGCCGCATGGCTGGGGCAGATCAACGCCCACACCATCCCGGACTGCAACTGGCAGTTTTTCCGCATCCTTGTAAACCTTGCCCTGAAAAGCGTGGGGATGCCTTACAGCCCGGAGCTGCTGGAGGACGGTCTTTGCAAAATCGACAGCTATTACAGCGGCGACGGCTGGTCCACCGATGGCGCCTCGGTGCAGAAGGATTACTACATCCCGTGGGCCATCCAGTATTACGGGCTGCTCTACTCTAAATTTGCCGCAGATACCGACCCCCGGCGTGCTGCCCTTTACCGCCAGCGCGCCCAGCTGTTCGCGCAGCAGTTCGTCTACTGGTTCGATGCCAACGGTGCAGCGCTGCCCTTTGGCCGCAGCCTGACCTACCGCTTTGCTCAGAACAGCTTCTGGGCGGCCTGCATCTGGGCAGGGCTGGAACCGCTGCCCCTGCCGGTGATGAAAGGGCTCATTGTCCGCAACTTCAACTGGTGGCTGGGGCAGAAAATGTTCGACCGGGACGGCATCCTGACCATCGGCTACTGCTACCCGCAGATGTACATGGCCGAGCGGTACAACGCCCCCGGCAGCCCCTACTGGGGCATGAAGAGCTTTTTGTTGCTTGCTCTGCCGGATGACCACCCCTTCTGGTCTGCCGAAGCCGCGCCCATGCCCGCATTGGAGCGGCTCAAGCCCATGCCATACGCCAATATGCTGGTGCAGCGCCGGGCGGGGCGGGTAACGGCCTATGCCGCCGGTGTCAACGAGGGGCACGGCCACGGACAGTTCCCGGAAAAGTACGCAAAATTTGCCTACGATACCCGCTTTGGCTTCTGCGCCTCCCGCAGCCGGGAGGTGCTCAATCAGGCGGCTCCCGACAGTATGCTGGCCTTTGTCATCGACGACAACGTGTTTGTGCGCAAGGTGAGCAAAACGTGGGAAATTGAAGCCGGGGCTGTGACTGCGCAGTGGTCGCCCTTCCCCGGCATTGAGGTGACCACTACCATCACCCCCACGGCCACCGGCCACCGCCGCCATCACGAGATTGACAGCAGTTTCGACTGCGAAGCCTACGACTGCGGTTTTGCCGTGCCCAATTTTGCACCGGGCTACGCCGAAAGCGTGGAAAACGATACCGCCGAAGCCCATTGCGACACGTTGCGCTGCACCGTGCGCGGCAGGGGAGAGGCAGTGGTCATCGGCTGCGACCCCAACACCAGCCTGTATTTTACCAACGTCCATCTGCCCGCCGTGAAGTACCATATCCCCAAGGGGCACACGGTGTTGGACACCGAGATCCTTGACGAAGCGGACTGATGCCGTTTCTCTCCAGAAAAACAGTCGTTTTGTGCGGCTGTTTTTCTTATATCCTGTGCTATAATAAAAGCAGAAAATGCTGCGAGGTGATATGTATGCCTTTGAATCATCCCATTACCCCGGCGCTTCTGGCCGACCCGGAAATTTTCCAGCAGAACCGTCTGCCCTTCCATGCCCACTTTGCCGACCAGACAAGCCCCGAACTGCCCCTGACCGTCAGCTTGGACGGCGAGTGGAACTTTCGCTATGCGGAAAACCTGACCGCACCCTTTACGGACTGGGATACCCTGACTGTGCCCGGCTTTATCCAGATGCAGAGCCTGCAAAAGCCCGGCCAGCCCTACGGCACGCCCCATTACGTCAACACCCAGTACCCGTGGGACGGCCACGAAAAGCTGCACCCCGGCCAGATTCCGCAGGATTATAACCCCATTGGAGAGTACCAGCGTAGTTTCACCCTGCCGGAAAGCTGGGCAAGCTGCTACCTGCGTCTGAACGGTGCCGACAGTGCCGCCGCCGTCTGGTGCAACGGCGTTTACATCGGCTACACCGAGGATACCTTCACTCCCGCTGAATTTGACATGACCGCCGCCGTCCACCCCGGCGAAAATACCCTGACGGTGCAGGTGTACCGTTTCTCCTCCGGCAGCTGGCTGGAAGATCAGGATTTCTGGCGCATGAGCGGCTTATTCCGCTCCGTGGAGCTGTTCACAAAGCACGAACTGCATCTGGAAGATGTCTTTGTAAAGCAAGATTTTGCCCCGGATTTTTCCAGCGCCACTGTTACCTTTGATTGCAAGGTCAGCGGCGCGGGAACGGTGTCGGTGGTGTTCAATGGGCAGGAGCAGTCTGCTGAGGTGGGGGAACCTGCCGAGTACGACAGCGGCGTGGTGTTCGGCAAGGGTGAGGCCGACCCGGACGTGGAAGAGGACGTGCAGGACGTTTCCTTTACCTTTGCGGTGACAAATCCAACCCTGTGGAGCGCCGAGCAACCGAACCTGTACGAAGCAGAAATTGCCCTGCTGCGCGAGGGTGCTCTGGTGGAGCGCACCGGGCTGAAAGTCGGCTTGCGTAAGTTTGAGCTGAAAGACCGCCAGATGCTTTTGAACGGCCAGCGTATTGTGTTCAAGGGCGTCAACCGCCATGAGTGGAGCTGCCGCACCGGCCGCACCGTCAGCCGGGAAGAGATGCTGTGGGATGTGAAGAATCTGAAGGCCCACAACGTGAACGCCGTGCGCACCAGCCACTACCCGGATGACCCCTATTTTTTGCAGCTCTGCGATGAATATGGCCTGTACGTCATCGGGGAGACGAATCTGGAGACCCACGGCACATGGCAGAAGCTGGGCGCGGACGGCTCGGACGAGTGGACGCTGCCCGGTGCGCGCCCGGAGTGGCGGGAAAATGTGCTTGCTCGCGCCGAAGCGATGCTGGAACGGGACAAAAACCATCCGGCAATCCTGATTTGGTCTTGCGGCAACGAGAGCTACGGCGGCAAGACCCTGTGGGAGATGAGCGAATACTTCCGCCGCACCGACCCCAGCCGCCTTGTGCACTACGAGGGTATTTTCTGGAACCGGGAATACCCCGCCACCTCCGATATGGAAAGCCAGATGTATACCCCGGTGGCAGACATCAAAAAGTTTCTGGCAGAGCACCCGGAAAAGCCCTTTATCATGTGCGAGTACAGCCACGCCATGGGCAACAGCTGCGGCGGCATCACCGATTATACCGAGTATGCCTACGAAGAGCCGCTGTATCAGGGCGGCTTTATCTGGGAGTACATGGACCACGGCATTGCAGTGACTGACCCGGACGGTAAGCCCGGCTTTGCCTACGGTGGTGACTTCGGTGACCGCCCCACCGACCGGGAATTCTGCGTGGACGGTCTGGTACTGCCCGACCGCCGCAACACCCCCAAAATGGACGCAGTCAAGGCGGCCTACGCACCGCTGAAAATCACCCTGACCAACACAGAAGCCGTGATTGAAAACCGGAATCTCTTTACCGACCTGAGCGCCTACGACCTTGTGTTTGCGTCCTCGGTCAACGGCAAGCCGGAGCGCCGTGCGGTGCTGCGGGCAGACTGCAAGCCGGGCGGGACGGTGCACATCCCGTTCCCATTTGCCCTGCCGGAGGCAGGGCTTGCCTGCATGACTGTTGCCGCAGTGCAGCGGGCTGCACTGCCCGGTATCCCGGAGGGCTATGAAGCTGCTTTGGGACAGGTATGGCACAACCACGCCGCCGCCCGGCTGACCCTGCCCGCCCCGCAGCTGGTGGAAATGGACTGCAATATCGGCGTAAAGGGCGAGGGTTTTGAGTACATTTTCGGCCGCGGCAAGGGGCTTGTGTCCATCCGCTATAACGGCGTGCAGCTGCTGGACGATACCGTGCGCCCCAACTTCTGGCGGGCCCCCACCAACAACGACGAGGGCTGCGCAGAACCTTTTGCATTTGCCTTCTGGAAGACCGCCGGACTGTATGCCCGCTGTGATCACCTGACCGCCGAAACCAGGGGAGAATTTGTCACAGTTCGTGCCGTCTACACCCTGCCGGACGGGCAGACACTGCCCATTGATTTTGCCATCGACGGCGCAGGCCGCTGCGACATCACCATGACATGGCAGGGCGAAAGGGCAGAAGTACCGGAGTTCGGCTTGCTCTTCCCGTTGCGCCGGGAGCTGACCGAGGTCTCCTATCTGGGGCTTGGCCCCCGGGAGACCACTGCCGACCGCACCGCAGGCGGCAAAATGGGCACATGGAGCTGCAACGTCCGGCAGGACTTTGCCCGGAACAGCCCGGTCTACCCGCAGGAGTGCGGCAGCCGCACCGGCGTGTACCGCGCAGCGCTCACCGGCCGGGATACTGAGATGCCCGGCATCGGCTTTGCGGGGGACGGTATGACCTTCTCGGCCCTGCCCTACACGCCCCACGAGCTGGAAAATGCCCGCCATCTCTATGAACTGCCCCGGGACGACAACAAGACTGTCGTCCGCTGTGCTGCCTTCCAGCGCGGCGTTGGCGGCGACAACAGCTGGGGCGCAAAGCCCCATGCGGATGCTTGCTTTGCGGTGGAGAAGGGCATGACCTTCTCGTTCTCCATCCAAAAGCAGAATGGATAATTTATAAAGACCAAAGAGGCTGCTGCACTGGTTTCTACCCTTGTGCAACAGCCCCTTTTGACTTCAACTGCATGATGAGCCTGTTCTGCCTGCCATAGGCAAATTTGCGTTTGCGTAGCGGCGTTGACGGAAAGTCGGTATCACGTTTGGGCGGCTCATGGAAATTTTAAGATGAATACTCAATCGCCGCTCTGCTGATACACCTCTTTCAGGTGGGCGGAAAGCTTCATGTTTTCGCTGTAATCCACCGGCACCACAATGACGCTGGGCACCGTCTGCCGGAAGGCTTCCTCGAGGGTGGGGATGAGGTCGGAAGCCTTTTCCACCCGGTAGCCCTTGCAGTGCATGGCCTCGGCCAGCAGCTTGAAGTCGGGGTTCGTGAAGTCTACGTAGCAGTGCTCGCCGCCGAACTGCTCCTGCTCCTTCCATTTGATGAGGCCGTAGCTGGAGTCCTCCCAGATCAGGGTGACGAAGGGCACCTTCTCGCGCACGGCAGTCTCCAGCTCCTGACTGTTCATCATAAAACCGCCGTCACCGCAGACGGCCAGCACCTTTTTGTCCGGGTTCAGCAGCTTGGCCGCAAAGGCACCCGGAATGGAAAAGCCCATGCTGGCAAAGCCGTTGGAGATCAGGCAGGTGTTGGGGGCGTAGCAGTCGTAGTGGCGTGCGATCCACATTTTGTGGGCACCCACATCGCTCACAAGGATATCTTCCCGGCCCATGACCTTGCGCACATCGGCAAGGATGCGGGCAGGCTTCATGGGGCAGCTGTCATCGTCTGCCATGGCGGCGTGCTCGGCCACCATGGTCTCGCGCAGCCGGAGTGCGAATTCCGGTTCGCTGTCCCGGTGGGTGCAGCGCAGGATCTCGTAGATGCTCTCTGAGATATCGCCCACCACTTCCACAGCGGGCTGATACCGCTTGTTGACATCTGCCGGGGCATTGTCGATGTGGAGGATGGTCATATCCGGCCGTGCGCCCCACTTGGCGGGGGCACATTCCACGATGTCGTAGCCGATGGCAATGACCAGGTCGACCCGGTCGAACAGCTGGTTCACATAGTCTTTCTGGGGGATGCCGATGGTCCACAGGCTGTATTTGTCGTCCATGGGGATGATGCCCTTGGCCATCATGGTGTTCACCACCGGAATGTGCAGCCGGTCTGCCAGCTCGGTGACAGCGGCGGCGGAATGGCCGCGCACAGCCCCGGCACCGGCCAGGATCACCGGGTTCTTTGCCTCGCTGATCAGCTGCCCGGCGGCGGCAATGTGGGTGGGGTCGGCGTAAAGGTCGTGCAGCTGCTGACGCTTCAGCGGCACGGCATCAGCGGGCATCTTGGCAATGTTCTGGGGCAAGTCGATGTGGGTGGCACCGGGTTTGCCCTTTTCGGCGTGCTTGAAGGCCAGCCGCACGATCTCGCCCACCGTGTCCGGACGGATGATCTGCTTGGAGCGCTTTGTGATGGGCTCAAACATGGCGGTCAGATCCAGGTACTGATGGCTGGTCAACTGCATCCGGTCGGTGCCCACCTGCCCGGTAATGGCCACCAGCGGTGCACCGTCCAGATAGGCATCTGCCACGCCGGTGACAAGGTTGGTGGCACCGGGGCCAAGGGTGGAAAGGCATACGCCGGCCCGGCCGGTCAGGCGGCCATAGACATCGGCCATAAAGGCAGCGCCCTGCTCGTGACGCACCGGGATGAACCGGATATGGCTGTCGCGGATGGCAAACATCAGATCCAACGTCTCCTCGCCGGGGATGCCGAACATCACGTCCACGCCTTCCGCTTCCAGACAGTCCACAAGGACCTGTGCGGTCGTTTTCTGTTTTTCCTGCATGGTATGTTTACTCTCCTGTTTTTGGAAAATAGAAAAAAGGCAGTGCAGCCCGTTGGGGCCACACTGCCTTTGCAGACACTATTCTACCGTTTTTGGCGACATTCCACAAGAGCCAATTTCCACAAAAAGTGCAGGGTGACATGCAGCAGGGCGCGTGTGGGCACAGACTGCTGTGCCCGGAATGTGCGGAGCAGCGTTTCGGGGCAATAGTACAAGCGGCGGCCATCCCCGGCAAACAGGGTGTCCAGCGCAGGGACGGGAATCGGCTTCAGCTGTTCCAAGGCGGAGGATAAAAAACGCAGGTCGGCAGTCAACCGACTCTGTGCCAGCAGCAGCACCTGTGCGGCCAGTTCGTCCGCCGCAGGAACAGGAGTCTGGATGGGCTCGGGCATAAGAGATAACTCCTTTCTGCCCCAAGGGCAGGGTGGGATCCTTCAAAAACGGCAAAACCAGCCGACACCACCCGGAGCACCGGGTGGAAGTCTGCTGGTTTGCACGCATTCCGTGGCGTGCTGCGGGTACTCCGCCCGGCAGACGTTTCGGAATCAGAATAAAGGAATGGGTGAAAAAGGAGGAAGGTGTTTCTTTTGGTGAGACCTCAGAACAGCAGCCCACAGGCCACGCAGCCCACAGCGACCATAATGGCAGATGCAACCCATGCGTAGGGGAGGGTGTGCTTCTGGTGGTCGCCCAGGTCCTGGCCGGAAAGGCCCAGCAGCAGGAAGGTGGCACCCGTCAGGGGACTGAGCGGGAAGCCCAGCGTCATCTGACCCATGATGGAAGCCTTTGCCACAGCCAGTGCGTTGCCGCCCATGGCTGAAACAGCGTTGGCGATGACCGGCATAACACCGTAGTAGTAGGAGTCCGGGTCAAACAGCAGGCTCAGCGGAACGCTGAACAGGCCGACGATGGGGGCAATGAAGGTGCCCATGCTGGTGGGGATGATGGAGACCAGAGCGTCGGTCATGGCAGCCAGCATACCGGAATTCTTGACCACACCGGTGAATGCGCCTGCGGCAAAGACGATGGAGACCATCAGGAATGCGGCCTGTGCATGACTGTTGATGATCTTGTGCTGCAGATCCACACTGGGGTAGTTGACGATGAGCAGGACGCAGTAGCCGATCATAAAGGTGACAGCCGGGCTGAGGCGGTTGGTAACGAGGATGTACAGGATGACCAGGATCAGTGCCACATTGAAGTACCAGCGCCAGCCGGAGCGGGCCAGTTCGTTGGAGGTGTTGGTGGTCTTTGCTTCGGTCAGACCGGTGACCTCCTGCGCGGGGATGCCTGCAAGCAGCAGGAGGTGTGAAATAAAAGGACAGCCGACTGGTGGTGCGCAAACTGATATGCTCCCTATAACAGAGACGCTGAAATAGGGAAAGGGTTAAAATGAGCAAACGAAAAGAGATCAATCCAGAGTTTAGAATCTGGCTCATTGAAGAATGCCTTGCAGGACGAATGCGAGGACGGGAGGCCGCCAGACGAGCAGGTGTTTCTTCCTCTGTAATGCGAAAATGGATCAGCTTGTACAAAATGGATGGGCCTGCAGCATTTGCATCTTCAAATGCCAAGAGAACTTATAGCGAGGAGATCAAGAAAAAAGTCGTAAAGGATTATCTGAATGGGAAAGGCAGCCTCCAAACGCTCTGTGAAAAATACCATCTTCGCAGTCCCGAATTGGTCAATCGATGGGTAAAGTCGTATAATGGTCATAAAGATTCCAAGAAAATTTCAGGAGGTTTCTTTATGACAAAACGAAAATCTGCGATCGATGAGCGGCTTGCTGCCGTAAAAGAATATACAGAAGCCGGAAAGCCTTATGAACAAATCGCAAGAGAAAGAGGATTCTCTTATCGGCAGGTCTATGAGTGGGTGCGGAAGTACCGTAAATTCGGGATAGCAGGCCTGGAAGACCGACGTGGAGAGCGGAAAATTTCTCAAACTCCCCGTTCCAAGGAAGAAGAACTTGAAAAGCGTGTGGCGGAACTGGAACATGAAAATCATCTGCTGAAATTGGAATGTGAACTGCGAAAAAAAGTGGAAGAACTGGAAAGGGGGAATCGCTGAGACAGTTTCATCTGGAACGGCAGTATGAAGCTGTTCGCAGCTGTACGGCTGACCATCTTGGTTCTGTTCGGGAAGCCTGCCGCTGCTTGTCGGTGTCTCCTTCTGCCTATTACAAATGGAAGTCGGGAAATTCCAGCCAGAGGATTCAGGAAAACAAGCATCTTGCTTTGCTGATTGAAAAGATTCACATGGACAGCCCGGATAAAGGGTATCGCCGGATTCACGATGATCTGGAACGCTTTCACAATATCCACAGCAATGACAAACGCATTCTGCGGATCTGCCGCAGCCTTGGAATCCAGTCTACCGTTAAGTTTTATCCGGCAGGCTGTACCAGACACGCAAAGACACCTCAACATTACACTGAAAACATTTTGAACCGAGAATTTCATGCAGAAAAGCCAAACGAAAAGTGGCTGACAGATGTGACGGAATTCAAGTATTACGAAGGTCCTAGAGTTAAGAAGGTTTATCTGAGTGCCATCCTTGACTTATATGACAGACGTATCGTTTCCTTTGTGATTTGGGATACAAATGACAACAAGCTTGTGTTCGACACTTTTGCAAAGGCCGTCCAGAGCAATCCTGATGCACATCCGATCTTTCACAGTGACCGTGGATTTCAGTATACCAACCGATACTTCTACCAGCGGCTGGTCCATGCTGGCATGACACAAAGTATGTCCCGTGTTGGCCGCTGCATTGACAATGGTCCCATGGAAGGGTTCTGGGGTATTCTGAAGCGAGAGCGTTATTACGGGAGGCGTTTCACGAACCGTGCTGAACTGGTGAAAACGATTCGCAGTTATATTCATTACTACAACACAAAACGTCTCCAGCGCAACCTTGGCGTTCTGACACCGATGGAAAAGCATGACCTTTATTTGAAGGCAGCTTGAGATATTTTTCGTTGATTTATTTCGTTGTCCTCTTGACGGGATGCACACCAAACAGGTCGAAGAGCTGACGGTATTGTATCTGGTTCTCTGCCAGCATTTTGGAGTGTACTTTGCGCCGTATCAGATCTTGCTGGTGATGGGTGCTGTTTTTGTTCTGCTGGCGATTCCGTTCCTCCTGTTCTATGATCGAACAGTGCTGCCCCTATGCAACAGATGCCTGCCGCGGCAGGAATGCACCTGTATGCCAACGGCTACCGCCCTGTGATGGATGCTCTGCTGCCGCTGCTGTTATATTGCGTGCTGCCCTGTGTTGTGCTAAAATCATTCTGTATTGAGTATTCGGAAAAGGGAGCTGTGGAGCTGGCTGTCGGCATTACGGCAGGTGCCGGGGTGCTGCTGCTCTCTATGGCGGTGTCGTGGCTCTTTTTTCGCAAAGCCCCATGGCGGCAGATCGGCACGGTGCTCATCATTGTGAATGCGGCTCCCATCGGCAGCAACATCGCGGTATATGCCCAGCATCTGGGGCTGGATTCTTCCTACGCTGTGCAGATGGTCTGTCTGAGCACCCTGCTGTCGCTGATCGCGCTGCCAGTGATGCTCAGCCTGGCTGCCGCGTTGGGCTTTGCATGAGTCTGAAAACAACCAACAGAAAGCAGGAGATAAGATGAAACAGTATCTTTTGATTGACATCGGCGGAACCTTCATCAAGTACAGCCTGGCCGATGAACAGGCCCGGAAAATCTCCGGCGGTAAGGTTCCGACACCGCTGACGAATATGGATGACCTTCTGGCGGTCATCGAGGGCTTTGCCGCTCCCCTTCAGGGACAGTTCGTGGGCTGCGCCATCTCTATGCCGGGCCGCATCGATACCAGAAACGGCATCGCCCATACCGGTGGAATGCTCAGTGCCTTTATGTGGGAGCAGCCCTTTGCTGCGCAGGTAGAGGCACAGCTGGGCGTGCCGGTGACCATCGCCAACGATGGCAAGTGTGCCGCAGCAGCGGAGGGCTGGACGGGCGCACTGGCCGGGGTAGAAAACGGTCTGGTGTTGGTGCTGGGCACCGGCATCGGCGGTGGCATCATCCTGAACGGGAAGGTGCTGATGGGCGCTCACGCTGCCGCAGGCGAGGTTAGCGGTCTTGTCTCGGATATTTCAAAGATGGCCGACGATGATTTCAAACTGACCTCGGTAGAGCGGTATTCCGAAGCACCCCTCTGGGCGGGAATGGCCTCGGCAAGTGGCCTGATCTTCGAGTATGCCCGGCAGAAGCATCTGCCGACGGGCAGCCCCATGCCCACCGGGGAAGAAATCTTTGCGGCTTACAATGCCGGGGAGTCGGAAGCGCAGAAGGCTCTCAAGATCTTTGCCCGGCGGGTGGCCGTTGGCATCCTGAGCCTGCAGCATGTGCTGGATGTGGAAAAGGTGGCCATCGGCGGCGGTATCAGCGCAGCGGAGGCTCTGCTGCCTGCGATTCAGGCCGAGTTGGATTGGCTGTTTGAGCGCTGCACAGTCATGCCGGCGGTCAAGCCGGAACTGGTGCGCTGCCGCTATGGCAACGATGCCAACCTGATCGGTGCCCTGAAGCTGTTCTTTGAACAGAACCCCGCCTGAACCAGAACAAAATAGGATAGGAGTAGAAACTTATGAGCGTTTTCCGTGATGATTTCCTGTGGGGCGGTGCCTGTGCAGCCAACCAGTTCGAGGGCGCATGGGACGTGGATGGCAAAGGCCCCAGTGTCCCTGACCTGTGCACCAATGGCTCTCACACCAGCCCGAAATGGGTGACGACTGCTGTCCGCTCCGACCGGCTGTATCCCAGCCATGAGGCCATCGACTTCTACCACCACTACGAGGAGGACATCGCTCTCTTCGCCGAGATGGGCTTCAAGACCTTCCGCACCTCCATCAACTGGACCCGCATTTTCCCCACCGGCATGGAGACCGAGCCAAACGAGAAGGGCCTTGAATTCTATGACAAGGTCTTTGACTGCTGCAAGAAGCACGGCATCGAGCCGTTGGTCACCATCAGCCACTACGAGCTGCCCTATGCGCTGGTGGAAAAATACAACGGCTGGGCCAGCCGGGAACTCATCGAGTTCTATATGAACTACTGCAAGGCCATTTTTGAGCGGTACAAGGATAAGGTCAAGTACTGGCTGACCTTCAACGAGATCAACTGCGGCACCATGCCGATGGGTGCGATCCTGGAAACAGGCACTATCCGGGGCTTTGAAGGCCCTACCGACAAGGTGCCGGACAACAAGCAGGAGCGTTTTCAGGCGCTGCATCACCAGTTTGTGGCCAGTGCAGAGGCTGTCCGGTATGCCCACGACCACTACCCTCAGTTCAAGATGGGCTGCATGATCTGCTTTATCACCAGCTACGCACTGACCTGCGACCCGGCCGATGAGATCGCCAACCAGAAGGCCATGCAGATCAGCAACTGGTTCTGCTCTGATATGCATGTCCGCGGCGAGTATCCTTCTTACATGAAGCGCTATTTTGCCGAGAATAACATCACCATCCGGCAGGAGCCGGAGGATGCTGCCATCCTGAAGGCCGGTACTGTCGATTTCTACACCTTCAGCTACTATATGTCCAACTGCATCACCACCCACAAGGATGCCGATGATGTGGGCGGCAACATCATTGCTGGCAAGAAGAATCCTTACCTGAAAGCCTCCGACTGGGGCTGGCAGATCGATCCCGTTGGTCTGCGCTACACCCTCAACGAGATCTACGACCGCTACCGCATTCCCCTGATGGTGGTGGAAAACGGCCTGGGCGCTTACGACAAGAAGGATGCCGACGGAAAGATCCACGACAGCTACCGCATCGACTACCTGCGCGCCCACATCGAGCAGATGGCTGAGGCTGTAAAGGACGGCGTGGATTTGATGGGCTACACCCCCTGGGGCTGCATCGATCTGGTGAGTGCCTCCACCGGTGAGATGGCAAAGCGCTACGGCTTCATCTACGTCAACAAGTTTGACGACGGCACGGGTGATCTGAGCCGCGAAAAGAAGGACAGTTTCTACTGGTATCAGAAGGTCATTGCCACCAACGGCGAAGATTTAGGATAACAAAAACAGACCTCCGGGTGCCATGTTTGCAGTACCGGGGGTCTGTCTTTTTGAAAGAAGGAGGTCATTTATGGAAAAGGCGTTTTGCTGTGCGCCGGATTTTCCGGTGGTTCAGACAAATTATGGTCCGGTGCGGGGATATCGCTTCCGGGAGATCAGCAGCTTCAAAGGCATCCCGTATGGGCGGGCGGTGCGCTTCCATGCACCCCAGCCGCCCCAGCCTTGGACAGAGCCGCTGGACGCTTCCAGTTACGGCTGCGTCTGCCCTCTGCTGAGCATCGACAAGCCCAGCGGCGAACTGCGTGTGCCCCACCGCTACTGGCTGCAGGATGAGGACTGCCTGAACCTGAACATCTGGACCCCGGCCTGCGATGCCCAAAAGCGGCCGGTGATGGTCTGGCTCCATGGCGGCGGATTTTTTGCCGGCTCGTCCATTGAGCAGGTGGCCTACGAGGGCGGAAACATGGCGCGGGAAGGGGACTGCGTGGTGGTGTCACTGAACCACCGGCTGAACATCCTGGGCTACTTGGATCTCTCCGATTTTGGGGAGGAGTACGCAAACTCCGGCAATGCGGGTGGGGATGATATCATCCTGGCACTGCAGTGGGTGCGGGACAATATTGCAGCGTTTGGCGGCGATCCCGGCTGCGTGACGGTATTCGGCCAGTCCGGCGGCGGTGCCAAAGTGACAACGCTGCTGCAGACCCCGGCAGCAGATGGCCTGTACCACAGGGCGATGATAATGAGTGGTGTGCTGGAAGGTTTGCTGAACGACAGTGTCGGCAGCGGCAGGGACTGTGTGCAGGCGCTGATGCAGGAGCTTGGCGTGCAGACAGCACAGCAGCTGGAAACTGTGCCCTACCACCAACTGGCGCAGGCTTACCGGAACGTCAGCCCGGCTCTGAAAGCAAAAGGCGCGAACGTGGGCCAAAGTCCCCACCCGAACCGCTTCTATCTTGGAGATCCGCTCCATAACGGCAGTGGGTTTCGGCCCGAGACTGCAGACATTCCGGTGCTGATCGGTACGGTTTATTCGGAGTTCTACGGTTTCTTTGATGGACTGAAAGGAGTCGGCCCGGAAGAAGCAGTGGGCCTGTCTGCCGCAGAGACCCTGCGGGAGCAGTTCCGCACTGCCTACCCGCACCGCCCGGAGGAAGACCTGCTGCTGGCAGATACCAGCTTCCGCGCCCCCACGATCAAATATGTCCGGGAGCGTGCCAAGGCGGGCGGAAAGGTGTACAGTTATCTGTTTGATCAGGATTTCCCTCTGATGGGAAAAAGCACCCCATGGCACTGTGCGGATATCCCATTTGTGTTCCACAACACAGAGCTTGTGCCGGTGTATGCCTTTGAGGGAGCAAAGCGGCTGGAAGCGGAAATTTTTGGCGCTGTGATGCAGTTTGCCCGTACCGGTGCGCCGGGCTGGGCTGCCAGTACGGAGGATGTGGAACAGACCATGCTTTTCGGCCCCCAAAGCCGTCTGGTGCAGAACCACGATCACGCACTGATCGAAGCATTGGCACCCTTCACAGATTTACGGATGAAAAAAGCGACCCGGGCAGGCGGACAGATCCAGCATTAAAAAGCGCTGTTCAATACGCGGGAATTCCGGGAAACAGAAAGCAGAACAGGCATCCTGCATTACCGTTTGGCGGTATCGGGCAGGATGCCTGTTCTGCTATGATGATCTTCATTGCATTTTCTATATCCGCAACAGCCTGACGAGATTTCTGGTAGAGTTCATAGCAGATAAAAACAGCGTGCAGCTTTTCTGCATTTTTGCTTGCTGCCTTATCTGTGCGGAATGGATGCTGCACGCGGCATTCAAGGGTCAAACCGGTCTGCATTCTATAATTGCCACTTGACCCAACCCGTGGTATAATGAAAGAATCGAATACTATGGGAACAAAGGACAGGGGTCAGAACAGAAAATGGCAAAACGAAAGCAAAAAACAACTGCAAAGCGCGCGTCTGCACGCAGAAAAAGCCGGGCCGAGGAGCGGATGCCGGCGGGGCTGGGCACCCTGTTTGTGGGGCTGCTGCTCATCGTGCTGGCGTTCGTGGAGGGGGACTCCGTCTGGAAGAGCGCCCACCAGATTCTATTCGGGCTGTTCGGCTGCGGCAGCTTTGTGCTGGGCGCGGCGGTGTGCTATCTGGCCATCCTCTACACCCGGGGGCAGGACCTGCTGATGCAGGTGTTCAAGCTGCTGCTGGGGCTGATCTTTGCCAGCGGCACGGTCATCGTGTTTTCGGATATCCCCGCCGACCTGACCGCTGCCCAGATGATCGCTACCTGCTACCAGAACGGCGCGAACGCCTGGCTGGGCGGCGGCGTGCTGGGCACCCTGCTGGGCGGCAACCTGCTCCTGCTCTGCGGGCGGCCTGCGGCCAATCTGGTCATGGCGGTGCTGGCCCTGTGCGCCAGCCTGTATATCTTTGATATCACCCCTGCCGAGTGCTGGCAGTGGCTCTGCAATGTGGGCGGCGGGGTGCATGAAAAAGGCGTGGCGGTCTATGAGCAGAACGCCGCCCGCCGTGCTGAGCGCCTTGCGGCCCGGCAGGCGGAAGAGGATGAGCGCGCCGAGGAACCTGCGGACGACTACGATGACAATTACGATGAGGAAGATGCGCCCGGCAGCATTCCGGTGCCCGGGTGGCTGTCCGGCGTGTTCAGCTGGGGCCACAAGGTGACCAAGGAGATGGAAGGCGAAGCGGAACCTGCTCCCGTGGACGATTCTCTGGGCTACGAGCCGCCTGCGCCGGTGGAGCCGGAACCGGCTCCCGCCCAGCCTGCCCCAGCCTTTGAGCCGGTCAAGGTGACCTCCAACCATCCCCGCGCGGCGTTTGATATCGACCTTGGGCCGGATACCTCTGTTTCCGAAGGCGGCAGCGAACCCATTGAGCCCATCATCATCGGGCCGGGCGGCACCTTTGGGCAGGACCCGCTCCAAAAAGCACCGCCCCGGGCCATCGTCAAACCGGTGGTGCCGGATGCCGTGGAGACTGCCGCCGAGGATTTCTTCGCGCCCGCCGGATCGTCTGCTCCGGCCCCGGTGGTGAACCCCACCGTGCCGCCTGCGGCCCCGGAAGCCCCTGCGGCTGCACCGGCAGAGCCCGTGCAGCCTGAGATGCCGGTGTTCCAGACCCCCACCCTGCCCACTACGGACGAGCCGGTGGTGCCGGTGCGGGTCAGCGCGGAAAACGCGGTGGCCATGCGCAGTGAACCGGACGAGGACGGCTGGATCAGCATTACCAGCGAACCGGTGGAGGAAAAAGACCTGAACACGCTGGTGGCGGCTGCCATGGAAAAACCCGCCGCAGGCGAGCAGGCTGCCGCCACCGCCCCGGCCGAGGAGCCGGAGGTGGTGGAGACCTTCCAGTATCAGTATCCCAGCATCGAGCTGTTTGAAAAGTCTGCCGAGGAGAGTGACCCCGGTGCCCAGGACGAGCTGAAGGCCAACGCCCAGAAGCTGGTGGACACGCTGGAAAGCTTCGGCGTGCGTACCCGGGTACTGGATATCTCGCGGGGACCCTCCGTTACCCGGTACGAGGTCCAGCCCATGGCGGGCGTGAAGATCAGCCGCATCACCTCGCTGGCCGATGATATCGCCCTGAACCTTGCCGTGGCCGATGTCCGCATGGAAGCACCCATCCCCGGCAAGCCTGCCGTGGGCATCGAGGTGCCCAACCACAAAAAGACCCCCGTTTTTATCCGCAGTGTCTTTGAAAGCCAGGCCTTCCTGCGGATGACTTCGCCCTTGGGCGTGGCGCTGGGCAAGGACATTGCCGGTGTGGCCCAGGTGGCCGACCTGTGCAAGATGCCCCATCTGCTCATCGCGGGCAGCACCGGCAGCGGTAAATCTGTCTGCGTGAACAGCATCATCATCAGCATTCTGTTCCGCTCCAGCCCCGAGGACGTGAAGCTCATGCTCATTGACCCCAAGGTGGTGGAGCTGGCTGAATACAACGGCATCCCCCACCTGCTGATGCCTGTCATCACCGAGCCGAAAAAGGCAGCGGGTGCTCTGAGCAGCGCGGTGCAGGAGATGGAGCGCCGCTACCACCTGTTTGCGGAAAACAATGTCCGTGACATCAAATCCTTCAACAAGCTGGCGGCCACCGACCCCATGCTGGAAAAGATGCCCTATATCGCCATCATCATCGACGAGCTGGCCGATCTAATGATGGTCGTGGGCAAGGACGTGGAGGATTCCATCTGCCGCATTGCCCAGAAGGCCCGTGCCGCCGGAATGCACCTCATCGTTGCCACCCAGCGCCCCAGTGTGGATGTCATCACCGGCCTGATCAAGGCCAACATCCCCAGCCGCATTGCCTTTGCCGTGTCCAGCCAGGTGGACAGCCGCACCATTCTGGATGGTGCCGGTGCCGAAAAGCTGCTGGGCCAGGGCGATATGCTTTTTATGCCTGTGGGCGCGCCCAAGCCGGTGCGTATCCAGGGCACCTTTGTGCGGGATGAGGAGATCAGCCGCGTGCTGGACTTCATCAAGCAGAGCGCCACCGTCCAGTACGACGAGGCCATGATCGAAGCCATGGAAAAGCACGCCATTCAGGATGGCAAGAAGGGCGCATCCTCTGCAGATGCGGATGAGGAGACCGGCAGCGACCCCATGCTCAAGCAGGCCGTTGAGGTGGTCATTGATGCCGGGCAGGCATCCACCAGCCTGCTGCAGCGCCGCTGCAAGCTGGGTTATGCCCGCGCCGCCCGCATCATGGATGAGATGGAGCAGAAGGGCATCATCGGCCCCTATGAGGGTGCCAAACCCCGCGCTGTCCTCATCAGCCGCCAGCAGTGGCTGGAAATGCAGATGAATCAGCCGGATGAATAACCTCTCAGTCAAAGCCGGACGGCTTTGCTGGCTCCCCTACCAGGGAAGCCACTGGCGTACCGGACAGGCTCACGCTGGATGAATAGAATTTTTGATTTCGGAAGCGATAGAGTCCTGCTGTATAGGGCAGGCATAATGAAAGAAAAAGGATAACTATGGAACATTACACCGAATTTCTCCCCATCAGCCGGGCCGACATGGAGGCCCGGGGATGGGACCAGCTGGACTTCGTGGTGGTGGGCGGCGACGCCTATGTGGACCACCCCAGCTTTGGCACCGCCATCATCAGCCGCCTGCTGG
>ERZ772954.1184-NODE-1184-length-21359-cov-4.898517_pt1 | contig 21359 bp, 17 predicted proteins | sample MGYA00580684_ERZ772954 | MGnify/ENA primary metagenome ERZ772954 (study PRJEB29015, sample SAMEA2737654) | human gut metagenome | biome: human gut; feature: human-associated habitat; material: faeces | place: China | collected 2012 ...
CGGTTGCACATATTCAGCTCCAGTTCCACCCGCTTGTCACCTGCCAGACCCATATAGATCTTCCCGTTTTCGTACATGAAGCCACCTCCGTCATTTGTTAATGCTCTTTTTCATCATTATACCTGCGCGCCCGCCCCGGTGCAAGAGCAAAGAGGTGCGTTTCCCCTGTTCATAAGGGTTTTTCAGCGGTCAGACAGGCAGACGCCGCCTTATAGCTGTGAAAGGCATAAGGCCCCCCAGAAGAAGCATAGGTAATACCTCCAATTAGCATAACTTATTTCGTTAAAAATAGATACTTTTTTAACATATTGTGCAAAAATCGCAACAATCTTTTCAAAATTTTGTGGCGAGGTCCCACGGAAAAAGCCGTAACAGGAATTGACATTTCCTGTCGTGTCTGAGATAATGATTACATTGAAGCACAGGCAACTGACGGAACGTGGAGCACCACATGGAAGCCTGCTGTCATACGTACTGTCGACCGTCTGGGCAAACCTGTTCTCCATGGAGATCCATGGGGACCGGTTTACCCTTTTTTTATTTGCATTTTTATCTTTTTAAGGAGGATCGCATGAAAAAAGTAGCAGTCATTATGGGAAGCGACTCTGACTGGCCCGTTGTAAAGGGTGCCTGCCAGCAGCTCGAGACCTTCGGCATTCCCTATGAGGCCCACATTCTCAGCGCCCACCGCACCCCCGCCGCCGCCGCGGACTTCGCCAGAAGCGCCCGGGCCAACGGCTTCGGCGTGCTGATCTGCGCCGCCGGTATGGCGGCCCATCTGGCGGGCGCCTTCGCCGGAAACTCCACCCTGCCGGTTATCGGCATCCCCATGAAGGGCGGTGCGGCGGATGGGCTGGACGCTCTGCTGGCTACCGTCCAGATGCCCAGCGGCATCCCCGTGGCTACCGTGGCCATCAATGGCGCGAAGAATGCCGCTGTGCTGGCCGCTCAGATCCTGGCCGTCAGCGATGACGCACTGGCCGCCAAGCTGGACGCTCAGCGCTCCGAGATGGCAGAGCAGATCGCCGCCAAGGAGGCCAAGCTTCAGGCGGAGCTGGCCCACTAAGCTGTTCACACAAGCATTGATCTTTTCCTGATAAAACCGATATTCAAAACATTTTGGAGGTACAATACTATGGAACTCGTTTATACTGGCAAGACCAAGAACGTTTACGCTCTGGAAAACGGCAACTATCTGCTGAAGTTCAAGGATGACTGCACCGGCAAGGACGGCGTATTCGATCCCGGTGAGAACTCCGTGGGCCTGACCATCGACGGCGTGGGCGATGTGAACCTGCGCATGAGCATCTATTTCTTTGAGAAGATCAACGCCGCCGGCATCAAGACCCATTTTGTCAGCGCCGACCTGAATAATACCACCATGGAAGTCCTCCCTGCCAAGGTCTTTGGCCATGGCCTGGAGGTCATTTGCCGTCACAAGGCCGTCGGCTCCTTCATCCGCCGCTACGGCGAGTATATCGCTGAGGGCGCCGACCTGCCCGCCTATGTGGAGACCACCTTCAAGAATGACGAGAAGGGCGATCCTCTGGTGACCAAGGACGCGCTGGTTGCTCTGGGCGTGATGACCGCCGAGCAGTATGATGCCATCAAGGAGGAGACCCAGAAGATCACTCAGATCGTGGCCGATGATCTGAAGGAAAAGGGCATGGTCCTCTATGACATCAAGTTTGAGTTCGGCTATGCACCCGACGGCAGCGTTATGCTCATCGACGAGGTGGCCAGCGGCAACATGCGGGTCTATAAGGACGGCCAGTACATCGATCCCATGACCCTCTCCCAGCTGTTCTTCGCGTAATGGGCGGTTATTTTGGAGCGATCTCCCACCGGGATGTGGGACTGGACGTATTTTTCGGCACGGACTACCACTCCCATCTGGGTACCCGCCGGGGCGGCATGGTGGTTTACGGGCCGGAGACCGGGTTCGTCCGGGAGATCCACGATATTGAAAACACCCCCTTCCGCACAAAATTTGAAAGCGCGCTGCATGAGTTCAAGGGCCACATCGGCATGGGCTGCATCAGCGACACCGACCCCCAGCCGCTGCTGGTGCGCTCCCATCTGGGCCTGTACGCCATCTGCACGGTGGGTATCATCAACAACATCGACGAGCTGATCGATACCTATTTCTCCGACCACGGGCATCAGTTCATGGCCCAGAGCAGCGGAAAGGTCAATGTCTCCGAGCTGGTGGCCGCCCTCATCAATATGAAGGAAAATCTGGTGGAGGGCATTTTGTACGCGCAGGAGATGATCAAAGGCTCTATCACGATCCTGCTGATGACGCCGGACGGTATTCTGGCTGCCCGCGACCGGCTGGGCCGCCTGCCTGTGCTGGTAGGCAAGCACCCGGACGGCAGCCTGTGCGTATCCTTTGAATCCTTCGCCTATCATAAGCTGGGCTATGAGGATGCTTACGAGTTAGGTCCCCGTGAGATCGTGGCCCTGACCCGGAACGGCTATGAGACCGTCTCTCCTCCGGGTAAGGAAATGAAGATCTGCGGCTTTCTCTGGACCTATTACGGCTACCCCAACTCCAATTACGAGGGCGTCAACGTGGAGGTCATGCGCTATCGCAACGGCGAGATCATGGCTCGCGACGAGGTGGCCCAGGGCCGGCTCCCCAAGGTGGACTATGTGGCGGGCGTGCCGGATTCCGGCGTCCCCCACGCCATCGGCTTCGCCAACCGCAGCGGCAAGCCCTTCGCCCGCCCCTTTGTAAAGTACACCCCCACCTGGCCCCGGTCCTTCACCCCTGCCAATCAAGAGGTCCGCAATCAGGTGGCCAAAATGAAGCAGATCCCCGTTTCCGAGCTGATTCAGGGGAAAAAGCTGCTGTTTGTGGACGATTCCATCGTCCGGGGCACCCAGCTCCGGGAAACGGTGGACTTCCTCTATGAGTCCGGTGCGGAAGAGGTCCACATGCGCTCTGCCTGCCCGCCCATTATGTATAGCTGCAAGTACCTGAACTTCTCCCGGGGCAACTCTGATATGGAGCTGCTGGCCCGGCGGGTGATTCAGGAGCTGGAGGGTGATGAAGGACACAAGCATCTGGACGAGTACTCCGATTCCTCCACGGAGCGGGGTCAGTGCCTGCTCAAGTCCATCTGTGAAAAATTCGGTTTTGATTCTCTCGGTTATCAGTCTTTGGACGGCGTGCTGGAAGCCATCGGCATTGACCGGGATAAGGTCTGTACCTACTGCTGGAACGGAAAGGAATGATCGACATGGAAACATCTCACTCCGCCGCCTATGCGGCAGCCGGTGTGGACATCACTGCCGGTTACAAGGGCGTCAAGCTGATGAGCGCGGACGTCAAGCGCACCCACATTCCCGGCGTAGTTTCTGACATCGGCGGCTTCGGCGGCCTGTTTGCCCCCGATCTGACCGGTATGACGGAGCCGGTGCTGGTCTCCGGCACCGACGGCGTGGGCACCAAACTGCGTCTGGCTGAGCTGCTGAACAAGCATGACACCATCGGCATCGACTGCGTGGCCATGTGCGTGAACGACGTGATCTGCTGCGGCGCGAAGCCCCTGTTTTTCCTGGATTACATTGCCATCGGCAAGAACGTGCCGGAAAAGGTGGCAGCCATTGTCTCCGGCGTGGCAGAGGGCTGTGTCCAGGCCGGCTGCGCTCTCATCGGCGGTGAGACCGCCGAGCACCCCGGCATGATGGCCGCCGATGACTACGATCTGGCAGGCTTCACCGTGGGCGTGGTGGACAAGCCCAAGGTCATCGACTCCAGCCGCATGGCGGAGGGCGATGTGGTGCTGGCTCTGCCCTCCTCCGGCTTCCACTCCAACGGCTACTCTCTGGTCCGCAAGGTGTTCGACGTGGAGAACGCCGATCTGGGCCGGTATGATGACGAGCTGGGTGAAACTCTGGGCGAGGCCCTGCTCCGTCCCACCGTCATCTATGTCAAGCCCGTCCTCCGCTGCATCGAGGCCGCAGACGTGAAGGGCGTCAGCCACATCACCGGCGGCGGCTTCTATGAGAATGTCCCCCGCTGCATCCCCGACGGCCTGTGCGCCAGGATCGACAAGGCCGCTGTCAAAACACCCTCCATTTTCCGTCTGCTCCAGAAAAAGGGCGGCATCGACGAGCACGATATGTTCAACACCTTCAATATGGGCGTGGGCATGGCTGTGATCGTCAGCCCCGAGACCGCCGACGCGGCCCTCTCCGCTCTGAAGGCAGAGGGGATCGACGCCTATGTCTGCGGCGAGATCGTTGCCGGCGAAGAAAAAGTTGTTTTGTGCTGAGTGAAACCGCTCCCGGTACGCACTGTCCCGCTTTTCCGCGGTATCCTGACGTATACTGCTCCGGTGCGCTGAAAGGAATCGGTGCATCGGCGTCAAAGGAGAAATCATGACTATGAAAAAAGCGAAGATCGCCGTGCTGGTCTCCGGCGGCGGCACAAATTTACAGGCACTGCTGGACGCGCAGGCGGCGGGACTGCTGCCCCACGGAGAGATTGCGCTGGTGGTCTCCTCCAATGAAGGAGCCTACGCCCTGACCCGGGCGGCCAACGCCGGCGTTCCCGCCGAGACGGTCTCCCCCAAGCGCTGCGGCGGTCAGGCGGCCTTTGAGTCCGCCCTGTCCGACCTGCTGGCGGCGCATGAGATCGACCTCATCGTTCTGGCAGGCTTCCTCACCATCCTCAGTGCGGACTTTACCGCCCGCTGGCCCTCCCGCATCCTGAATGTGCATCCCTCTCTGATCCCCGCCTTCTGCGGCAAGGGGATGTACGGTCTGAAGGTCCACGAGGCCGCTCTGGCCAAGGGCGTGAAGGTCACGGGAGCCACGGTGCATTTTGTCAATGAGATCCCGGACGGTGGAGAGATCCTGCTGCAAAAAGCGGTGGAGATTCTGCCGGACGACACCCCCGAAACCCTTCAGCGCCGGGTCATGGAGCAGGCCGAATGGCAGCTTCTGCCTCGGGCAGCGGAGCTGGTCTCGGAACAAATCGTAAAGGAGAAGAGCAATGCTTGATTTTCTGACCCTTCTGCGGGAGAATCCCTACCCCGGCCGGGGTATCCTTGTGAGCCGGAACCTCGTTTACTATTTCATCATGGGCCGCAGCGCCAACAGCCGCAACCGGATCTTCGTGAAAACGGAGGACGGCATCCGCACCGAGGCGCATGATCCCGCCAAGCTGGAGGATCCCAGCCTCATCATCTATCATCCCGTCCGGACCATGGGCGACGCGCTGGTGGTCACCAACGGCGACCAGACAGACACCATCTGCCAGCACGGCGATTTCCGCAAGGGTCTGATGACCCGGGAATACGAGCCGGACGAGCCCAACTGGACCCCCCGCATCTCCGCCATTCTGAATGCCGACGGCTCTTTTGAGATGTCCATTCTGAAGCACAAGAACGGCCGCTGCCTGCGGGAATTCTTCTGTTATGAGGGCTGCGACGAGAATCAGGGCTATTTCATCAGCACCTATCAGGGCGACGGAAATCCTCTGCCCACCTTTGCCGGTGAGCCTCTGGAGGTCACCGTTCCCAAGCCGGAGGAAGTCTGGGCCGCTCTGAACGGAGACAACAAGGTGTCCCTCTATACCAACGTGAACGGCGAGGTGCGCCTGTTCAACAAAAATCTGGGAGATTAAGGAGAAGGTGCCGAAATGAACGAGTTGGAACTGAAATATGGCTGCAACCCCAACCAGAAGCCGTCCAAGGTCTTTATGCAGGACGGCTCTGACCTGCCCTTTACCGTTTTGAACGGAAAGCCCGGCTATATCAACCTGCTGGATGCGCTGAACTCCTGGCAGCTGGTGAAGGAATTGAAGGCCGCCACCGGCCTGCCCGCCGCCGCCAGCTTCAAACACGTCTCCCCCGCCGGTGCCGCCGTGGGACGGCCCCTGAGCGAGGTGGACCGGAAGATCTACTTCGTGGATGACGCCGCCGAGCTCTCCCCCATCGCCTGCGCTTATATCCGCGCCCGGGGCGCTGACCGCCTGTGCTCCTACGGTGACTGGGCCGCTCTCTCCGACGTCTGCGACGCCGCCACCGCCCAGTACCTCAAGGGCGAGGTGTCCGACGGCATCATCGCCCCCGGCTATACCGACGAGGCGCTGGAAATTCTGAAAACCAAGAAGAAGGGCGGCTACAACGTGGTCCAGATCAACGCGGACTACGTCCCCGCCGCCGTGGAGCACAAGGATGTGTTCGGCGTCACCTTCGAGCAGGGCCGCAATAACCTTGTGATCGACAGGGAGATGCTGACCAACATCGTCTCTGAAAACAAGGAGCTTCCGGAGGCTGCCAAGATCGACATGATCGTGGCCCTCATCACTCTGAAATACACCCAGTCCAACTCTGTCTGCTATGTGAAGGACGGCCAGGCCATCGGCGTGGGCGCAGGCCAGCAGAGCCGCATCCACTGCACCCGTCTGGCTGGTCAAAAGGCGGACAACTGGTATCTGCGCCAGCATCCCAAGGTGCTGGGTCTGCAATTCGTGGACAACATCCGCCGCCCTGACCGGGACAACGCCATCGACATCTACACCTCCGACGAGTATGAGGACGTGCTGGCCGACGGTGTGTGGCAGAACACCTTCAAGGTCCGCCCCGAGGTCCTGACCCCGGAGGAAAAGAAGGCGTGGATCGCCACGCAGGCCGGCGTCACTGTTGGCAGCGATGCCTTCTTCCCCTTCGGCGACAACGTGGAGCGGGCCAGAAAGTCCGGCGTGACCTACATTGCCGAGCCCGGCGGCTCCATCCGGGATGACCATGTCATCGCCACCGCCGACAAATACGGCATGGTGCTGGCCTTCACCGGCGCACGGCTGTTCCATCACTAACCCGCTGCACAAGTCAAAGCTTCCGCGTCCACACAGACGCAAACGCAGATCCGTTCCGCTGCCCCGCATGTTCCTCCGTAAACGCTTTTCCGATTTACGGGAGACGTCTGCGGGGCAGCAGCTAAAAATCATTCAGGGAGGGAACCATGAACCTTCTGGTTATCGGCGGCGGCGGCCGTGAGCACGCCATCGTCAAAAAATTGAAAGAGAATCCCGCTGTGGAGACGATCTACTGCGCTCCCGGCAACGGCGGCATCGCTGCTGACGCTGTGTGCGTCCCGGAGATCGGCGCGAAGGATATTTCCGCGCAGGTGGACTTTGCCAAGACCCACAGCATTGACTTCGCCGTGGTGGCGCCGGACGATCCGCTGGTGCTGGGTGCGGTGGACGCGCTGGAGGCCGCTGGGATCCCCTGCTTCGGCCCGGAGGCGAAGGCCGCCATCATTGAGGGCAGCAAGGTCTTTTCCAAGGACCTGATGAAAAAATACGGGATCCCCACGGCGGAGTATCAGGTGTTCACCGATGCTGCCGCCGCGATGGACTATGTGAAGTCCTGCGCCCTGCCCGTGGTGGTCAAGGCCGACGGTCTGGCTCTGGGCAAGGGTGTGCTCATCGCTGAGACCCGGGAGGACGCCGTGGCCGCCGTGGAATCCATCATGCTGGACCGCGCCTTCGGCGACAGCGGAAATCAGGTGGTCATTGAGGAATTCCTCACCGGCCCGGAGGTCTCCGTGCTGGCCTTTACCGACGGCAAGACCGTGGTCCCCATGGTATCCTCCATGGACCACAAGCGGGCCCATGACCATGACGAGGGTCTGAATACCGGCGGCATGGGCACCGTGGCCCCCAACCCCTACTACACCGAAGACATGGCCCGCGTGTGCATGGAGACCATTTTTCTGCCCACCATGGAGGCCATGAACGCGGAAAACCGCACCTTCCGGGGCTGCCTCTATTTTGGTCTGATGCTGACGCCCAACGGCCCCAAGGTCATTGAGTACAACTGCCGCTTCGGTGACCCGGAGACGCAGGTGGTCCTGCCCCTTCTGGAAAGCGACCTGCTGACGGTCATGCAGGCCTGCCGGAACGGAACGCTGGCGGAAACTGAGGTGAAGTTCTCCGACGGTGCCGCCTGCTGTGTCATCATGGCGTCCAGCGGCTACCCGGAGCATTACGAAAAGGGCTTCGCCATCACCATGCCCGCCGAGACCGCCGCCCATACCTATGTGGCTGGCGCAAAGCGGGAGGAGGACCGTCTGCTGACCAGCGGCGGCCGGGTGCTGGGCGTCACCGCCACGGCGGCGGATTTGAAAAGCGCCATTGAAAAAGCCTACGAGCGGGTGGAGAGCGTTCATTTCGACAATGCCTTCTACCGTCATGACATCGGCCAGCGCGCCCTGAAAGCGCTGGAACACTGAAGGGAGCAAGGGCAGGCATGGTTTACAGAGTATATGTAGAAAAGAAAGAAGCGCTGGCCAACGAAGCCCGCGCTCTGTTGGAGGACCTGCGGGCATTTCTGGGTATTCAGTCCCTGACAGGTCTGCGGCTGTTCAACCGCTATGATTTGGAGGGCATCAGCCGGGAGCTGTTCGACTACGCCGTTCAAACGGTGCTGTCCGAGCCCCAGTTGGACACGGTGACGAGTGAAGTGCCTCAGGGAGACACGGTGTTCGCCGTAGAGTATCTGCCCGGCCAGTATGACCAGCGGGCGGACTCCGCCGCCCAGTGCATCCAGATCTTATCCCAAGGCGAGCGGCCCACGGTCCGCACCGCCCGGGTATACGTCCTGGAGGGCGAGCTGACGGCGGAGCAGGTCGAGGCCGTCAAGAAGTATGTCATCAACCCGGTGGAGAGCCGGGAGGCGTCTCTGGAGCTGCCGGAGACCCTGCGGATGGAATACGATATTCCTACCACCGTCCGGACCGTGGAGGGCTTCACCTCCATGGACGCTGCCGCGCTGGACGCTCTGCGGGACGAGCTGGGTCTTGCCATGGATCTGGACGATCTGAAATTTTTGCAGGGCTATTTCCGGGATGACGAGGGGCGGGACCCCACCATCACCGAGATCCGGGTGGTAGACACCTATTGGTCCGACCACTGCCGCCACACCACCTTCTCCACCCACATCGACCAGGTGGAGATCCACGACGCGGCCATTCAGGCTGCCTACGAGCGGTACCTGGCCGCACGGGTGGAGGTCTACGGCGAGGAAAAGGCCGCCAAGCGGCCTCAGACCCTGATGGACATTGCCACCATCGGCGCGAAGGTCCTGAAAAAGCGGGGCCTGCTGCCGGAGCTGGACGAGAGTGAGGAGATCAATGCCTGCTCCATCCACGTCACCGCCACGGTGGACGGCGAGGCCCAGGACTGGCTGCTGATGTTCAAAAATGAGACCCACAACCACCCCACCGAGATCGAGCCCTTCGGCGGCGCGGCCACCTGCATCGGCGGCTGCATCCGGGACCCCCTGTCCGGCCGTGCCTATGTCCATCAGGCCATGCGGGTGACCGGTGCGGGAGACCCCCGCGCCTCCCTGGACCAGACCCTCTCCGGCAAGCTGCCCCAGCGGAAGCTGTGCCAGACCGCCGCGGCGGGCTATTCCTCCTACGGCAACCAGATCGGTCTGGCCACCGGCCATGTGGCAGAGCTGTACCACGAGGGCTACATCGCCAAGCGTCTGGAATGCGGCGCGGTGGTTGCGGCGGCTCCCGCCTATAACGTCCGTCGTGAGTGTCCCGCCCCCGGAGATGTGGTCATTCTGCTGGGCGGACGCACCGGCCGGGACGGCATCGGCGGCGCAACCGGTTCTTCCAAGAGCCACAACCTGAAATCCCTCTCCACCATGGCCTCCGAGGTCCAGAAGGGCAACGCCCCCGAGGAACGCAAGATCCAGCGCCTGTTCCGGGACAGCGCCGTGACCCATCTCATCAAGCGGTGCAACGACTTTGGCGCCGGCGGCGTCAGCGTTGCCATCGGCGAGCTGGCGGACGGCCTGCGGATCGATCTGGACGCCGTTCGCAAGAAGTATGACGGTCTGGACGGCACGGAGCTGGCCATCTCCGAATCTCAGGAGCGCATGGCCGTGGTGGTGGCCCCCGAAGATGTGGACGCCTTCATCGCCGCCGCCGAATCGGAAAATCTGGAAGCCTACCGGGTGGCCGTGGTCACGGAAGAAGCCCGGATGGTCATGGAGTGGAACGGCACGGTCATCGCCGACCTGAGCCGTGACTTCCTGAACACCAACGGCGCTGTGAAGCACGCCGGGGTCCGCGTGGCGGAGAAGGACCGCACTGAGCTTACAACGCCCCGGTTCCAGTCCCTCCGGGAGATGGCCTCCAGCCTGAAATGCGCCTCCCGCCGCGGCCTTGTGGAGCGGTTCGACAGCACCATCGGTGCCGGTTCCATCCTCATGCCCTTCGGCGGCCGGACACAGCGCACCCCGGCACAGGCTATGGCCGCCGTATTCCCCGTCCTGCCCGGTCAGGAAACGGATCAGGCCAGCGTCATGGCCTGGGGCTGCGACCCGGAGCAGACCTGCACCGACCCCTACACCGGAGCCTACAACGCGGTCTACACCTCTATGGCCAAGCTGGTGGCCGCCGGTGCGGACTATAAAAAAGCCTATCTCTCCTTTCAGGAGTTCTTTGAGAAGCTCCGCAATGAGCCGGAGCGCTGGGGCAAGCCCTTCTCCGCTCTGCTGGGCACTGTGGACGCGCAGCTGGAGCTGGGCGCCGCCGCCATTGGCGGTAAAGACTCCATGTCCGGCACCTTCCTGGATCTGGACGTACCGCCCACGCTGATCTCCTTCGCCATTGCGCCGCTGAAAGCGGGCGAGGTGCTCTCCCCCGAATTCAAGGAAGCGGGGCATCCCGTTTACCTGTTCTCCGGTACGGACGCGGATAGCGTCAAGGCGGCATGGGAGCGGCTGCATGATCTGGCGCTGGCCGGCAAGGTCCGGGCGGCGTGGGCCGTGGAAAACGGTCTTGCTGAGGGCGTGATGAAGATGTCCTTCGGCAATGAGATCGGCTTCGCCGCCGAAAACGCCGACTTGGATTGGAACACCCTGTATCCCGGCGCCATCGTAGCGGAACTGACCGAGGACACGGCGAAGGCCGTCCGTCTGGGCGTCACCACCGCCGAGCCGGTGGTGCGGATCGCCGATGACAGCGCCCCCATTTCCGAGCTGCTGGCTTTGAACGAGGGCGTTCTGGAATCCGTCTATCCCAGCCGCACCGCCGCCGATCCGGCGGAGGTCCCCGTGCTCTCCGCCCCCGCCGCTCCCCGGACGGCTCCCAAGGCCGGTGTGGCGGTCCCCAAGTTGCTGATCCCCGTATTCCCCGGTACCAACTGCGAATATGACTCCGCCCGTGCCGTTCAGCGGGCCGGATTGGAGCCTGAAATTCTGGTGCTGAACAACCAGTCCGCTCAGGGCGTGGCCGACTCCATCAGCCGCTTCGCCAAGGCAGCCCGGAACAGCCAGATCATCTTCGTCCCCGGCGGCTTCTCCGGCGGCGACGAGCCGGACGGCTCCGCCAAATTCATCACCGCTTTCTTCCGCAACCCGGAGGTGCGGGACGCCACCATGGACCTGCTGAAAAACCGGGACGGCCTGATGCTGGGCATCTGCAACGGTTTTCAGGCGCTCATCAAGCTGGGTCTTGTCCCCTACGGTGAGATCATCGACACCGACGAGACCTGCCCCACCCTGACCTTCAACACCATCAGCCGCCACCAGTCCCGTCTGGTGCGGACCCGCATCGCTTCCAACCGCTCTCCATGGCTGGCAGGGACGCAGGTGGGCGATATTTACACCGTCCCCATCTCCCACGGCGAGGGCCGGTTCCTGTGCAGTGAGGAGCTGGTTCGGAAGCTGGCTGACAACGGCCAGATCGTCACTCAGTATGTGGACGAGCACGGTGTCCCCGGCATGGACGTGGACGTAAACCCCAACGGCTCCATCTGGGCTGTGGAGGGCATCATGTCTCCCGACGGCCGGGTACTGGGCAAGATGGGCCACTCCGAGCGTGTGGCCGACGGTCTTTACAAAAATGTAGACGGCTGCTATGATATGAAGCTGTTCCAGTCTGCAAAGAAGTATTTTGACATTTGAGAACGGGAGGACACGGATCATGTTGACTGATATTGAGATCGCCCAACAGTGCCGGATGCGCCCCATCACGGAGATCGCCGCCACCGCGGGGATCGATGAGGAATATCTGGAGCAGTATGGCCGCTACAAGGCCAAGATCGATCACCGTCTGCTGGAGGATCGGGCCGACCGACCTGACGGCAAGCTGATCCTGGTGACCGCCATCAACCCCACCCCGGCAGGCGAGGGCAAGACCACCACCTCCGTGGGTCTGGCCGACGGTCTGCGGAAGCTGGGCAAAAACGTCGTGGCCGCTCTGCGGGAGCCGTCTCTCGGTCCCGTGTTCGGCGTCAAGGGCGGCGCTGCCGGCGGCGGCTACGCTCAGGTGGTCCCCATGGAGGACATCAACCTCCACTTCACCGGCGATTTCCACGCCATCGGCGCGGCCAACAACCTGCTGGCCGCCATGCTGGATAACCACATTCAGCAGGGCAACGCTCTGGGGATCGACGTAAAGCAGATCACCTGGAAGCGCTGCGTGGATATGAATGACCGCCAGCTCCGCCACATCATTGACGGCATCGGCGGCAAAATGCAGGGCGTTCCCCGGGAGGACGGCTTTGACATCACCGTGGCCAGCGAGGTCATGGCGGTACTGTGTCTCGCCAGCGGCATCACCGATCTGAAAGAACGGCTGGGCCGTATGATCGTGGCCTACACCTATGACGGCAAGCCTGTCACCGCCCATGACCTGAAAGCCGAAGGCGCTATGACCGCCCTGCTGAAGGACGCTCTGAAGCCCAATCTGGTGCAGACACTGGAGGGTACGCCCACGCTGATCCACGGCGGTCCCTTCGCCAACATCGCCCACGGCTGCAACTCCGTCACCGCCACCCGCATGGCCCTGAAGCTGGGCGATTACGCTGTGACCGAGGCCGGCTTCGGCGCGGATCTGGGCGCGGAAAAATTCCTGGACATCAAGTGCCGTCTGGCGGGTCTGCGGCCCAGTGCCGTGGTGGTGGTAGCCACCGTCCGGGCACTGAAAAGCCACGGCGGCGTGCCCAAGGCCGAGCTGAACCACGAGAATCTGGACGCGCTGGAAAAGGGCCTGCCCAATCTGCTCCATCATGTAGACACCATCCGCAACACCTTCCACCTGCCCTGCGTGGTGGCGGTCAACGCCTTCCCCACCGACACGGAAGCCGAGCTGCGGCTGGTGGAGGACAAGTGCCGGGAGCTGAGTGTCCGCGCTGTGCTGTCCGAGGTCTGGGCCAAGGGCGGCGAGGGCGGCAAGGCCCTGGCTGCCGAAGTGGTACGCCTGTGCGAGGAGCCCTGCCCGGAGCAGCCCACCCCGGAGGAGTTCACCTTCGCCTATCCCGACAACACCTCTCTCATCTATAAGCTCAACGCCATTGTAAACCGGGTCTACGGCGGCGCGCAGGCCGTCCTGACCCCCGCCGCCCAGAAGCAGGCCCAGCAGCTCTTTGATCTGGGCTTCGGCGATCTGCCGGTGTGCATGGCAAAGACCCAGTATTCCCTGTCCGACGATCCCACTCTGCTGGGTGCGCCCGAGGGCTTCACCGTCACCGTGCGGAACCTGAAGGTCAGCGCCGGCGCCGGGTTCATCGTAGCCCTCACGGGTGACATCATGACCATGCCGGGTCTTCCCAAGGTCCCCGCTGCCGAAAAGATCGACGTGGACAAGGACGGAAAGATCACCGGATTGTTCTGAGGCATGGTCATGCCGCCGCAAATGCGGCGTACAAGCGTTTCGCAAAGTGACACCTTGAAATTGCCCAGATTCATTTCGGGCAATTTGAGTGAAATCGAGGGGCCCCGTGGGACCTGCCCCATGGGGAAACATCCAAAGCAAAGCATCACGCAAGCGTTGCAAAGCAGCGGGCCAAGCAGCAAGAATAAGTGCAGAAAAGGCGGGCGCATCTGAACCGATGCGCTCGTCTTTGTCCGCTTTTATATGCAAAAGGCGCAGCCTATTCAGGCTGCGCCAAGGGTTCTTCGTATGCTATATCTGCTCTCCGTCTGCTTTTACCGGAATCGGATATTTCATTCAAATCAGGTAATTCGCCTTCCGCTGCCTGTACTCCGGGACCATTCCCCGATTGCGGGACATCCGTTTCCAGTTTGGGTTCAGGGGGCCGGAAGGTGCCGTCCAGCTTCTGAAAACAGCGGCGGTAACCGAGGAGCTTCTTTACGACAATGCCTTTACTCTATGGACCGGATTGCAAAAGGCCTGGAAGCAGACGGCATCCTCACCGGCGCTGGCAAAACAAAATGGTGGACCAGCACCATCAACAAGATCCTGCACAATGAGAAATATATCGGCGATGCGCTTCTACAGAAAACCTACACCATAGACTTCCTGAATAAAACCAGAGTGAAGAACAATGACATTGTTCCGCAATACTATGTGGAGGGCAACCACGAAGCAATCATTCCAAAGGACATCTTCTTGCGGGTACAGGAAGAGCTGGTACGCAGGCGAGTGGTCAAAACCAGTGCCAATGGCAAAAGGCGCTCCTACAGCTGCAACCACTACTTTGCACAGATTGTCATTTGCGGCGAATGCGGTGAAATGTTCCGCAGAATCCACTGGAACAATCGCGGCTGCAAATCCATCGTCTGGCGCTGCATCAGTAGACTGGAGCCAACCGGACAGGAATGCCACGCCAGAACCGTCAATGAGCCGGTATTGGAAAATGTGGTAGTTCAGGCAATCAACACGCTCCTTGGCGATAAGTCAACCTACCAGGCGCAGCTCCAGCAGAACATCGCAAAGGTGATCCGAAGCGCTCAGCAAAATACCGCTGATGGTATCAATGAAAGACTGCAGAGACTCCAAAAAGAGCTTCTCAAAAAAGCCAATAGCAAAGAAGCCTACGGCGAGATTGCCGACGAGATCTTCAAGCTCCGGGAACAGCACGAAAAGTGCACGGTGGCTTTCGTTTTGTGGACATAGTCCGCGTAATATTTATTGAACTGGGTGGATTTGTAGGGCAGTTCGTCGTTCTGATGGCACTGCTCACAGTATTCCACCCACAGCAGGCTCAAGGTGACGCCGTTCTTCTGCATCTCACGGTGCACCCACTCGTAGTCCGGCATCTTGTAGACAGGATCCTTTTGCTCGGTTGGAAATAAACGCTGGGAAACTCCCTGCTGCGACATGGACTGAGCTTGCTGCCAGTCAAGTTTCTGTTCCCGAGCCCGGGCTAATGTACGTGTGACCGTGTTGCGACCGCAACCAGCGGCATCTACGATCTCTCGGTGTGTGAGTCCCAGGCTATGGAGCCTGAGGATCTCGCGGTAATTGGTCATACAGGTGACCTCCTTGTAGATATTTACGCCAGAAATCTGATGCATATCTACATTTTACCGCAGTGCTCAACGACGGCGGCAAGGGTGCTCAATCCCGCCGGAATGGATGCTCAATTTGAGCGGTTGAGGTGCGCAATCTCGCGCGGAATACTCAAATAATCGCCCGTAACCAAAGAGCACTATCCGGGCATAGCCCAGATAGTGCTCAAATCAGTACAGTTTTAAAAATTGGTCAATCGTGTAGGGATTCTCCCCCCTCTTCCCCCCTTTTTTCTATGCAAATCATGTCAGTGCCCTTTTTCAGCCGGAGCAGCTTGCGTATCTATCGCAAATCCTCTGGATCTCAGGTAGTCACAACCCCTAAGTTCAAAGCCTGAATCGAATTGCTCAAACGGACTAACGGAAATTGCCAGTTCCAGCGTAAGGCTGCCGTTCTCGCATTATAAGATGTTCACGCAAAGCGCCTTATAGGACAAGCTGTTGACTTTCTGCGGTTTTTGGTTATAATAGTTTGTATACTTTGTCAAAAATTCAGGCTTTGATGAGGGAAATTTTAATAAATACGCCTCTGTTGCCAGTCAGATGATAGCGAGGGAAACGATTTATGAAACAATGTAACTACAGCCGCGAAGCACTATTTCAGCTCAATGGTATTCCGCCCCTTGGAATGTCGATCTCCTTGGCACTGCAACACTTAGTCGCTATGATCGTCGGCTGTGTTACCCCGGCGATCATTATTGCCAACGCGCTTGGATTACCGCAGAGTGAACGCGTTCTGCTCATTCAGGTATCCTTGGTCATGTCCGCAGTGACGACCCTGATCGAGTTATTCCCCATTGGCGGCAAGCTGGGTTCCGGACTTCCTGTAATGTTCGGCATCAGCTTTGCTTACTTGCCCAGTATGCAGGCCATCGTTGGCGGCGGCGGAGACATCGCCACCATTGCGGGTGCAATGGTCGTTGGCGGTATCGTTGCCGCTGTTGTGGGTGTTTTTGTGAAGAAGATCCGCAGATTTTTCCCGCCCATCATCACCGGCACGGTGGTGTTCACGATCGGTCTTTCTCTCTATCCTACCGCCATCAATTATATGGCCGGCGGCACCGGGAATACTTACGAGGTAGTCGTGCTGCGAAAGGGCTTGACCTCCGCGCTGGTTCACGGCTCATGGCAAAACTGGGCGGTGGCGGCGTTCACTCTGATCGTTGTGATGGTCATGTCCAACAAGGGCAAGGGCATCTGCAAGCTTGCCGCCATTCTGCTGGGCATGATCGCCGGATATATTGTCGCCGCTGTGTTTGGCATGGTAGATCTCTCTGAGGTGAGAGACGCGGCGTGGTTCTCCCTTCCCCAATTCATGCATTTCGGCATCAAGTTTGAGTTCTCGGCCTGCATCGCGCTTGCACTGCTGTTCGCCATCAACGCGATCCAGGCGATCGGCGATTTGACCGCCACCACGGTGGGAGGCTTGAACCGGGAGCCCACGGACCAAGAGCTGCAGGGCGGCATTGTTACCTATGGCCTGACCAATGTGCTGTCGGCATTTTTCGGCAGCCTGCCAACAGCGACCTATTCGCAAAATGTAGGTATTGTTACTACAAATAAGGTCGTTAATCGGGTGGTTTTTGCTTTGGCCGGCGGATTTTTGCTGCTTGCGGGTCTGATTCCTAAATTTTCAGCTATTTTAACGACGATTCCGCAATGCGTGCTGGGTGGAGCGACCATCACTGTATTTTCCACCATCGCTATGACCGGCATGAAGCTGATCGCGTCCGAAACCATCTCCCCCCGCAATACTACCATTGTAGGGCTGTCGGCTGCGTTGGGCGTTGGTATCTCTCAATCCTCGTCTGCGTTGAGCCAGTTCCCGGAGAGCATTACGATCATTTTCGGTAAGACGCCGGTGGTCATTGCCACAATTATGGCAGTTCTGCTGAACCTGATCCTGCCTCAGGAAAACAAGGATCAATAAACCGATCATCCTATTTTTAGGGATTGCTTTGATAAGACCCGTGGACTTTTGAAATCGGCACTTTTGCAGGTGTCTGCCGTATAGCAATAGATGGCAGACACCTGCGTTATTACATTTCACTCTGTGCGTAACGGAGAACAGCATACTATAGCTTGCGTTCAAAGAAGCCTTGCCAGACCGTATTTCTACCATAACTGAGAAAGTTTTATTTTTCCTCATCGGCAGAAGCTCCTATTGAACGACTCGCCCAGCGAGTAGTTTTCGGTATAAAGCTTCATGCAAGAGCAGCGCACCACGAACATGCACAAATGCCAGTGCATGAAGCTTTCGTGCATCATTTCCGGTTGCCTCGCAGGGGCGAGGAAATGGCACATTTCTTATTTTGCTATGCAAAAGCGGATGCACTGAGACGTGCATCCGCTTTTTTCAGTATTCAACTGTGCTTCTCTCCGTTGGACGGCTATGATGTGCTGATCTGCTGATAGCTCTTGCCGCAACGTCACGCTGCGTTCATTCAGAAAAACGGAACGAACATTCCGGAGGATTGCTGGGCTTCGTCGATGTGCATATCGGGGTTGATCTGATCCAGCCAGGGAATCATGTCCAGAAGATTCTGGATCACAAGGTCGGGCTTTTCCGCGTCCGCCGCCGTTGCCGCGTCCTTCTGGGCAGAGAGTGCGGAGACGATCTGAACGGCTTTGCCGAAGCCCGCCTGCTTGGCGCCGATGATGTCGCGGGAGATCGTATCGCCCACATACACGCAGTTTTCGGCTGTGGTCTGCATCTGCCGCAGAGAAATGCGGAAGATCTCCGGATGGGGCTTGCGGTAGCCGGTCACGCTGGAAACCGTCACATCCTCCATGCAGCCCCGGATGCCGTACTCCTCCAGCATGTTGAACACGTTGTAAAGGGAGGCATTGTTGGAAATGATGCCGATATGGTAGCCGCGGGCCTTCAGCGCTTCCAGCGTTTCCAGAACGTCGCCCCGCAGCTCCCGGTGGTAATAGGTCACCTCCCAGAGATTGGCCAGCTCCTCCGTAATGGGGATCAGCTTTTCCCGGTCGAAGCCAAATTCTTTCAAGTAGTAGTCAGGCCAGATCTCCTCCGGCTTCTTCTCCAATTCCAGGCCCTCGCTCCAGCGCTTGTATTCTTTCAGGCCAGCCATGACCCGGCGGTCAAACTCCTCCGGGCTGCATCCCGGCTCCAGACCGTGCGCCCGCAGGGTTTTCTGCAGCGCATCCATGGCCTTCGCCTGGGTCTCCTGATTGTTCCAGATGTCCTCTAATGTGCCGCCCATATCGAATAAAACGGTATTCAGCATTGGTGGGTCCTCCTTACCGGTCATTATTATGATTCATCGTCATCGTCTTCGTAAAACAGCATGGCCTCATCCTGGGCGTTATGGAACGCACCGGGAGCCGTTCCGGAGCTTTCCGGGCCAAACAGGGCCTCTGTGGGGGAGATATCCGGCTCCGGCGTCTGGACCGGATCGGATACCGGCTTTGCAGCGGGCTTCTTTTTCTGCTCCTGTTCCACCGCCTCTTTCAGCTCCTCCGAGATGGTCTTTCTGACGAAATACTCGGGATGCGCCTTTCGCAGCCTTCGGTAGATGGGCCAGCTGACGGCGTTGCCAAGCAGCACCGGCGGCAGGCCGACCGTCAGAAACAGGCGCAGCATAGAGCCTCTCGTCTCCTGCGGCAGCATCCACGCCGCCGCGCAGAACATCAGCAGGATCACAGCCAGCCCAGCAAAGCCGTAGGGCACCACCCGCTTGTCCTTCAGCAGGAACAACAGGCAGCAGAGCAGCGTGCTGATGACCGTAATGATGATGGTGTGGAGCATGGAGGTGACCGTTTCGCCGCCGAAAAAGACGGTCCGGTACAGCGGTCCCGCCAGAAGCGCGGCTGTACAGAAGTAAACGGCCAGATCCAACAGTGCCGCACCGCACGCCGCCAGCGCAATGGGGCTTTTTCTGCGGCCATGCTTGTCGATAAAGAAGCTCATAGATACCTCGCAGTTTTGAAAATGAAGCGGAGAGCCTGCGCTCTCTTCATCCCAAAAAGCTTTTGGGATGAAGAGAGCGGCGGACGATCGTCCGCCGCTCTTGCTTACATACAGTCAGCGGATGGAAGGACCGATCAGCCCAACATCTGCCAGAAATCGCGGACGGCGTTGTAGTTCACATAGATCTCGTTGGCGTCAAAGGGAGCAACGTTGATCTCGGAGAAGGGAGTGGAGCCCTCGGCGGGTTCGATGTCATCGCGGACAGGCCAGCCGCCCAGAGTGTTGAAGGGCTTGTAACCAGAGGTGTCACCGTCGATGCCGCCCATCATGAAGCGGATCAGCAGCTTGGCGGCGGCAGGATGCTCGCAGCCTTCCACAACGTACAGGGTGTTGACAGCGGGGATACCGGTGTCGGGCTCCAGATTCACGGGAGCAAAGACCCAGCCGTTATCGGCGGCCTTGCGGAGCTTGGAGGAAGCGCAGAAGCCAACGGGGGGATCCTTCTGGCCGGGGGTACCGACAGCCTCGGCGATCGCGTCGGAGGAAGCGGTGAAGATCGGTTCGTTGGCGTGCAGACGCTTCAGGAACTCATAACCGGCGTTCTCGCAGCCGTCGGACAGCTTCAGTTCTTCGCCATACAGGGCCTTATAAGCCTCGGCCAGACGGTTCGGCTCCTCGCCTACGCAGAAGCCGGTGATCCAGGAGCCCCAGGACAGGTTGTCCAGAGGATTCTGCATCACGATCTTGCCCTTCCACTGGGGCTCGGTCAGCTGCCAGATGTTGGTGATGGGGGAACCATCGGGATAAGCCTCCGTGTTGTAGAAGAGCTGAGTCAGCTCAATGTACAGAGGCGTGGCGGTCGCGGTATACTGCGGGTCGATGTGGGCGAAGATGTCAGCGGGCTGATAATTGTAGAACGTCTTGTTGGCCACATACTGGTTCCACATGGAGCCGTCCTGGTCCTTGATGTGGACAACGTCGGCAACATGCTTGCCGGCCTCGTACTCACGGGTGACCTTCTCCAGCAGCTCGTTGGTGGAGATGTCGAAGGGAACGCAGTCAATGCCGGGATACTTTTCCTCGAAAGCGGCCTCCACCTTGGTGCATCTGGAGGAGATGGAGTACAGGGTCACGGTGCCGCCCTCTTCAAGGGCCTTCTGATACAGTTCCTCGTCGGTTTCCTCGGTGTTGTAGATCTGAGAAGCTTCTTCCCAGGGGGTCAGCTGGGTTTCCGCAGGGGGAGTGTTGGGATCGGTGGTGTCGCCGGACGTGTCGGCTTTCTTTCCGCAGCTGGCCAGGCTCAGCATCATCGTGCCAGCCAGCAGGGCCGCCAGGAGCTTTTTGCGCTTCAACATGTTCTTTTCCTCCAAATCAGATTTTTATTTTCGCGGACTCTGCCGCAGTGGTACAGATTTACACGCAGTATTTGATCAGATTCTCGCTCTTGGTCTCGAAAACGTTGACCTTCTTGGGATTGAAGCCCAGATACACCGGCTCATCGCTGGCGTAGTGGGTGGAGCCAAGCTCCTTGACCGTCAGCATGGTGTCGCCCACCCGGACGCTGACCAGCGTTTCGGAACCGGCGGGCATGCCGGAGTAAACGTGGCCTTCCACCCAATGCGCGTCATCCGCCTGACGGCTGATGGACAGCTGCTCGGGCCGGACGCCGATGGTCACATCGACGCTGCCGGACTGGGGCGCGGCCTCGGTCATATCGCCCCGCTCGAAGCCCATCTGACCGAGAGGACTATCGACCCGCATACCGCCGGCCTCCACCTGAGCGGTGCCCTTGACGAAGTTGATGCTGGGGTTGCCGATGAAGTCGGCCGTGTAGAGGTTCACAGGGTTGTCATACAGCTCCAGAGGCGGTGCGACCTGCACCAGCTCGCCCTTGCGGTACAGGGCGATGCGGGTGGACATGGTCAGTGCCTCCACCTGATCGTGGGTGACGTAGATGATGGTGGTGCCGGTCTCGTGATGGAGCCGCTTCAGCTCGGCGCGCATATCCACGCGGAGCTTGGCGTCCAGATTGGAAAGGGGCTCATCCAGCAGAAGCAGTCTGGGCTCGGAAACAATGGCGCGGGCGATGGCCACACGCTGCTGCTGGCCGCCGGACAGCTCGGTGGGATAGC
>ERZ772954.1203-NODE-1203-length-21127-cov-3.002563_pt1 | contig 21127 bp, 21 predicted proteins | sample MGYA00580684_ERZ772954 | MGnify/ENA primary metagenome ERZ772954 (study PRJEB29015, sample SAMEA2737654) | human gut metagenome | biome: human gut; feature: human-associated habitat; material: faeces | place: China | collected 2012 ...
TAAATTACTGAATTATATTTCTGAACAACAGGAAAAAGACAATATTGTTATAAACAAAAACATGGCGCGGAGAAGTGGTTTCTTCGCGCTGTTTATTTGAAAGCGAAATAGTGGGATTGTTCGAACAAAATGGGGCATGAAAAAGATATGGAAGAAAAAAGGTACAGAATCATAGGTACTGCCGGACATATTGATCATGGTAAGACCTGGCTGGTCAAGGCGCTGACAGGCACGGATACGGATCGCCTGGCAGAGGAAAAAAGGCGGGGGATTACAATTGAAAATGGTTTTGCGTTTCTGAAATTTCCGGATGGCAGGGAAGCAGGGATTATTGATGTGCCAGGTCATGAAAAATTTATAAAGAATATGCTGGCCGGAGCTGGCGGAATGGACATTGCCATGGTAGTGATTGCAGCGGATGAGGGAGTTATGCCTCAGACCAGGGAACATCTGGCAATACTTTCCCTGCTTGGTATTCGAAAGGGTGTGCTTGTGCTCACCAAAGGTGACCTGGAATGGAAAAAGGGACTTGACCAGGAAATCAGGGAGTTTGCTGAGGGGACGTTTCTGGAAAATGAGGATGTGATAGTGACCAGTGCTGTGGATGGGCGTGGGATTGAGGAACTGCGCAGGGTGCTTTGGAAACTGTGCACAGCCGGAAAAAACACGGGAAATCAGAAGCCTTCCCAAAAAGAAGGTGACAGCTGCACAGGCAGAATGGGGACAAAAGCATCTGCGTTTCGCCTGCCCATAGATCGTGTATTTTCTTTAAAGGGCTTTGGAACCGTAGTGACCGGGACGCTGCTTGATGGCAGTTTAGGCTTGAATTATGACACTATGCTTTATCCCAGGGCTGAAAGGGTAAAAATCCGGGGAATTCAGGTGCATGGACAGGAAATATCCGAAGCTGTTCCGGGACAGCGGGTGGCAGTGAACCTTCCGGGAATTGGAAAAGAGCAGATCTCCCGGGGAGAAATCCTGGCAGCAGCAGGAAGTATGGAAGGTACCATGATCGCAGATGTACGGCTGCAGCTGTTGAAATCAGGACAGCGTTCTTTAAAAAGCGGTACCCGTGTTCATCTTTATCATGGGGCAGCAGAACTGGTGTGTAAAATAATCCTGTTTGACAGAGAAGTGCTGAAGCCCGGTGAAGAGGCCGTAGTCCAGCTTCGGATGGAGCAGATGACGGCAATGAAAGCAGGGGATCATTTTGTTATAAGATTTTATTCGCCAGTAGAAACCATCGGCGGTGGAGTTGTGCTGAATCCCAATGGGATAAAAAGGAAAAAAAGACAGAATGCAGATGCTGTTGTTCATTGCGCATGTACCGGAAAGGAAAGAAAAAAAGCACATGCTTCAGGAAAAATAACAGAAGAAATATGTGGGAATTCTGTCTTTTTGCAGCTGCAGGAATTATATCTGAAATCGGGCTTTATACCTCCGCTGACAGATGAAGTGAAGAAAGTATTTTCCGGTGAGCGGGATTTTTCAGAAGTGTTCTTTGCCATGGTGCGGGACGGTGTTCTTGTACGGTTTGACGAGAAGCATTATATGCACCGGGAAATACGGCAGAAAGCTCTGGATATGGTATATCAGTTATTTAAAGAAAAGGGTATGATCCAGACTGGAGATTTTCGTGACCGTCTGGGAATATCCCGTAAATGTGCGATCATACTGCTGGAGGGGTTTGACAGAGAGCGGATTACAGTTATGGAAAATGGAGGAAGAGCATTAAAACGAAACTTGCAGCAGGCAGACCGGTCTCAATGAGAAGAGTAAGAATGGAAAGCTGGGTATGCTTTTTTGGCGGGAACATATGGGAATCGAACCCATCCGGGACGGGATTAGCGCCCCACACTGGTTTTGAAGACCAGGAGGCACACCGGCACCTATCTGCTCCCAGTGAGAGTATAGCGGAGATTGGAAGCTTCGTCAACCACAGCCTTTGGGTCAGAAACCTTTCTTTGATTCCCTATTGACTAAGAGGGGGCAGATAAAGTAGAATAGTATTATTCGGGATAGTGTACCTTGTAGCCTTTTTCAAACATACTCTGGTATGGAGGAGCTGTTGAATTGGGCTGTGTTTTGCATATCCCGATTATAATGGATGTTTTTTGCGTTATTAGATTACAGTGTTGAAGAATATCCGAAGAGGAGAAAAATATGGCAGAGACAGTTAGAGTTGTAGTAGATGCCATGGGCGGAGACAACGCTCCGGCAGAACCAGTGAAAGCAGCCGTAGAGGCTGTTACAGAGAGGGAAGACATTGATGTGATCCTTACCGGCAGGCAGGATGTAATTGAGAAAGAGCTGAGTAAATTTCAGAATTACCCCAAGGAAAGAATCCGGATCGTGAATACCACAGAGGTGATCGAGACAGCAGAGCCTCCGGTTCTGGCAATCCGTAAGAAGAAAGATTCTTCCATTGTGGTAGGACTGAATCTTGTGAAGAAGCAGGAAGCAGAAGCATTTGTTTCCTCTGGAAGCTCAGGCGCCATTTTAGTAGGTGGTCAGGTGATCGTAGGAAGAAGCAAAGGAGTACAGCGTCCGCCGCTGGCACCCTTGATTCCTACCCAGAATGGTGTGTCACTTCTTATTGACTGCGGTGCGAACGTAGATGCCAGACCAGAGCATCTGGTACAGTTTGCGAAGATGGGTTCCATCTATATGGAAGACGTGGTTGGAATCAAGAACCCTCGTGTTGCCATTGTAAACATTGGTGCAGAGGAGGAGAAGGGAAATGCCCTTGTGAAAGAGACGTTCCCTCTTTTGAAGGAATGCCCGGGGATCAATTTTATTGGAAGTATTGAAGCAAGGGATATTCCAGCTGGTTATGCAGATGTGATTGTCTGCGAGGCTTTTGTCGGGAACGTGATCCTGAAGCTTTATGAAGGACTTGGAAGTACCTTTATGAAGATGCTTAAAACCGGCCTTATGAAAGACACCCGCAGCAAGGTTGGAGCTCTTCTGGTGAAACCGGCCGTCAAAGAAACTATGAAGGCATTTGATGCAAGTGAGTACGGCGGAGCCCCTCTTCTGGGTCTTAAGGGACTGGTTGTGAAGACACACGGCAGTGCCAGGGCGGTTGAGATTCGTCACGCTATTTTTCAGTGTGTTCAGTTCAGACAGCAGAAGATCAATGAGAAAATCGCTGCCCATATGGTGGAAGAGACACCAGAAAAAGCATGATCATCCATGCATTGCAGCAGACTCTTCGGCAAAGACCTGCCGGGGGTCTGCCAGCTAGTCAGAGGGAAGGAAGTTTATCATGGAAAAAAAGTTAAAAGCATTGGAGAACCGGATCGGTTATGAGTTCAGGAACAGAAACCTTCTGATCCTTGCACTGACACATAGTTCTTATGCCAACGAGAAGAAGCTTGGTAAGGCAGGCTGCAACGAGCGTCTGGAGTTTCTTGGAGATGCAGTTCTGGAGCTGATCAGCAGTGATTTTCTTTATAAGAAATTCACCCAGATTCCAGAGGGCGAATTGACCAAGAAGAGAGCCAGCCTGGTTTGCGAACCCAGTCTTGCTTATTGTGCAAGAGATTTCGGACTGCCGCAGTATCTGCTCCTTGGAAAAGGTGAGGATATGACCGGTGGAAGAAACCGTGACTCTATTGTTTCCGATGCAACAGAGGCTCTGCTTGGAGCTATCTATCTGGACGGTGGTTTTGCTAGCGCAAAGGAGTTTGTTCTGAAATTCATTCTGAACGATCTTGAGAATAAACAGCTCTTTTATGATAGCAAGACCATCCTGCAGGAAATCGTACAGGAGAAGGGAACCCATCTTGTGGAGTACCATCTGATAAAAGAAGAAGGCCCGGATCACAATAAAAGCTTTACCGTGGATGTGCTTGTCAGCGGTCATGTGATGGGTACCGGAGTAGGACATACCAAGAAAGCTGCCGAACAGGAAGCTGCTTACCAGGCAATCCGGAAGATGAGAAAATAATAACAAGGATTCGAATACATGTATTTAAAAAATATTGAAGTGCACGGGTTTAAGTCCTTTGCACAGAAAATCAATTTCGAATTTCATAATGGAATTACGGGAATCGTTGGCCCCAACGGCAGTGGGAAAAGCAACGTAGGTGATGCGGTCCGCTGGGTTCTTGGAGAACAGAGTGCCAAGCAGCTTCGAGGCGGAAACATGCAGGACGTTATTTTTTCCGGCACGGAGACCAGAAAGCCCCTTAGCTTTGCTTCTGTTGCCATTACTCTGGATAACAGCGATCACAAGCTTCCGGTTGATTTTAATGAGGTTACGGTTACCCGAAGACTTTACCGCTCCGGTGAAAGTGAATATCTTATTAATGGAAGTGCCTGTCGTCTGAAGGATATTAATGAGATGTTTTATGATACCGGTATTGGTAAAGAGGGCTATTCCATCATCGGGCAGGGTCAGATCGATAAGATCTTAAGTGGTAAGCCGGAAGAGCGCCGTGAGCTTTTTGACGAAGCTGCCGGAATCGTAAAGTTTAAGCGAAGAAAGGCAACTACCATTAAGAAGCTGCAGGACGAGCAGGCGAACCTGGTGCGTGTTACCGATATTTTAAGTGAGCTTACCAGACAATTGAGCCCTTTGGAGCGCCAGTCCGAGATAGCCAGAATTTATCTTGCCAAAAGAGACACTTTGCGGGAACTGGATGTGAACAGTTTTCTTTTGGAAAACGAGGAGACCAGTCGTGAATTAAAAGAGCTGGATACCAAGAATACCCGGGCTGCTGAGGAGCTGGAGGAGAATCAGAAGGCCTACGAGCAGACGAAAGTGGAATATGACCGTCTGGAAGAGGAACTGGAACAGTTGAATTCCCAGATGGATCAGCTGCGTGAAGAGACGCAGAATAAGGCAATCCGCAGGCAGCAGCTGGATGGCGAGACCAAGGTACTTCGGGAACAGATTTTGTCCGGAGTGCAGAGCGAAGAGCATTACAAGAGCCGTCTGCAGACCATTGAGGCGGATCTGAAGGAACGTCAGGAATCTCTGGAGAGGCAGGAAGCGGAGAAATCCCAGCTCCATGCAGCTCTTCTGGAAGCAAGAAAGCGCCAGGAGGCAGAAGAGGACCGGATTTCCAATATTCAGGCACAGATCGAAGAGTGCTCCCAGGCAGTGGAGAATGGCAAGAACGAGATTATCGAGCTTCTCAATACCCGTGCCACTACCAAAGGAAAAGCCCAGCGTTTCGATACCATGATGGAGCAGATCGATATCCGTAAAGCGGGAATCAGTCAGAGACAGCTTCATTTGAAAACAGAGGAAGCCCAGCAGCAGAGTGAGCTGGAGAGGGCAAAGGAGAAGTTTCAGGGAATTACCACACTTATCCAGGACATGAATGCAGAGTGTCAGCGCCTGGATAATGAAGTACATAAAATTACAGATGAATTAAAGAAACAGAACGGCCAGATGGAAATCGGACAGAGCGCATATCACCGTGAGGCTTCCAGGCTGGAATCTTTGAAAAATATTACAGAGCGCTATGACGGATACGGAAACAGTATCCGCCGTGTAATGGAACAGAAGGACCGGGTACCGGGAATTAAGGGTGTTGTAGCAGATCTGATCCAGGTAAATAAGGAGTATGAGATCGCCATTGAGACGGCTCTTGGCGGAAGTATTCAGAACATTGTCACAGACAATGAACAGACTGCCAAGCATATGATCGAATTTCTGAAGAAAAACCGTTTCGGCCGTGCTACGTTCCTTCCACTTAACAGTATCAATACTAGAAGTGGTTTTACCCAGAGGGATGCGCTGCAGGAGCCGGGAGTGATCGGGCTTGCCAGTGAACTGGTAACTACAGGTCCGGAGTATGCCGGACTTGCTACTTATCTTCTGGGTCGTGTGCTTGTGGTGGATCACATTGACAATGCCATTGCCATTGCGCGAAAGTACCGGCACAGTCTTCGCATGGTAACTGTGGAGGGTGAATCCTTCAGTCCGGGCGGTTCTATGTCAGGTGGTTCTTTTAAGAATAACAGCAACCTTCTTGGCCGCCGCCGTGAGATCGAAGAACTGGAATCCAGTGTGAAGGCTCTTCGAAAAGACATGGATGACATGCAGACTGCTATTAATGATAATCGAAGCAAGCGCAATGTTATGCGTGACACCATTGCAGATCTGCAGGAAAAACTGCGTCAGCAGTATGTTGCCCAGAACACGGCGAAGATGAACATTAACCAGGTAGAAGCCAAGACAAAGGAAATCCAGGCTGGTTACGGAGAGATTCAGAGAGAGCAGATGGAAATCCGCCGTCAGATCGAGGAGGCAGAGGCTGATCACAGCAAGATTGCCGAAGAATTGAAGGCTTCTGAGCAGGATGAGAAAGAACTGGAGACTTTTATCCAGAATAAACAGGAAGAATTAGAGACCTGGAGGGCTTCTGAGCAGGAGGTTTCCAGGAAACTGGAGGCTCTTCGTCTGGAAGCAAGTACAGCCCAGCAGAAAGAAAGCTTCGCAGCAGAGACTCTGGGCCGTCTGACCCATGAGATGGAAGCTCTTCGCCAGGAGGAAGCAGATATTCATGAAACGCTGGAGCTTGGCGGCGAAGAGAATGAGAGAAAGCGCCAGTCTGTAGAGAACCTGGAGGCAGTGATCCGGACTTTGGAAGAGGATGAAACCAAGGCGAAGGCTCAGATGGAGAGCTGGCAGAGTGTGAAGGATGAAAAAAATGCCAGCCACAAGGCATTTTTTGAGAAGCGGGATCAGCTGTCCGGCAGGATTTCACTTCTGGACAAAGAGTGTTACCGTCTGAAAAGTCAGATCGAGAAGCTGGAAGAGCACAGGGAATCTCAGATTTCCTATATGTGGAATGAGTATGAGATCACCCCGAACAATGCCCTTCAGTACAAAAAAGAAGAGCTGAACGATCTGAAAGCCATGAAGAAAGAAATTGCCCAGGTGAAGGATGAAATCCGTAAGCTTGGTAACGTTAATGTAAATGCAATTGAGGAATATAAGGAGATTTCAGAGCGTCATGCTTTTCTTTCCGGACAGTATGAGGATCTGAAAACCGCAGAGGCACAGCTGGAGAACATTATCCAGGAACTGGATGAGGGAATGCGTAAACAGTTTACGGAGAAATTCCAGGATATCCAGAGAGAGTTTGACAAGGCTTTCAAGGAATTGTTTGGAGGCGGTAAGGGCACTCTGGAGCTTGAGGAAGACGTGGACATTCTGGAAGCAGGAATTCGTATTATTTCCCAGCCGCCAGGCAAAAAGCTTCAGAATATGATGCAGCTTTCCGGTGGTGAGAAGGCACTTACTGCAATCGCACTTTTGTTTGCAATCCAGAATCTGAAGCCGTCGCCATTCTGTCTTCTTGATGAGATCGAGGCGGCACTTGACGATTCGAATGTAGGTCGTTTCGCAGGCTATCTTCAGAAGTTGACGAAGAACACGCAATTTATTATAATAACACACAGGCGTGGTACTATGAATGCCGCAGACAGACTTTATGGTATTACCATGCAGGAGAAAGGCGTCTCCACGCTGGTTTCCGTTGATCTTGTGGAAAACCAGCTTACGCAGTAAAAGGAGGAGAGGAAATGGCAGAGGAAAAGAAGGGCTTTTTTAAAAGACTTATCAGTGGCCTGACAAAAACAAGAGACAACATTGTGGCAGGATTCGATTCTCTTTTCACCGGCTATTCAACAATAGATGATGATTTTTATGAGGAACTGGAAGAAATCCTAATCATGGGTGACATTGGAATCAATGCCACCACAGCCATTCTGGACAAATTAAAAGACCAGGTGGAGATCCGGAATATCAGGGATCCCAAGGAGTGCAAGCAGCTTCTTATTGATACCATAAAGGAGCAGATGACGGTAGACAGCACAGAGTACGAGTTTGAAAACCGTAAATCCGTTATTCTTGTGATCGGTGTCAATGGTGTTGGAAAAACAACTTCCGTTGGAAAACTTGCCGGCAAGCTGAAGGACCAGGGTAAAAAGGTTATTCTTGGTGCTGCGGATACTTTCCGTGCAGCAGCAGGGGAACAGCTGACCCAGTGGGCGAACCGGGCAGGAGTGGAGATCATTGGCGGTCAGGATGGAGCAGACCCGGCATCAGTTGTCTATGATGCAGTGGCAGCAGCCAAGGCCCGCAATGCAGACGTTCTGATCTGTGATACCGCAGGAAGACTTCATAATAAGAAGAATCTTATGGAAGAGCTTCGCAAGATTTACCGCATTCTGGAGAAGGAATATCCGGAAGCGTATCTGGAAACTCTGGTGGTTCTGGATGGAACGACAGGACAGAACGCACTTGTGCAGGCAAGACAGTTTGCAGAGGTGGCGAATGTAACCGGTATCATTCTTACCAAGCTTGATGGTACAGCCAAGGGTGGTATTGCGGTGGCAATCCAGTCTGAGCTTGATATTCCGGTGAAATATATCGGCGTTGGTGAGAGCATTGACGATTTACAGAAATTCGATGCAAATTCTTTTGTGGATGCGTTGTTTGATATTCGTCCGGATGAAAACTAACCCCACAGACTACAGGAGGAAAAATAAAAATGCTTACATTAGAGAGTTTTGAAGAAGCGGCAGAAATAGTTAAGCAGGTAACCCAGGAGACCAAGCTGGTGAAGAGCAGTTATTTCTCTGAACTCACTGGAAACAAGGTTTTCTTCAAACCAGAGAACATGCAGAGAACAGGTGCGTATAAGGTGCGTGGAGCTTATTATAAGATCAGTACTCTTTCCGACGAAGAGAGGGGCAAAGGCCTGATCACAGCTTCCGCTGGAAACCATGCACAGGGTGTGGCATATGCAGCACACAAATACGGTGTGAAGGCCGTGATCGTAATGCCGACCACTACACCGCTTATTAAAGTAGAGCGTACAAAAGGTTATGGCGCAGAGGTTATTCTTCATGGTGATGTTTATGATGAGGCCTGTGCTTATGCGCTGGAGCTTGCTGAAGAAAAGGGCTATACCTTTATTCATCCTTTTGACGATCCTGCAGTTGCTACCGGACAGGGAACCATTGCTATGGAGATCATTCAGGAGCTTCCTCTTGTAGATTATATTCTGGTGCCAATCGGTGGAGGCGGACTTGCAACAGGTGTATCCACACTTGCCAAGCTTCTTAATCCTCATATTAAAGTAATCGGTGTAGAGCCGGCAGGTGCAGCCTGCATGAAGGCTTCTCTTGAGAAAGGGGAGGTTGTTACACTGCCCCATGTAAACACCATTGCAGATGGTACTGCAGTTCAGACTCCGGGTTCTCATATTTTCCCATATATCCAGGAAAATCTGGATGAAATCATCACGGTTGAGGATGATGAGCTGATCGTTGCATTCCTGGATATGGTAGAAAATCATAAGATGATCGTTGAGAATTCAGGACTTCTGACAGTGGCTGCGCTTCGTCATCTTGATTTCAAGAATAAAAAGGTTGTGTCCATTTTAAGTGGTGGAAATATGGATGTGATTACTATGTCTTCTGTAGTACAGCATGGTTTGATCCAGCGTGACAGAATCTTTACCGTATCTGTTCTTATCCCGGATAAGCCTGGTGTACTGGTACGTGTGGCTTCTATTATTGCAGAGAATCAGGGAAATGTTATCAAGCTGGATCATAACCAGTTTGTAAGCACAAACCGTAATGCAGCTGTAGAACTGAAGATCACTCTGGAGGCGTTTGGTACAGACCATAAGAATCAGATCGTGAAAGCACTGGAGACTGCCGGATGCAGACCGAAGGTGATTCGCGCAAGTCTGTAATTGAAAAATAGAAGCATTTCCCCGCCTTGCAGTTAATAGCTGAAGCAGCATTACAAATGGTATGAATAAAGTTAGTTACTGTTCACTCCGTTCACAAAAAACACCTCGCGGAATGTTACCAGTGAATAGTAACTAAAGTTAATCTATGTGCTTTGGACGTTTTGCATATTCATGTAAAAAAATGGGGAGTGTTTGCTGAAATGATTATAAATAAGTACAACTGTGTTGGTTAAAAAAGGATCGGCATGGCGGTGAATATAAGGAGTAGCAAACTATGAAAAAAGTAATTTTAACAGGAGACCGCCCTACAGGACGTCTTCATGTGGGACATTATGTGGGCTCTTTATCTGAGCGTGTAAAGCTTCAGAATTCCGGAAATTATGACGAGATTTATATTATGATCGCGGATGCCCAGGCGCTTACTGATAACGCAGAGCACCCGGAGAAGGTTCGTCAGAATATTATCCAGGTAGCACTTGATTATCTGGCTTGCGGGATTGATCCGGAGAAATCCACAATTTTCATCCAGTCCATGGTTCCGGAGCTTACAGAGCTTACCTTCTATTATATGAATCTGGTTACAGTGGCCCGTGTTCAGCGTAACCCTACTGTGAAATCTGAGATCCAGATGCGTAATTTCGAAGCCAGCATTCCGGTTGGATTCTTCTGCTATCCTATCAGCCAGGCAGCAGATATCACGGCTTTCCGCGCAACAGCAGTTCCGGTTGGCGAGGATCAGCTTCCTATGCTGGAGCAGTGCAAAGAGATCGTACACAAGTTTAACACAGTATATGGTGAGACGCTTACAGAGCCAGAGATCGTACTTCCTTCCAACAAGGCGTGCCTGCGTCTGCCAGGTATTGACGGTAAGGCAAAAATGAGTAAATCTCTTGGAAACTGCATTTATCTTTCCGATGAGGCAGATGAGGTTAAGAAGAAGGTTATGTCCATGTTCACGGATCCGAATCATCTTCGTGTTCAGGATCCGGGAAATGTTGATGGCAACCCGGTATTTATTTATCTGGATGCTTTCTGCAAACCAGAATACTTCCCGGAATTTCTTCCGGATTATCAGAACCTGGACGAGCTGAAAGACCATTATAAGAGAGGCGGACTTGGAGATGTTAAGGTTAAGAAGTTCCTGAACAACGTTCTCCAGGCTGAGCTTGGCCCGATCCGCGAGCGCCGTAAAATGTGGGAACAGCGTATTCCGGATGTTTATGACATTTTAAGAGAGGGCAGTAAGGTGGCTGAGGCAAAGGCAGCTGAGACTCTGAGGGATGTAAAGGCTTCTATGAAAATTAATTATTTTGATGATGATAGTTTGATTCAGTAAAATATGTGAATTTTAAGTGTCAGTAAAATATGTGAATTTTAAGTGTCAGTAAAATATGTGAATTTTAAGTTGACATTTCGTTGGTTATGGCATATCCTAATAGTAGCTAAGGATTAGAGCAATAGTCCATCGAAAGCAAACGAAAACCCCGGAGGTGTGCGAGACTTCCGGGGTTTTCTATTCCGTTTATGTAGGTGGCTTATGCCTTAGGCTGTTATGCTGCCTATTTGTCTTTTCTGTCCAGCCATTTGTAAATGCAGTAGCTAATTACATTTACTGCGACAGGGACAAGGATTAGAGCAATAATATTATCCATCGAATTCACCTCCTTTCTGCTGGAGGCTCGGCAGCTTTTATAGTATAACATAAGGGCAGACAATTAGAAATAGCGTATAATAAATTTGGACATATAAAAAATATTGCGTGTAAAGAAAAAATACTTGACACACACCACAAAATACGGTATGATACCCAAGGTGATAACGAATGGAAAAGTTTGTGGAACGTACTTTGCTCTATGATTTTTACGGAGAGCTTCTTACGAAGAGACAGCAGCAGATCTACGAGAGTGTAGTTCTGGAGGATTATTCTTTAAGTGAGGTTGCAGAGGAACTGAATATCAGCCGTCAGGGCGTACATGATATGATCAGACGCTGTGACAAGGCACTGGAAGGATATGAAGAGAAGCTGCATCTGGTGGAGAAGTTTGTGAATATCCGGGGACAGGTACAGAAGATACATGAGCTTGCATCCGGATATCACGCTGATGATATTGAGGCAATATCCAATGTGATTTTAGAGGAGTTATAATTCATGGCATTTGAAAGCTTAACAGATAAACTTCAGAATGTATTTAAGAAGCTGAGAAGCAAAGGCCGTCTGACCGAAGAGGATGTTAAGATTGCTCTTAAAGAAGTTAAGATGGCACTCCTTGAAGCAGACGTTAACTTCAGAGTCGTGAAACAGTTCACGAAATCTGTACAGGAACGTGCAGTTGGACAGGACGTTATGAACGGACTGAACCCAGGCCAGATGGTCATCAAGATTGTAAACGAAGAGCTGGTTAATCTTATGGGAAGCGAGACTACAGAGCTTCCGATCAAGCCTGGCAATGATCTGACTGTCATTATGATGGCAGGTCTTCAGGGAGCCGGTAAGACTACTACCGCAGCCAAGCTTGCAGGTAAGATCAAGTCGAAAGGTAAGAAACCTCTTCTGGTAGCCTGTGACGTTTACAGACCCGCAGCGATCACTCAGCTGCAGGTAAACGGTGAGAAACAAGGCGTGGAAGTCTTTACCATGGGCGATAAACAGAGCCCGGTAGACATAGCCAAGGCGGCTGTTGCACATGCCAAGGCGAATCAGCAGAATGTAGTGATCATTGATACAGCAGGTCGTCTTCATGTCGATGAGGATATGATGCAGGAGCTTGCTGATATTAAGTCTAATATTGAGGTAGATGCTACAGTCCTTGTAGTAGATGCCATGACCGGACAGGATGCAGTCAATGTAGCCCAGACTTTTGCAGAGAAGGTTGGAATCGATGGAGTGATCCTGACCAAGATGGATGGTGATACCCGTGGTGGTGCAGCTCTTTCCATCAAGTCCGTAACTGGCAAGCCAATCCTGTATGTAGGTATGGGAGAGAAGTTATCCGATCTGGAACAGTTTTATCCGGAGAGAATGGCATCCCGTATCCTTGGTATGGGAGATGTAATGAGCCTGATCGAGAAGGCAGAAGCAGCCGTAGATCAGGAAGCAGCCCAGGAGATGTCCAAGAAGCTGAAGAAGATGGATTTTGATTTCAATGACTATCTTACCAGCCTTGAACAGATGAATAAGATGGGCGGAATCTCCAGCATCCTGAACATGCTCCCAGGTGTGGGAAGCAAGATGAAAGATGTGGAGAGCATGATTGATGAGAAAGCAATGGACAGAACCAAGTCCATTATTCTTTCCATGACCCCACAGGAGCGTTCTAATCCGGGAATCCTGAACCTTTCCCGCAAGAACAGAATTGCCAGAGGCGCAGGTGTGGATGTTGCAGAAGTCAATCGCCTTGTGAAGCAGTTTGAGCAGAGCAAGAAGATGATGAAGCAGATGCCGGGTCTCATGGGCGGCGGCAAAATGGGTGGTAAAAGAGGCGGCTTTAAGCTCCCTTTTTAACATAAAATAATTAAATTAACTAATAAAGAGAAAGTAAATTGGAGGAAAATTAAAATGGCAGTTAAGATCAGATTAAGAAGAATGGGACAGAAGAAAGCACCTTACTATAGAATCGTTGTTGCAGATTCCCGCAGCAAACGTGACGGAAGATGTATCGAAGAGATCGGAACATATGATCCGAACCAGGAGCCAAGCGTATGCAAGGTTGACGAAGAGGCAGCTAAGAAATGGCTTGCAAACGGTGCTCAGCCTACAGAGGTTGTTGCTAAGATCCTCAAACAGGCCGGAATCGAGAAATAATTTAAGGAGTATCTTAGAGGTTGCCAGAATGGTTCAGACTGCACAGTATTTTCTGTGAAAGTCGTGAACTGTAACCGGCAATTTTCAGGGGGTATTTCTGTGACGTCCAGATGAGGGCATTTTTGAATATGCTCCGGGGCGGGATCAGGGAGGTGTGTAATGAAAGAATTAGTAGAAGTAATTGCAAAATCTCTTGTTGAAAATCCGGACGAAGTAGTCGTTACCGAAACAGAAAAGGATGACGCTGTTGTTATCGAACTGAAGGTAGGACCATCTGATATGGGTAAGGTGATCGGACGTCAGGGCAGAATCGCCAAGGCCATCCGTACCGTAGTAAAAGCGGCTTCTTCCAAAAGCAGCAAAAAAGTGATTGTAGATATTCTGCAATGATAAGCAAGATATATGGATGCAGGAGCTGTGGAGACATGGCTCCTGTTTTTACTTATGAAAGTCCTGGACGGCAGACATATTCGTTTTTTGTAGAGGAGTTTTGAATGGAAGATTTATTAAAGGTTGGAGTAATTACCACCACTCATGGCGTGCGGGGAGAAGTAAAAGTATTCCCTACCACAGATCCGGAGCGTTTCCTGGATCTTGAATACGTGATTCTGGATGCTGGCAGAGAGATGAAAAAGCTGGAAATCCGTAACGTGAAATTTTTTAAGAATCTTGTGATCCTGAAATTTGACGGGATTGATAATATAAATGATATTGAGCGATATAAGAGATGCCCGCTTCTGGTAGAACGAAAAGATGCGGTGGCACTGGAAGAGGATGAATATTTTATCGCCGATATGATCGGTATCCAGGTTGTAACAGAGGACGATGAACCATTCGGAACATTAAAAGATGTCATGGAGACCGGTGCGAACGATGTTTATGTGATCGATACCGAGGAACACGGAGAAGTGCTGGTTCCGGCAATCCGCGAATGTATCCTGGATGTTGATATAGAGAATCAGAAGATGAAGATCCACCTGATGGACGGGCTGATCTAGAAAGAGGATAGTATATGAATTTTTATATTATGACATTATTTCCGGAGATGGTCATGGACGGGCTGAACACCAGTATCATCGGGCGTGCGGTGAATAAAGGACTTCTGTCTATAGAGGCTTTGAATATCAGGGATTATGCGTTTAATAAGCATCACAGCGTGGATGACTATCCGTATGGCGGCGGTGCAGGGATGCTGATGCAGGCGGAGCCGGTATATCAGTGCTATGATGCACTTGCAAGACAGATCCGGGAAAGGAAAGCCGGGGAAGAAAGATCCGGGGAACAGCCGGACATGGCGTGTGGAAAGAAACGCACAAGAGTCATTTATCTGTCCCCGCAGGGAAAGACATTCAACCAGTCTATGGCAGAAGAATTCGCACAGGAAGAAGATCTTGTATTCTTATGCGGACATTATGAAGGGATTGACGAACGTGTGCTGGAGGAGATCGTGACCGATTATGTATCCATAGGGGATTATGTCCTGACCGGGGGAGAACTTCCGGCGATGATCATGATTGATGCGATATCCAGACTGGTTCCTGGAGTCCTCCATAACGATGTATCTGCCGAATTCGAAAGCTTTCAGGATAATCTGCTGGAATACCCGCAGTATTCCAGACCGGAAGTGTGGCATGACAAAAAAGTACCGGAGATATTGATGTCCGGTCATCATGCCAATATTGAAAAATGGAGACGCGAACAGTCTGTGATCCGCACTGCGAAGAACCGGCCGGATCTGCTTGAAAAGGCAGAGCTTACCGAGAAAGAAAAAAAGCTGGCAAAGGAAATACAAAGAGACGGGCAGCCGGTTACAGAGTAGGATCATATAAAGCAGAAAAGAGTGCAAAAAACAAGAAAAAATCCTTGTAATTTTGCACCGGGTATGATAGAATATAGCGTGTTGTGAAGAAAAATAGATGGTCCTCTGGTACAAATGTATTAAGAACATCCAAGTAAACAAGGAGGTCACACATAATGAACGATATTATTAAGAACATTGAAGCTGCTCAGTTAAAAGAAGTAGCACCAGAATTCCACGTTGGAGATACTGTTAAAGTTTACGGAAAGATCAAAGAAGGAAACCGTGAAAGAGTACAGATTTTCGAAGGAACAGTCCTGAAGAGACAGGGTGGCGGAGCAAGAGAGACATTTACAGTTAGAAAGTTTTCTAACGGAATCGGTGTTGAGAAGACTTGGCCGGTACACTCACCAAACGTTGAGAAGATCGAAGTAGTAAGAAGAGGTAAAGTAAGAAGAGCAAAACTGAACTACTTAAGAGACCGCGTTGGTAAGAAAGCTAAAGTAAAAGAATTAGTAAAATAATCAGGAAAATGAATGTAAAAAGGACAACTACATAATGTAATTGTCCTTTTTTGATATTGCCATGTATTTCGCAGGGAGCTGCCCGTGGCAAGTCATGAAGATAAGGGGATTATATGAGACGCAGAAGTAATCTGGATTTTGAAAGACGAAGAAGATCCCGGAGATCAAGTTACCGCAGACGTCAGGCAAAAAAGAAACTGTTGGGAAAACTTCCGAAGGAGAAGAAGAAGATTCACCTGAATCTGGAAAAGATCGTATCCGGCATAAGCTGGGTGTTTAAGATCGCAGTCACCTGCCTGATCGCATTTGTCGCAGTATGGTACTGGGGACAACAGGTGAGTACCGTGGGAGATTCTATGAGACCGGTACTTAAGAATGCGGATAAAGTGCTGGTAAACCGTATTGTATATAATGCATCTTCTCCAAAGCGTGGAGATATCATTGTCTTTAAGCCGAAGGGCAATGAAAGTTCGCATTATTATACGAAGAGGATTGTTGGACTTCCGGGAGAAACGGTACAGATCGTAGAGAACCGGATTTATATCAATGGAGAGAAACTGGAAGAAGATTATACAACCACGAAGATTGATACCGCAGGCATCGCAGCCGAGAAGGTTAAGCTTGGCGGGGATGAATATTTTGTGATGGGTGATAACAGAAAGAACAGCGAAGACAGCCGGAGTGCAGATATCGGAGCGGTAAAACGGTCTTATATTTACGGAAAGGCCTGGTTTGTGGTATCACCGAAGAAGAATTTTGGATTCGTGAGATAATAGATAAGAGGAGAACGAAGATATGCATTTTCAATGGTATCCAGGGCACATGACGAAAGCAAAACGCATGATGCAGGAGAATATCAAACTAATAGATCTGGTCATTGAGCTGGTTGATGCCAGAGTACCGATTAGCAGCAGGAACCCGGACATTGACGAACTTGGAAAGAATAAAGCAAGGCTGATCCTTCTGAACAAGTCAGATTTGGCAGAAGATAAATGGAACGATGCCTGGTCGGAATATTTCCGCGAAAAAGGGTTTTCCGTTGTAAAAGTGAACTCTAAAAAAGGCGGGGGGATCAAGTCTATCAACGGCGTGATTCAGGAAGCATGTAAAGAAAAGATTGAAAGAGACAGAAAGCGCGGTATCCTGAACCGTCCGGTCAGAGCCATGGTAGTAGGAATCCCGAATGTCGGAAAGTCAACATTCATCAATGCACTGGCAGGAAAAGCCTGTGCGAAGACGGGCAACAAGCCGGGTGTGACCAAGGGAAAACAGTGGATCAGACTGAACAAGAATGTAGAACTTCTTGATACACCGGGAATCTTATGGCCAAGATTCGAAGATCAGGCAGTAGGTCTTAAGCTTGCATTTATCGGTTCGATCAAGGATGAGATCCTGCAGACGGAAGAACTGGCAGCAGAGCTTGTGACATTTATGAACAAGAATTATCCGGGAGTTTTGGAGAGTAAATATAATGTAGAAGAAGATGCGGATCCATACGGCATGATCGCAAGGATCGCTGAAAGCAGACATTGCCTGGTACGCGGAAATGAACTGGATACAGAGAAAGCGTCTGTCCTTCTGATGGATGATTTCCGTAACGGACGCCTGGGAAGACTGACTCTGGAATATCCGGATGCATATTAGAAAGGACACGCGCGAATATGTCCAGACATTCAAAGAGAGAGGAAGAAGAAAGAGACATCCTGGGGGAACTCGGCGGATGGCTTGTGTATATACTGCTTATCATCGGTCTGACCTATCTGATCATCACCTTTGTCGGACAGCGGACGATGGTAAGCGGCTCTTCCATGGAGACGACATTACAGGATGGAGACAATCTGATCGTTGATAAGATCAGTTACCGGTTCCGGGATCCGAAACGCTATGATATCATTGTATTTCCGTATAAATATGAAGAAGATACATATTATATCAAACGTATCATCGGAATGCCGGGTGAGACTGTGCAGATCCGGGACGGATATGTGTATATCGATGGAAAACGCCTGACCAGTGATATCTATGGGAAGGAGAAGATCAAGGATCCGCAGACGGCTGCAGAACCGGTTACGCTGGGAGATGATGAATACTTTGTGATGGGAGATAACCGTAATCACAGTATGGACAGCAGAGATCCGGGAGTAGGAGTGCTGACCCGGAAGGATCTGATCGGCAGAGCCTGGGTGCGTATCTATCCATTTGACAATATAGGAGTGATCCGACATGAATAAACGAGAAGAAGAAAAACTGAAAAAACAACAGGAAAAGCTTCAGAAAGAACTGGAGCGTACCGAAGCAATGAGCGTCTATGAAAAAGAATACAGCGACTGTACCTATATCTGTGGGATCGATGAAGTCGGCCGCGGTCCATTTGCCGGTCCGGTGGTAGCGGGAGCAGTCATTCTGCCAAAAGATGATCCGATCCTGTATCTGAATGATTCGAAAAAGCTTTCGGAGAAGAAGAGGGAGGCACTTTACGATGAGATCATGGAGCGTGCAGTGGCGACAGGAATCGGGATCGTAAGTCCGGCAAGGATTGATGAGATCAATATCCTGCAGGCGACTTATGAGGCGATGCGCATGGCGATAGGGAACCTGAAGGTAGAGCCGGATCTGCTTCTGAATGATGCAGTGACGATACCGGGCGTCGATATCCGGCAGGTGCCGATCATCAAAGGAGATGCCAAAAGTGTGTCCATTGCAGCGGCAAGCATTATTGCCAAAGTGACCAGGGACCGCCTGATGGTAGAGTATGATGCAGTGATGCCGGGATATGATTTCGCTGCCAATAAAGGATATGGCACGAAGAAACATATCGAAGGCCTGAAAGAACTGGGACCATCACCGATCCACAGAATAACATTTATAAAAAAATACATATAAAAATATATCACAGACAGCAAAGTTGTAAGAATGTTTGCTAAAATGAACGGGAGGACTATGGCCGGAGATACAGGAAGAGAACGGAAGAATAACCGGGAGACCGGAAGCCATTATGAACGGCTTGCCGGTGCATATCTGGAGCAGGAAGGATATGAGATCCTGGAGTATAATTACCGGTGTAAGACCGGAGAGATTGATATCATAGCAAGAGAAGCGGGATATCTGGTCTTCTGTGAGGTGAAATACCGCGCTTCAGATAAAAAAGGACATCCGGCGGAGGCTGTAAATCCAGCCAAACAGAGAACCATTTCCAAAAGTGCACTTTGCTATATGGCGGTCAACGGAATTGATGAGGTACCATGCAGATTCGATGTGGTGAGCATCGAGAATCATGAGGTGACACTTTACCGGAATGCATTTGATTATACAGGATAGGAAGAGATCCGGAACAGAAAGGATGAATATGGCATGAATCTGGGCTTACATTATAAAAATCAGGACCATATATTTGATGAAAAAGAAGTGAACGGTGTCCCGTTCTTAAGTTATCCGATGCTGGAAGAGACCGGAATCGTGAATCATGGATTCTCGACCAGACTTGGCGGTGTCAGCAAAGGATGCTGGGCAACGATGAATATCAGTACAACCAGAGGCGACGATCCGGAAGATATCAGAGAGAATCAGAGAAGGATTGCCGGAGCCATCGGTGTACAGCCGGAAGATATGACATTCACCAATCAGACCCATACGACCAATGTAGCGGTAGTAAAAGCCGGAGACAGGGGAAAGCGTTTTCAGGAGACCGATGGAATGATCACAGATGTGCCGGGAATCTGTCTGGTTACATTTTACGCAGACTGTGTGCCGTTGTATTTTGTTGATCCGGTGAAGAAGGCAATCGGTCTTTCACACTCCGGATGGCGAGGAACCGTCGGTAAGATAGGAAAAGTTACCATAGAACTGATGCAGAAGACATATGGCTCTGATCCGGAAGATATCATTGCGGCAATCGGTCCGTCCATCTGCCGGGACTGCTATGAAGTGAGCGGGGATGTGATACAGCAATTCCGGGAAAACTTTGACGAAGCGTACTGGCCGGAACTGTTTTATAAAAAAGAAAACGGGAAATACCAGTTGGATCTCTGGCGTGCCAATGAACGGATATTCACAGAAGCCGGAATACGCGAAGATCATATTGCGGTAACCAATGTATGCACACACTGTAACCCGGATATCCTGTTCTCGCACAGGACTACCGGAGATAAAAGGGGAAATGTAAGCGCATTTCTTGCGCTGAAACAGATGACAACAAGAGGAGTATAACATATGACAGATACAACAATTGCAGATACGACGCAGGAAGTAACCGATGCGACCCAGGAAGCGGTCAAACAGGTTAATCAGCTGACACAATATGTACAGGACAGCATACCGGGACTGATCACGTTCGGATTGAAAGTGCTGGCGGCACTGGTGGCATTCTTTATCGGCCGGCTGGTGATCCGGTGGATTCGGAAGATCGTCAGACGTTCCTTTGAGCGCTCCGGTGCGGACAAAGGAGTGGAGCAGTTTGTAGATTCCCTGCTAAAATATGGACTGTATGCCTTGCTCGTCTTCAGTCTGATCTCCAGTCTTGGATTCGATACAACGTCCGTAGCGGCAGTACTGGCATCCGGCGGTGTGGCAATCGGTCTTGCATTACAGGGAAGCCTTTCGAACTTTGCAGGCGGAGTCCTGATTCTTTTATTAAAACCGTTTGTAGTCGGAGATTATATTATCGAGGATACCAACGGAAAAGAAGGAACCGTAAAAGAGATCCAGATCTTCTATACCAAACTCAGTACAATTGATAACAAGACGATCGTAATCCCGAATGGAATGCTGACCAACAACAGTCTGACGAATGCAACGGCTAAGGCGGAGCGGAAGCTGGATCTGAAAGTAGATATTGCTTATGAAGCGAACCTGCGAAAAGCAAAGGCAGTCATTGAGGAGATTATCAGACAGGACGATGCGACCATCAAGAATGAAGAAATTCTGGTATTTGTCCATGAACTTGCAGAAAGTTCGGTAGTCATTGGCGCCCGTGCATGGGTGAAGAATGAAGATTACTGGAATGCGAGATGGAGGATTCTGGAAGAAATCAAACTGAAACTGGATGAGAATGAGATTGAGATGGCATATCCGCATCTGACTGTCCAGATGGGAAAAGAGAACTGATAAGAAGCAAGAAGTAAAAAATGCTTCAGAAACTAAAAAAGTTCTTGCAAATCTGAGAAGATTCGATATAATAGTAGTTGTGGTTGTCGTACGTCAATCACAACATTTGCTGGAATAGCTCAGTTGGTAGAGCACTTCACTCGTAATGAAGGGGTCGTCGGTTCAAGTCCGA
>ERZ772954.1231-NODE-1231-length-20778-cov-3.567582_pt1 | contig 20778 bp, 17 predicted proteins | sample MGYA00580684_ERZ772954 | MGnify/ENA primary metagenome ERZ772954 (study PRJEB29015, sample SAMEA2737654) | human gut metagenome | biome: human gut; feature: human-associated habitat; material: faeces | place: China | collected 2012 ...
CTTTTTTAGGTTTGTATTTGAAAGTAACAACTTTCTTTTGTTTACCTTGTTTTTCGATAGTTCCGACAACAGTAGCTCCCTCAACAACTGGAGTACCTACTACAGTTTTATCACCACCGACAAGAACAACTTCGTTAAAAGTTACTTCTGATCCTGCTTCAGCGTTGATCTTTTCAACGTAGATTGCTTGACCTACTTCAACTTTAACTTGTTTTCCACCAGTTTTGATGATTGCGTATGTGCTCATGATGCACCTCCTATTAAAATTTTTAATGTGTCTGAGGTTTCCCTCTGTGAAGACTCGCCTAGTACTGCGGGGACGAACCCACTTGGAAACAGTAGTCGTGCGGTTGCACAGGACGTGCATTTAGTCAACGTTACAATTCTATCATTTTTTCCCTCTAATGACAAGAGAAAAAGTTATTTTGATTATTCTTATTCTGCTCATTGACCTTTAACCAAGTAATGATTCCCCTACTCAACCCTTATACCATATTTTCCTAAGAAGGTCTTAGCTAGATCCTGCTCCAAATCAGCTAAACAAAGGCTCCTATCCGTTGTCAAAATTTGATAGCGTTCAGGCCCTTCAAAATAGAAGTGATTCAATAGCTGATAGCCATTTCGCTCATAAAATGCCAAACGTTTTAAGCGCTGATTACGATTAGAAGCTTCCTTCTCATCCATGGGTTCAATCGTAAGCACACACGGTCGTACCCCTGCTTCTTTCTTAACTTGTGCCAAAATCTGACTGCCATATCCCTGAGATTGTTTACTTTCCTCAACTGCAAGAAAAAGTAGGTAGACCAGGTTGTCAGTATAAATGGTATAGGTCAAGCCAACGAAGACTTCTTGATCAAAATAGGCCAAGAAAGATTGTCCTCTTTTCAAGCTGTTCCAAGACAATTGCCAGAGTGGGAGTTGCTCCTCCACAGGAAAAGCCGCTTCATAAAGCGAAGCGACCATCTTGAATGTTGGTGTCAGAGGATAAATGTTACGAATCTCTAGTGTCATTTTCCTAACCAATAACCTTCTTATAATCTTCTGGTGTTGCTACATGAGCGTGCTCACGTTGGCGATCAAGCAAGTGACTAAGGAAGTCACGGTTGCCCAAGGCTTCTTTAAGCGTTTGCTTAAATTGCCCAGCATTCATTGGTGAGAAGATGTTACTTGGAGCGGTATATTCAGGACCATGGCTAGTGTTCGTAAAGGCAAGGATAAGCAAGTTATTTTCAAAGGCAGCACGTGTCGCTGACAAGATTTCATTTTGATGGTTAATATCCAAGTAGAAATCCGCTTCCTTATAAAGACGCTTAACCTGCTCTGTTGTAATATTAGGGTAGAGGCTAACATTACTATATTTAGCCAAATCCATCAAGCGACTTGACATTTCTGTGATTGCTCCAACATGATAGTGCATGGTAGGCACTTCACTGACAATGCTTTCCAAATGTTCAATCTGATCTGAATTGGTCAAGATAAGCGCTTGATTTTGGAAGTTGTTCTGACGGGCAAATGGATACATGAAGCCAAGGAAGGCCACGCGAGAAGCTTGCTCTGGACTAACCAACTTTAGAAGATTCGTATAAGCTGTGTAATCTTGTACAACAATCTTAGTCTGACGATGGTTGCTCTCAAGAAGCAGACGCATATTTCCAGGAACTGAATCAGTGATAGGCTCTTGCCAGAAGAGAACGTCTTGACCAGAATTTGGAAGATTCATAGTTGTCAAGAAAGGTGTCGCCAATGAGTTGTATAGAATACGACTCAAATCATAACCAGCTTCTTTAAGATAGAAGACGACAAATTCAGATTTGTTTTTGAAAATGTAGACCTTGTCTTTCCAATTCAAGATAACGTCTTTAGTCAAATGGTTGATGACGATAACTTCCTTGTTGTCTGGAGTGAAATAGCTCGTAATGGTCGCTTCTTGCTTAACATTGTAGGTTGTTTGTGAGAAACGGTAGCCCTTGTTATTGTAGCGTTCAGTCACGCGCAAGCGTCCTGACTCATCATACCAGTCCACTGCTTTAACCAGACGTTGGTGAGCAGGATGCGCATAATGAATATGACCACGTTTCTTATCAAAACGGAAGATTTCCGCATTGCTATTCGTTCCTATAATTTCCCAGTAGTCAGGCACAGGGACCTGATTAAAGTAAAGTGCAGAACCTTGAACCTTGTCAAAACCAGTGAAATAAAGGTAGGGTGAGGTCACATCACTAGGCAGAAAGCCATCATCTGAAAGACAAACTGTTGTATTTACATAGCCAGCGACAATCAGTGAGTAATGGAGATCCCAACTACCCTGACTATAGTTTTCAAATAAATTAATCATGACTAGTCATCTCCTTTACTAAGTTAAGCCACTTCTGCTCGATTTCCTCTGTCAAAAAGCCTTTGGCGATATCATAAGAGACTTGATGAACATGATCTAAATCTGAACGATTGAAGAAAGCTACAATTTTCTCTGCCAAGGCAGCCACAATAGCAAGCTCGTCATCTTTTTCAAATCGAGGGATTAAGTAACCATTTTCATTATCCTTGATAAAAGTTTGGTTCCCATAACGGACATCAAAACCAATCATACCAAGGCCCGATCCAACAGCTTCTAGGAGTGTCAAGCCAAAACCTTCACTCTTAGAACCTGATAGGTAAAGTTCGTAATCCTTGTAGACTTCTGTTAAATCTTGGTGACCCTTAAGATGGATGTAATCTTGAGCGTGATTTTCCTCGATAATTGCCTTAAGCTTAGCTTCTTCAGCACCTGTACCAAAGATATCAAAGTTCACTTGTGGCAGACTTTCTTTAGCCTTAACAACAGCCTTAGCCAACCAATCCACGTGCTTTTCATTGGCCAAACGTGAAGCTGTGATGATTGAGAATGGTTTACGCTCTCCCTCAGGCTCTCTCAGTTTATCCAAACTTCCCACAGGAATCGTTACGATATTAGGTGTAAATGGTGTGTATTTGTTGAACTGATCTAGCATAATGCTACGTTGACGCTCTGTCGCTGTGATGAAGAAATCAACCTTATCTGCATTGCTGAATTGGTACTCATAGAAGTTATTCCAAAGAATAGTCTTGTCTGTCACAGCATTTTCACTAAAGTGCTCTGCATGAACCACAACCCCAAGCTTAGCAGGTTTGGTGTTACGGAAAACAGCCTGTCCGGTACCAGTTGCACGGTCCAAGATGACGATGTCCTGGTCAGTTAGACCAAGTTGAGACATGAAGTAGGCGATAAATTCATGCTTAGAAGACAAAATCTTATCTGGGAAACGGAAGACACTATCCTTACCATCAACAATTTCATCATAGGCAACACTACCATCCTCATTGAAGAAACGACGTTGATAGAGGTGCGCCTTATTGTCTACCGGTGTGTAGTACTCCGTGAACATCTTAGTGTAAGAGTAAAAGTCTTTACGGATTAAGCAACCACGCGATACTTTTTCCACACGGTGAACGATATCTTCACCCTCTTTACGCAAGTAGGCTGCATAAAAAATATCTTCCTTGGCACAAAAGAGCTTAACCACCTTGCCATTAATCTCACGACGCGTGATGTCATAAGGGATTTCCTTTTCCAAATCCTTGACAGTATAGGTCGTTGGAGCAATTTTCAGGTCTGTAAAATAGCTGTATAGCCAGATGACGTCTTCATCTTCAAACCCCATGTTACGGGTCAAATCAGAAAGATTGTCCTGCAGGAACATATCCATAAAGACAAATTTGGCCTTAATACCTGTGTTTTTGAAAATTGTAGAACGATAGGCCTGGGCGTACTCAACACCACTTGATGCCCAACCGATTCCTAAATTGATGTTATAAACAGTCATGTATTTTCCTTTCTGGGTAAAAGCTCAACATCGACATTTCTTTTTGGACATACCTAACTCTAGTAGCACCTAAATACTGCTATGTTAGTACTATATCCTCCTAGACTAGAGCAAGTCTTCAATAAGTGTATCCACTTCGTCTTGCGCTTCTTCAATAGGTGTGATTTCAGTCACCATGATTCCCGCAACCGCACGTTCAACCAAGGCTTCAACATCCATACGACGTTCATATTGTTCAACGTTTTTGATTTTTGGATTAGTCTTTGGACGGTCAGGTGCAAAGATAGTACAGCAATCCTCAAAAGGTTGGATGGAAATGTCAAAGGTATCAATTTTTTGTGCCAAATCAATGATTTCCAACTTATCCATAGTGACAACTGGACGAATCACTGGCGTACATGTAACAGCATTAATCGCCTGCATAGACTCCATAGTCTGACTGGCAACCTGACCAAGACTCTCACCGTTGATAATCACAAGGCCTCGGCGTTCTTCACGAATGCGGTCAGTAATACGCATCATGAAACGACGTGTCAAGGTCATCAAATAAGCTTCTGGCGCTTTTTCTTTGATTTCCTCTTGAATTTCAGTAAATGGTACTTCGATGAACTGGATATTACCACCAAACTTGGTCAACTTACGGGTCAAATCTTGAGCCTTTTTCAGTGCACCAGGACTGGTATAAGGAGGGCTTGCAAAGTGGACAGCTTCAATATCCACACCACGTTTAAGTGCAAGATAACCTGCCACTGGCGAATCAATCCCACCTGAAAGCATGAGCATTCCTTTACCGGCAGTCCCTACAGGTAGTCCACCTGCTCCTTTGATTTCCTCGTGAGAAATATAAGCCGCCTCGGCACGAATTTCTACCTTAAGGTTGACATCTGGGCCCTTCATCTGAGCCTTAATGTCAGGCAATACATCAAAAACTGCATTTCCTAAAGTAAGATTGAGCTCACGACTATCGAGAACAAAATCATGGTCACTACGTTTAGCAGTCACTTTAAAGGTAAGACCGTCACGATAGAGCCCAGTCATAATATCTTGAACAGCCTTTTTCAAGACCTCGACATCTTTTTCAAACTTGTAAACAGGACTAAAGGCTTGAATACCAAAAATTTGCTTCAAAGACTCTGCTACTGGCTCATAGTCTGTACCGTTGAGGTAGATGTGACCACGGTCTCGGTCAAAAGTCACTTTAACATCTGGATAGATGGATAGAACATCCTTGATGTTATTTCTAAGTTTATTGATAAAGCGCATACGGTTTTTGCCCTTGGTAGACAATTCACCATAGCGAACCATAATTTCTGAATATGTTAGTGTCATTCCTTTTCCTTTTAAATTTGAATTTAGTTTTATTGTTTAATTGCTTAAATCTTGCTATCTCACTTTTTGTGTCTTGGCGTAGACCTGCTTGAAAATCGTGAGAAACTGTTCTACCTGTCCCATATCATTGTCATCATCAAGACTGATACGTACAGCTGTTTGAGCTAACTTAGTCGGTACACCCATAGAAATAAGGGTTCCCGCTGGTTTCCCCGCCTTAGATGAACATGCTGATGTCGTTGAAATATAGATTTGATGCTCTTCAAAAGCATGGACAATAACTTCACCACGAACACCCTTGATTCCAAAGGTCAAAATATTGGGAGCAAAGTCTTCACCCTCACCTGAGAAAATAGTAATATCCTCGTACTTAGCCAATTCGTCAAAGATAATCTTTTTCATCTTGGCAATTTTAGGAAGAGAAAATTCCTCTTTGTCAGTTACCAAGCGCAAGGCCTTGGCCATACTCGCAATGCCGGCAACATTTTCAGTCGTTGAACGGAAATCTTTTTCTTGACCACCACCGGTTAAGAGCGGAGTAATCTTTTTCCCTGCTTTTTTGTAGACAAAACCGACACCACGAACAGCATGAAACTTGTGACCAGAAAATGTCGCAAAATCTACACGGTCAGTTAAATAGGACGATACTGGAATCTTCCCAATAGCCTGAACAGCATCCACATGGAAAGATATGGTAGGCTCATTAGCCAAGAGATCTGAGATGGCTTGAATAGGTTGGATTGATCCGATTTCATTATTAACAGCCATAACCGAAACCAAGATCGTGTCAGGGCGTAATAATTCAGCAAGAGCTTCAACATCCACAAACCCTTGCTCATTTACTGGTGCATAAGACACCTCGAAACCATGCTCTGAAAGCCATTTGGCAGATTCTTTTACCGCAGGGTGTTCAATATCAGAAACAATGATGTGTTTGCCGTAAGGCTCTTTTTCGAAAGCTACACCTTTGATGACCCAGTTATCACCTTCGGTTCCTCCAGACGTAAAGAAAATCTCATCGGCTGATTTTCCAATGAGTTCCGCAACTTGCTTACGAGAAGCCTCCAAAATACGTGTCGCAGATGTTCCTAATTGGTGTAGGCTGGATGGGTTCCCAAAAATTTTAGTAGCCACTTCTTGATAGGTTCTAAGTGCCTCTGGATAAGGCACCGTCGTGGCTGAATTATCAAAATAAATCATGATTTTTCCTCGATTTTTATTTACTATTTATTATAGCATAATTTTTTTAGCAATTTTTGCGAGAAAATCATATAATAGAAAGTACGAAATATTTTTAAGGAGAGCATCATGTCTGAAAATTACTCACGCCGTAATCATTCATCAAAAGAAGAAAAAAAATCTGCCCCAAAGGTGACTGAACACGTTACAAAAGGCTTCACTGCCTTCCAAAAAGTCCTTACTGCCGTCGGGACAATTTTGTCAATCATCGTGGCTTCAATCACCATCATGAATTTCACAGCCTCTAAAAATAAGGACACTTCTGATTCATCAGCCAATCAATCAACTGTAGTCATCAAAGAAGGCAATAATAAGACTCAAGAATCAAGTGCTACCTCATCTAGTTATGGAAATGCGACTGATTCAGAAACAGAAACAAGTAGCCAAGCAGGAACTAACACCTATTCGTCATCTGCAGATACAACAACGGGTGGCAATACGACTACCTCTTCATCAGCAGCTACTGCAGACACAACATCTGGCAATGCGACTACTGGTGGCGCAACAACTGGTGATGCCGCTTCTAACTAAAACATATAAAAGGCTAGGAAACCCTGCCTTTTTTCTATAATCCTATGAACTATACAGAAACTCTAAATTTTATCCATTCTTTCAAGGGCAATGGCCGTCGCCCTCAACTCGAACGTATGCGTTGGCTCTTGAAACAAGCCGGAAATCCTCAGACTCACTTTCCAACGGTGCATATAGTCGGGACCAACGGTAAGGGATCAACAACTAGCTACCTACAAAATATCCTAACAAAGTCAGGCTATCAGGTCGGGACTTTCACCTCCCCTTATATCACTCGCTTCAACGAACGTATTAGCATTAACGGCACAGAAATCCCTGATAAAGATTTGATTAGCCTTGTTGCGAAAGCTCAGGTTCTACTCGATGATTTAGAAGAGCACACTGCTTTTGAGCGACCAACGGAATTTGAATTGGTCACCTTACTCATGTTCCTCTACTTTGACCTTAAACAGGTTGATATGGCTATCATTGAGGCTGGAATTGGTGGACGCCTTGATTCGACCAATGTTCTTTCGCCAGAGCTTGTCATCTGTACTTCGATTGGCTTTGATCACACTGAGACCTTGGGCGATAGCCTTTTGGACATTGCCAATCATAAGGCAGGCGTCATGCGAGAAAACACACCTATCTTACTTGGTCGTGTCTCTGCAGAAGTTGAACATTTCTTCAACAAAAAATCACATGACCTACAAGCTCCTTTAGCCATCATTGATAGGGAAATTCAGCTGCTTCCGAAGGACAATCAAACGATCCAAATTTCTTATGACCATTGGGAAAGTCCAAATCTTAAGCTACCAATGTTAGGACAGCATCAAGAAAACAATGCTGGGCTAGCTGTCACTGCTGCCCATCTCTTAGCTCAAACATTTTCTAAGATTACCGATAAGAGCATCCAAGAAGGAATCGAAGAGACGCATTGGCCTGGTCGTAGTGAGTGGATAGGAAATAACATTTACCTAGATGGTGCTCATAATCCTCAAGGAATTGCTAGCTTAAAACAGGTACTAAAAGATAACTTCGCTAATCGTAGGGTACATATCCTCTTTGCAGGACTTAGACGAAAGCCTTTGGCAGACTTACTAGAGGAATTGAAAGATTATGATATAACGGTAACCAGCTTTGACCTTTTTGAGGCACTGCCCTTGAATGACTATCCCAAAGACTTCAAACGTGTAGCCGACTATAGAGACTGGCTAGCACAAGCTGAATCAGCAAATCCTGATGACTTATTTGTTGTCACTGGATCTCTTTACTTTATCTCAGAAGTAAGAAACTACTTAATTAAATAAAATAAGGCCTGAAGGCCTTTTTTATTTAGACAGTCTATAGCTTTACACAAAGTGTAGGCTGCTATTTGAACACAAAGAAAAGTCTGAAACTCTCAGTTAACAGACTTCACTTTTCTATCGCATCGTTACAAATTCTTCTGAACCTGTTGGATGGATGGTTTCCATAGCCAAAAAGGCTATGGAAATTCGCAAGGGAATTCCCTTGCGATTACTTTCAATTGAAGCCATTCAGACACAAAGAAAGGTCTGAAACTCTCGGTTAACAGACTTCACTTTTCTATCTCATCGTCACAAATTCTTCTGAACCTGTTGGGTGAATGGCAACCGTATTATCAAAATCAGCCTTAGTTGCTCCCATCTTAATGGCCACAGAGAAACCTTGAATCATCTCATCAACACCATAGCCAATACCGTGAAGGCCAATGATTTTTTCATCCTCACCAAGCGTTACTAATTTCATAGTTGAAGGCTGACGATTGTCTCCAAGGGCCGTATACATTGGTGTGAAACTAGATTTATAAACCTTAATATTCTCCGCACCATACTTAGCGATTGCTTTTTCTTCAGTCAAGCCAACAGAACCAATAACTGGATGGCTAAAGACCACAGTGGCTACATCAGTGTAATCAAGCTTAGCATCAGCTTTATTGTTGAAGAGTCGCTCTGACAATTGACGTCCAGCCTTGACTGCAACTGGTGTCAAATCAAGTTTACCAGTCACATCGCCAAGGGCATAGATTCCAGGAACAGATGTATTTTCAAACTCATCCGAATAGATTGTTCCTTTTTCAGTCAGTTTAACACCTGTCTTTTCAAGTCCAAAACCAGAGGTGTTGGCTGCGCGTCCAATAGCCCAGATGAGGCAATCAACTGTAATCGTCTCTCCATTATCAAAACTAATGGTTAAGGAATCATCTGCATTCTTCACTACCTCTGTCGCATTAGCATGCGTATGGAGGGTTGGACCAGATTTAGCCATTTCATCAACTAAAACATCAACGATATCCTTATCAAAGGTACGCAATGGACGATCTTTACGCACAAAGAGGTGTGTGTCACTTCCAAGAGCGTTGAGAACACCAGCAACCTCAACAGCGATGTAGCCAGCACCAATGACAGCTGTACGTTTTGGCACCTCATCTAGCTCAAAGAAACCATCGGAGGTAATCCCATATTCACTACCTGGAATGTTTGGATAAAGGGCGTGACCACCAGTCGCAATAAGGATATTGGGTGCTGTATAACGCTCACCCGCTACTTCAACCGTATGAGGGTCAACAAATCTTGCATACTCGTATACACGTTCAACGCCATTGCTATCAAAACCACGCTCATAAGAACCATGGATACGGTCGATATAAGCCTGACGATTGGCCTTAAGCGTTGCAAAATCAAACTTATTAATCGTCACATCAAAACCGTACTCACCTGCATAACGGTGAAGGGTTTCGGCAACCTGAGCACCATACCACATGACCTTTTTAGGCACACAACCTACATTGACACAGGTACCACCGACCTCTTTTCCTTCAAAGAGAATAACCTTAGCACCATGCATGGCAGCACGATTGGCACTGGCAATACCACCAGAACCACCACCAATGACAATATAATCGTATTCTTTTACCATATTTTACCTCTTATGTTTCTTTATACAGCGTATTAGCTACTAGATAAGCCATTTCTGCCTATACTTTATCATAAAATAGGTACCCTGACAAAAATCTGCTACGACACAAAAAACAATCCCGTCACAACGAGATTGTTTTGTCATATCTTATTTATCAAGTGGTTTGCGGAGGAATCCGAAGAGGATACCTGATACCACAGCACCAATCAAGATGAAGAGAAGGTAAAGAAGGGCATTTGATGTGAGGGCGATAACGAAGATACCTCCGTGTGGTGCCATCAATTTGATTCCTGCCATACCTACAAGAGCACCTGTAAGAGCTGAACCGACGATAAAGCTTGGGATAGCGCGTGCTGGGTCAGCTGCACCAAATGGGATCGCACCTTCAGTGATGAATGAAAGTCCCATAACAATGTTTGTCAAACCAGAGTTGCGTTCTTCTTCAGTGAATTTATCTTTAAACAAGAGTGTTGCTACAAATACTGCCAACGGAGGAACCATACCAGCCGCCATAACTGCTGCCATAACAACTGAACCACCTGAAGTTACAGTTTCAGCAAGAGTACCTGTAGCAAAAACATAAGCTGCTTTATTGACTGGTCCACCCATATCCACTGCCATCATACCACCAACAAGGAGACCAAGTAGCACGGCTGAGCTTCCTGACAAGCTTGACAAGAAGTTATTAAGACCAGTATTAATTGCTGCCATTGGGATATTTACTGCCAACATCAAGAAACCAGTAGCAAATACACCAAGAAGTGGCAAGAGCAAGATAGAACGGATTCCTTCAAGGGCACGTGGAATACCCGCCAAGAGTTTACGAAGAACAAGGATAACACCACCTGCAAGGAAACCACCAACAAGAGCTCCAAGGAAACCTGAAGATACGCCAGCAAGGGCAAGGGTTGCTTTACCACCTGAAGCAAATGGAACACCACCAAAGGCTGCACCACTTGAAGCAATAGCACCAGCTACGAAACCTGATACCAAACCTGGTTTTTCAGCGATAGAGTAAGCAATGTAACCTGCAAGTACTGGAAGCATGAAGCCAAAGGCAGCGCCACCAATTGCTTTGAATTGAGCAGCAATTTCATGGTAAGAACCAAGTTGTGACAATTGATCTTTAGGAACACCCATGATTTGGTCAAGCAAGAAGGCAAGCGCAATCATGATACCACCACCGATAACGAATGGAAGCATTTGTGATACCCCACTCATCAAGTGTTTATAGAAGGCACCACCAAGGCTCAATTTCTCACTTGATTCTTGAGCAGCTCCAGCATTTTCAGCGTGGAAGACTTCAGCTTTTCCATCCAAGATGTTTTGGATTAATTCTTGAGGTTGACGAATACCTGCAGCGACTGGTTTAGAAAGCAATTTTTTACCATCGAAACGTGCTGTTTCAACTGCCTTGTCTGCTGCTACGATAACACCTACAGCCTTACTGATTTCTTCAGCAGTCAATGGTGTTCCGACACCTGAAGCACCGTTAGTTTCAACACGAACATTGACTCCCATTTCTTCACCTGTTTTAATTAGTGATTCTTCAGCCATGTAAGTGTGAGCAATACCAGTTGTACAAGCTGTTACAGCTACGATAAGTGGTTTATCGCTTGAAGCTGCTTCTTTAACAGCTTGTGCTTTCTTAGCTTCCTCAGCCTGTGCTTCTTCTTCACCCGTATTGAAAGCAGCAATCACTTCATCTGGAGAAGTCACCTTACGCAAACGATCTGCAAAACCATCTTGCATAAGGTATTTTGACAACTCAGCAAGGGCTGCCAAGTGAGTGTCATTTGCTCCCTCTGGAGCAGCAATCATAAAGAAGAGGTCTGTAGGTTGACCATCAAGTGATTCGTAATCTACACCTTTATTAGATTTAGCAAAAAGTACTGTTGCTTCTTTTACTGCAGCATTTTTGCTGTGCGGCATAGCGATTCCATCACCCAAACCAGTTGATGTTTGTGCTTCACGAGCCATAATACCTGCTTTGAAAACATCAAAGTCAGTCACAACACCATTGTCAACCAAGCTGTTAATCATTTCATCGATAGCAGCTTCTTTTGTAGTTGCTTGAAGGTCAAGCAACATGACTTTTTTGTTCAGTAAATCCTGAATTTTCATATTTTTTCTACCTCTACTTTATTGTATGTTTCTTTAATAAATTCAATTGTCGCTAAATCATCTGAGAAAGCTGTAGATGTTCCACACGCTACTCCCCACTTGAGGGCCTCAATTGGATCACCCGATTTAACAAACTCACCAGTAAAACCAGCAACCATCGAGTCACCCGCACCAACAGAGTTTTTAACTGTTCCCTTGATTGGTTTAGCAAAGTAAGCAGCCTCTGGTGTGACCAGCAGAGCTCCATCACCTGCCATTGAGATGATAACGTTCTGTGCACCCTTAGCAAGGATTTCACGCGCATATTTTTCAACATCAGCCAAACCATTAAGTTTGACATTGAAAATAGCTTCTAACTCATGGTTATTCGGTTTAACCAAGAGTGGTTGGTAAGCCAAGGAATCAAGCAAGGTTTGACCTTCAAAGTAACAGACAACCTGTGCACCCGTTTCACGCACTAGTGGAATCAATTTGTTGTAGACCTTGTTCCCAAGATTGCTTGGTGCTGATCCAGCAAAAACAACCACATCATCGGCACTTATACTTGAAAGAACTGCTTCCAATTCAGCCAATTGGTACTCATTAATGACAGGTCCTGCACCGTTAATTTCAGTTTCTTGGTCAGCCTTGATTTTAACATTAATACGTGTGTCTTGATCCACAGCTACAAACTTGGTTTTAATGCCCTCTGCATCCAAACCATCTGTCACAAAACGTCCTGTAAAACCACCGATGAAGCCCGTTGCAGTATTATCAACACCTAAACGTTGCAAAATACGACTAACATTAATGCCCTTACCGCCAGCGAACTTATCATCACTCTCCATACGGTTAACTTCACCAATCTCTACTTTATCGATACGAACAATAAAGTCGATTGATGGATTCAGCGTTACAGTATAAATCATACTTCAATAACCCTCGTTTTCTCTTTTAATTCTTTAAGGAGCACTTCTTCCGAAGCATTTGTGATTATGGTTACTTTCTCAACCTCGGCTACCTTAGCATAGGTAATCTGACCAAGTTTAGAGGCATCAGCTAGAACATAGGCTTTTTGCGCATTAGCTATAACCGTCCGTTTGATAACTGCCTCTTCCATGTCTGGTGTGGTGAAATAATGAGCATCAACGCCATTAGCACCAATGAAAGCACAATCAAAATTCAGTTGTCTGATTTGCTCTTGAGCAGTACTTCCAATAGACGCATCCGTTGAATGTTTAACCTTTCCTCCAACAATCCTAGTGCTAACACCGAGATCTACCAGCTTAACTGCATGATGGATAGAATTAGTCACAACCGTTACCTGACGATTGGCCAAATGTGGAATCAAAAGTTCATTTGTTGTACTAGCCTCAAGAAAGACGACATCACCTTCCTTAATCAAATCGGCAGCATAACCAGCTAACTGAGCCTTTTCTTGAACGTTTCTAATAGCTTTTTGACTATTGGCAATTTCTTCCTTTAGACCATGAATGCTTTCAGCACCACCATGAACACGCTTAAGTTGGCCATCTGCCGCTAACTCGTCCAAGTCGCGACGAATCGTCGACTCGGAAGTATCACTTAACAAAACAGTTAAGTTTTCCAAAGTGACAAAACCATCTTGTTTCAACTGAGACAAGATAATCTGCTTACGTTCAGACTTTAGCATAATCTCTCCTTCTGTAATCGTTTACAAAATCTATTATACTCAATTTTTAATAACTGTCAACTAAAAACAGTCAAAAAAAATCAAAATATTTCATTATGAAACACTAATCTACCAAAATGACGCAATTTGATAAGAAAGTTCTTACATTTTCAAAAAAAACTTTCAGTATCAAGTGCAAAATAAAAAAGCCTTGCGGCTCTCTTATCTTATTTGGCATAGTCAACCGCACGGAATTCACGAATGACTGTAACCTTAATATTTCCTGGGTAATCCAAATTCTTCTCAATTTGTTCACGTACCTTGTGAGACAAGATCGTAACTTCATCATCTGAGATTTTGTTTGGATGAACCATAATACGAATCTCACGACCAGCTTGAAGGGCGAAGCTTGTTTGAACACCGTCAAAGCTTGATGCAATTTCTTCCAAATCACGAAGGCGTTTGACGTAATTCTCAACAGATTCATTACGAGCCCCTGGACGAGCCGAACTCAAAGCATCTGCTGCAGCTACAATAACTGCAATGACGCTCTCAGGTTCTACATCGCCATGGTGGCTGGCAATAGCGTTAACCACAACTGGATGTTCTTTGTACTTACGTGCAAACTCAGCACCAATCTCTACGTGGCTACCTTCGACTTCTTTGTCAATGGCTTTCCCCATATCATGAAGGAAACCAGCTCGACGAGCGAGGGCAACATTTTCACCCAATTCACCAGCCATGATACCTGCTAGTTTACCAACTTCAACTGAGTGACGAAGTACGTTTTGACCATACGACGTACGGAACTGCAAGCGTCCCATAATCTTGATCAAATCAGGATGAAGATTCATAGCACCAATTTCGTAGGCTGCCTCTTCACCATATTCACGGATACGGTTATCCATTTCCTGACGGCTCTTCTCAACCAACTCTTCAATACGAGCTGGATGGATGCGTCCATCCTTAATCAAGGCTTCGAGAGTCATACGTGCAATTTCACGACGAACTGGATCAAAACCAGAAAGGACAACCACTTCTGGAGTGTCGTCAATAATAACGTCAATACCTGTTAGACTTTCAAGCGTACGGATGTTACGCCCCTCACGTCCAATGATACGACCTTTCATATTGTCATCTGGAAGGTGAACAGTAGTTACTGTTTGTTCAGTAACATAATCTCCAGCCAAGCGTTGCATAGCTTGCGCCAACACATTTTTGGCCGTCTTATCAACAGTATCTTTAACCTGTGCTTCTGCATCTTTGATACGTGTTGCAATCTCATGAGTCAGATTATTCTCAGTCTCCGTTAAGATTACCTCACGCGCCTCTGCAATGGTCATCTGACCAACACGTTCAAGTTCAGCTTGCTTCTCAGCCTCCAACTGAGTCACATTCTCTTCACGCTCATTAAGATGTTTAGATTTGTCAGCAAGACTCTGCTCTTTCTTCTCGAGGGCAAGTTCTTTACTTGATAGATTTTCATCCTTACGATCAAGGCTAGTGGCACGTTCTGTTAAACGATTTTCCATTTGTTTAAGCTCTTGACGTTCAGATTTGAATTCTTTTTCAATATCTTCTCGATATTTTCTAGCTTCCTCTTTTGCTTCTAACAAGAACTCTTTACGTTGAGCCTTACTTTCGCGTTCAGCAGTCACACGCAGATGATCTGCATCATGTTCCGCCTGACTGCGAAGGTTCACAGCGTCTTGTTCTGCCTTTAGCAAGGTAGTTTCTGCTTGTTCCTTAGCTTTGCTAAGTTTAATAGAAATTGCTAAATATCCAACGACTAAACCAATGAGTGCAAAGACAACTAAAATTATCATGTTTATCATGTCTTTACCTCAACTTTTCTAAGGTTTCCCTAAAGAAAACCGTCTTCTAGTGTATCATATTTATAGCGATTTCTCAAATATATACTAGAACTTTAAACTGATTTTATGGTATCATAACTCTATTAGAATAGGGAGGTATTACCATGCCAAAAGACGTTACTGTTGAAAGTTTTGAACTTGATCACACCATTGTAAAAGCACCTTATGTGCGTCTTATTTCTGAGGAAGTTGGACCTAAAGGAGATATCATTACAAACTTTGATATCCGTTTGATTCAACCTAATGAAAATAGTATTGACACAGGTGGTCTTCACACTATCGAACACCTACTCGCTAAACTGATCCGTCAACGTATCGATGGACTTATTGATTGCTCACCATTTGGTTGCCGTACAGGTTTCCATATGATTATGTGGGGTAAACAAGATCCTACAGAAATTGCTAAAGTTATCAAATCTAGTCTTGAAGCTATTGCTAACGAGATTACATGGGAAGATGTTCCAGGAACAACCATTGAATCTTGTGGTAACTACAAGGATCACAGTCTTCATTCAGCTAAGGAATGGGCTAAACTTATCCTCGAACAAGGTATCTCAGACCAAGCCTTCGAACGTCATACCGTTTAAAAAACATTGGGATATATCCCAATGTTTTTTTAGTATTTTCTAAAACGTTGATAACGCGCTTCAAGCAAGTTCTCTGTTGATAATTGGCTTAATTCTGCCAACTCATCTACGATTGCTGTCTTAATTGCTTCTATAATTTCACTTGTAAAGTAACCACGTTCTGGGATCACTTTATCAACGATTCCCATATTAAGCAACTCGCCTGATGTAATCTTCATCAACTCTGCTGCCTCTTCTGAACGTGAGCCATCTTTCCAGAGAATAGTCGCAAACCCTTCCGGACTTAAGATAGAGTAGATGGTATTTTCAAGCATCCAAACCTTATCAGCTACTGCCAAGGCAAGAGCTCCTCCCGAACCACCTTCACCAATGATGATGGCGATAATTGGAACCTTAAGGTCGCTCATTTCCATAAGGTTACGCGCAATTGCCTCACCTTGTCCACGTTCCTCTGCCCCAACACCAGGATAAGCACCTGCAGTATTGATAAAGGTAACAACTGGACGACCAAACTTTTCAGCCTGTTTCATGAGGCGAAGAGCCTTACGATAGCCCTCTGGATGAGGTTGCCCAAAGTTACGGCTGAGGTTATCTTGTAGGTTTCTACCTTTTTGGATACCCACTACAGTAACCGCTTGGCCATTTAAACGACCAATACCACCAATAATGGCACCATCGTCACGGAAATTACGGTCACCATGAAGTTCGATAAAGTCATCGAAGATTCCTTGGGCAAAGTCCAAAGCAGTTAAACGGCCTTGGTCACGCGCTTCTTTTAAAATACGTGCTACGTCGCTCATTGAACACCTCCATGGAATGATAAGAGTGTGGCAATGGTATCAGCCAACTCTGTACGTTTAACAATGGCATCAACAAAACCATGTTCTTGAAGGAACTCAGCCTTTTGGAAATCATCTGGCAAAGTTTCGCGAACTGTGTTTTCAATAACACGACGACCTGCAAAACCAATCAAGGTTTGTGGCTCAGCTAAGATGATATCACCTTCCATGGCGAAACTTGCTGTAACCCCACCAGTTGTTGGATCTGTCAATACAGTCAAATACAACAAGCCAGCATTAGAATGACGTTTTACAGCGGCTGAAATCTTGGCCATCTGCATCAAACTCATGATTCCTTCTTGCATACGGGCACCACCAGATGCTGTAAAAATAACAACTGGAAGTTTTTCCTCAATCGCATGTTCAAAGAGTTTGGTGATTTTCTCACCAACAACAGTTCCCATTGAAGCCATGATAAAGTTAGAATCCATAATGGCCAAGGCTGTTTTTTGCCCCTTGATTGTTGCAACACCAGTTACAACAGCTTCATCAAGACCTGTTTTTTCCTTGGTTGCTGCTAATTTCTCCATATAACCTGGGAAATTCAATGGATTTTTGGTTTCAATTCCTGTAAAAAGTTCATGGAAAGAGCCCTCATCAACCGTTAAATCGAGACGTTCTTTAGCGGAAATACGGAAGGTATAAGAACAATTTGGACAGATTTTAGCTTGTCCCAAGTCCTTTTGATAAATAGCTTGTTTACAACCAGGACATTTGGCAAAAAGTTCATCTGGAACTTCTGGCACTTGGTGATCAATCCCATTACGTACAGAACGGTTAGGATTGATACGGATATACTTTTCTTTTCGATCAAATAATCCCATAAACTTTATTCCTCACGATTCTGATAATCTGGTAGGAAGGTCTCCATCAAGAAGGAAGTATCATAATCCCCAGCGATAACGCTACGATCTGAAATCAAATCCAACTGGAAGTCAGCATTAGTCACAACACCATCGATTTCGAGCTCGTAAAGAGCACGTTGCATCTTCATGAGTGCCTCAAATCGATTTTCTCCATGAACAATGATTTTGGCAATCATTGAATCATAGTAAGGTGGAATAGTATAGCCAGGATAAACTGCACTGTCTACACGGAGACCAACACCACCACTAGGTAGGTAGAGATTGCTAATTTTCCCTGGACTAGGTGCAAAGTTGAACTTAGGATTTTCTGCATTGATACGACACTCAATAGCATGTCCCTTGATTTCAATATCATCTTGGGTCACAGAGAGTTTTTCACCTGCTGCAATACGGATTTGTTCTTTAACAATATCCACACCACTTACAAATTCTGTAACTGGGTGCTCAACTTGAACACGGGTATTCATTTCCATGAAGTAGAACTGACCTGTTTTTTCATCAAGAAGGAACTCGATAGTACCCGCATTTTCATAATTAACAGCCTTAGCGGCACGGACAGCCGCTGAACCAATTTCGTGACGAAGTGTCTTACCAATAGCAACTGAAGGTGATTCTTCCAAGACCTTTTGGTTATTACGTTGAAGAGAGCAATCACGCTCACCTAGGTGAACAATGTTGCCATAGCTATCTCCCAAAATTTGAACCTCGATATGACGAGCTGGGTAAATAACTTTTTCAATATACATTGCCCCATTACCAAAGGCTGCTTTAGCTTCTTGTGACGCAGATTCGAAGGCAGGAGCTAACTCTTCTTCAGTGTTAACCTTACGAATCCCCTTACCGCCACCACCAGCAGAAGCCTTAAGCATTACTGGATAACCAAGACGGTTGGCAACTTCCAAAGCCTCCTCAGCTGTAAAGACTTCACCATCTGAACCAGGAATTACAGGGACATTAGCCTTAATCATTTCAGCACGGGCATTGATTTTGTCACCCATCTTGTCCATGACTTCGCCTGAAGGACCAATAAACTTGATGTTCATTTCTTCACAGAGAGTGGCAAATTTAGAGTTTTCACTCAAGAAACCAAACCCTGGGTGAATAGCTTGAGCCTCAGTCACAATAGCAGCTGATAGGACACGATTCATATTCAAATAAGAATCCGTTGATTTTGCAGGCCCGATACAAATAGCTTCATCAGCAAGCATAGTATGGAGAGAATCCTTATCTGCTTCAGAATAAATAGCAACCGTTTGGATACCCAATTCACGCGCTGCACGGATAATACGCACTGCAATTTCACCACGATTGGCAATCAATAATTTTTTAAACATAAAACAAGATAACATCAGACATTTTTCGATAGTCTGTGTTGATTTCCTTTCTATGTGATAGACCAATGTCTAAAGAAAAATCCTTTCCGACTGTCGCCAGAAGGATTTTCACAAAACATTAGCTTCCAATAGCAAAAGTCAAAGTACCTGATGCAGCAAGTTTACCATCGACTTCAGCCTTAGCTTCAACAACAGCAATTGTTCCACGACGTTTAACAAACTTAGCTGTCATAACAAGTTGGTCACCAGGAACCACTTGTTTTTTAAATTTAACCTTATCCATACCTGCGTAAAAGACTAATTTGCCTTTGTTTTCAGGTTTAGACAATTCAAGAACACCAGCTGTTTGCGCAAGAGCTTCCATGATAAGAACACCAGGCATAACTGGGTATTGAGGAAAATGTCCATTAAAGAAAGGTTCATTGATCGTTACATTTTTAATAGCTGTGATTTCGTCTTCTGAAACTTCTAGCACACGGTCAACCAAAAGCATTGGATAACGGTGTGGTAAAGCTTCACGAATAGCATTAATATCAATTGTCATTTGATGCGTACCAATCCTTTTCCGTAGTCAACAACTTCTTCATTCGCTACCAAGATTTCAGTAATAACACCATCTTTAGGTGCTGGTACTTCGTTCATAACCTTCATCGCTTCAACGATAAGAAGAGTTTGACCTTTCTTAACAGTGTCACCAACAGAAACAAAGGCTGGTTTTTCTGGTGATGGAGACAAGTAAGCCACACCGACAAGTGGACTTTCAACCACTTCTCCTTCAGCAGCTTGAGCTGGTGCAGAAGCTTCTTCAACTGGTGTTGCTGGAGTTTCAACAGCAGCAGGTGCTACTACTGGGGCAACCGGAGCCTGAGGAGCTGGCGCAACTACTTCAACTGTAGGAGCTACTGGGGCAGCTGTTACTGAACTTGTTTGATTTTTGCTCAAGTTCAATTCTTCACCATTGTTTTTGTATGAAAATTCACGCAAAGTTGATGCATCAAATTGAGCCAACAAATCTTTGATTTCAGAAATATTCATGAATTAAGCCTCCCAACGTTTAAAGGCAAGAACAGCATTGTGTCCACCAAAACCGAAAGTATTTGAAATTGCGTACTCAATATCAGCTTCTTGACCTTCACCATAAACAACATTAGCTTCGATGTAGTCAGACAATTCTTTTGTACCAGCAGTTTTCGGTACATAGCTATGACGAATAGCTTCGATTGTTGCAATAGCCTCAACTGCACCAGCAGCACCTAGCAAGTGACCCGTAAATGATTTAGTAGATGAAACTGGAACATCTTTACCAAGTACAGAAACAATGGCACCACTTTCACCTTTTTCATTGGCAGGTGTTGATGTCCCATGAGCATTAACATAATCAACATCTTCAGGTTTGATACCAGCTTCATTGATAGCCAATTTAATTGCTTTAGCAGCACCAGAACCGTCTGGAGTTGGTGTTGTCATGTGGTAGGCATCACAGTTTGATCCGTAACCAACAATCTCAGCCAAGATGTTAGCACCACGTTTTTGAGCATGTTCCAAGCTTTCGATAACGAGAACCCCTGCACCTTCACCCATAACAAAACCGTCACGGTTCTTATCAAATGGGATAGATGCATTCTTAGGGTCATTTCTTGTTGTAAGAGCCTTACAGTTTTGGAAAC
>ERZ772954.1262-NODE-1262-length-20455-cov-3.308480_pt1 | contig 20455 bp, 15 predicted proteins | sample MGYA00580684_ERZ772954 | MGnify/ENA primary metagenome ERZ772954 (study PRJEB29015, sample SAMEA2737654) | human gut metagenome | biome: human gut; feature: human-associated habitat; material: faeces | place: China | collected 2012 ...
TGCCCATGTAGAAATCGTGATCTATGATTCAGAGCAAATTTCTTTTCCGGACAACGAATCCGATTGGGCGCAGTAGAAACCTCCACATTTTGGTGCTATAATATTGTTTAAGAGGGGGTGAAAATATGCAGAATAAAGGAAGCGAAATGCCAAAAGAGCATATTCTTGTGTGCCTGTCCTCGTCTCCATCCAATGAACGCATTGTACGAATGGCAGGGAAAATGGCACAGGCATTTTGCGCCAGTCTTACCGCACTTTACGTGCAGACCCCCGGAGACGCTGATATGAACGCGGAAGATACCGTCCGTTTGCAGGCGAATATGCGTCTGGGGCAGCAGCTTGGCGCAGAAATTGTCACAACGCATGGTGAAGATGTGGCGACACAGATCGCGGAATATGTACGGCTCTCTGATGTGACCAAAATTGTGATTGGGCGAAGCGGCGTACAGCGGCGGCATTTCTGGAGCGAATCGACGCTGACAGAACAGCTCATTACGCTTGCACCGGAGGTAGATATTTATATTATTCCGGATGTGGAAGCCTATAAGAACTGCCGCAGAAATCAGCCACTTACTATCCGCCCGGCGTTTCCGACCGCCCGGGAACTACTTCTGACCATCGGAATTCTGGCAGTTACGACGGTCATCGGATGGATCTTTCTGCGGCTCAGCTTTGCAAATGACAATATCATCATGGTTTACCTGCTGGGTGTGCTTCTGACTTCCACTTTTACCAGCGGATATACCTGCGGTGTGCTGTCCGCTTTTTTGAGTGTCCTCCTGTTCAATTATTTTCTGACGGAGCCCCGGCTGTCTTTGGCAGCCTATGGCAGCAAATACCCGATAACCTTTGCCGTCATGTTCGCGGCTGCACTTTTGACAAGTACACTTGCGGCCAAGCTCAAAGCCCACGCACAGCTATCCGCACGGGACGCTTATCGCACGAAGCTCCTTTTTGATATGAACAGACAGCTCCAAAAAGCGGAAACGCCGGAGGAGGTCTATCGGATGACCGCGACGCAGATACAAAAGCTCATGCAGCGAGACGTTCTGATTTACCCGGCACAGGGCAACGCTCTGCTGGATGGGAACATTTATCCGGCTGACGGAAGTAGTCCATACAGCATCCCAGATACCGACCGGGAACAGAACGTGGTTCAATGGGTCTGGCAAAACCGCAAGCGCGCCGGAGCAACGACGCAAAACTTTCCAAAAGCAAAACGGCTGTATCTTGCCATCCGTACCGGGCAGCAGATTTACGGTGTTGTCGGGATTCCGATGGAAAAGCAAACGCAGCCTGACGCATTTACATCCAGTGTTCTGTTCTCCATCCTCGGCGAGTGCTCTCTGGCGCTGGATAACCTGCGAAATGCCAGAGAAAAGGAAGAAGCTGCCGTTCTTGCAAAGAACGAACAGCTTCGCGCCAATCTTTTGCGTTCGATTTCCCATGATCTCAGGACACCACTGACCTCGATTTCCGGCAACGCAGATACGCTGCTGCACAGCTATGACGTGTTGGATGAACAGACACGGAAACAGATTTTTACGGACATTTATGACGATGCACAATGGCTGACGGGACTGGTTGAGAACTTGCTTTCCATTACGAAAATTGTAGACGGCAGCGTAAAGCTGCACCTTTCTGATCAGGTCGTGGATGACATCATATCGGAAGCATTCAGGCATATTGACCGAAGAGCGGCAGAACATCACATCGCAGTAGATTGCGGAGACGTACTGTTGCTGGCACGGATGGACGCAGGACTCATCATGCAGGTGCTCATCAATCTGGTGAATAACGCAGTCAAATATACTCCAGTTGGCTCGAACATCCGGATCACGGCAATCCCGCGAGAAAATATGGCTGAAATATGTGTCAGCGATAACGGTCCCGGTATTCCGAATGAACTGAAGGAACGTGTTTTTGAAATGTTCTTTACTGGGGGCAATCCAATTGGCGACAGCCGCCGAAGTCTTGGACTTGGACTTACGCTCTGTCAAACTATTGTCCATGCACATCATGGTGAAATGACGTTGAAAGACAATTCGCCGCATGGCTGCATCTTTTCCTTTACAATACCACTTAGTGAGGTGAACTTAAATGAATAAGCCGCTCATCCTCGTTGTAGAAGATGATACCCCGGTGCGAAATTTAATAACGATGACACTAAAAACTCACGAATATAGGTATCTTTCGGCGCAAAACGGCGCAAGTGCCGTGATGGAAGCGCTGTCTCACAACCCGGACATTGTACTGCTTGATCTGGGGCTGCCGGATATGGACGGCGTGGAAGTCATCCAAAAAATCCGGTCGTGGTCGAATATGCCGATCATTGTGATCAGCGCCAGAACAGAGGATTCCGATAAAATCGGGGCACTGGATGCTGGGGCGGATGATTATCTAACGAAGCCTTTTTCCGTGGACGAACTGTTGGCACGACTGCGGGTGACGCAGCGGAGACTGTCGATGATGAAAACAGACTCCGTGCAGGATTCTCCGATTTTTACGAATGGTGCGCTGAAAATCGACTATGCGGCAGGCTGCGCATATCTTGACGGCACAGAGCTGCACCTGACACCCATCGAATACAAGCTGCTGTGCCTGCTCTCCAAAAATGTTGGTAAGGTTCTGACACACACCTATATCACGCAGCAGATTTGGGGCAGCAGTTGGGAAAACGATATCGCTTCTCTGCGGGTGTTCATGGCGACCCTGCGCAAAAAGCTGGAACGCGGAAAAGACGGGCAGCAATACATACAAACACACATCGGAATCGGCTATCGGATGCTCCGCATCGAGTAAGTAATTCCTGAACTGAACATTCATGACTGAATGGAGTAGATTTCTTGTGGTCATTCCATTCTGCCCCAAATAAGCTGACCATCGTTGAAATAGCGAGGACTTGAAAGTCCTCGCTATTAGCATACATCGTCTTATATATTATATCTGTTTTTCCATCTTCGTTTTTGCTGCTTTCCCTACTTTCTAGCACACTCCCCATCAAGCCCCAAAAGGATTTTTAATCCATGATCCAGCTGCGGCAGAATGTACTCCAGACACTCCCGCACCGCCTTCGGACTGCCCGGCAGGTTGACGATCAGCGTGCGTTTACGGATCCCACTTGCCGCTCGGCTTAACATCGTCCGCTTTGTAAATTGTAAGCTGTATGCCCGCATCGCCTCCGGGATACCCGGAACCATCCGTTCCGCGACCGCCAGCGTCGCCTCCGGCATCACGTCGCGCGGAGAAAATCCCGTTCCGCCCGTTGTTAAGAGCAGATCGGCCTTTCCCTCATCGCAGATCTCCTTCATCGCCTCTTCCAACATCGCCTGGTCGTCCGGCAGCACTTTCTGCCAGACCACCTCATAACCAGCCTCTCTCACCATTTCTGCGATCACCGGACCACTCACGTCCTCCCGCTTTCCCGCGTAGCCGGAGTCGCTGGATGTAATAATTGCTGCTCTCATTGGTTTCCCACCTCTCTTTGATCTCTTTCCTACGCTTCTTCCAGAATCTCCAGATTATCTCCCTCTTTGATCACGCCGCCGTGCAGCACCTTTGTAAATACGCCCTCGCGCGGCATGATGCAGTCGCCCATCGCCTGGAAGATCGCACACCCATGGTGGCATTCTTTTCCGATCTGTGTCAATTCCAGCACGACATCGTTGCATTTAAATTTTGTCCCGATCGGGAGCGTCTTGAAATCGATTCCTTCCACGACCAGATTTTCGCCGAATGCGCCGTCCTCGACCTTTGCGCCCCGCGCGCGGAATTCCTGAATCCGGTCATATGAAAGAAGGCTGACCTGACGGTGCCATTTGCCCGCATGGGCGTCACCCTCGATTCCATAGTCCTCGATAAGACAGACCTGATGGACATTTTTCTTCTGAACACCTTTGATTTCACTGGTACACGTTGCGATTACTTTTCCCATGATTGTTTCTCCTTTTCTTTATCCATAAATTTTCCGATTTCATATTTCATATACGATATTTCACTTGTAACATTCCGCCGGCTCACACTTTCACCGCAGAAACCATAATCATAATCCTCACAAACACCCTGCTTATCCGCCTATCTGGGACATTCCCCGGTGTTCCCGATCCGTAAATTCCGTCTTTTTCTCAAAACTATGTCCCTTCGGCTTTTCCGCAAGCGCCTGTCCGATCGCCCGGCGCAGGTCTTCATCGGTACCGCCGCCGCGCAGAATAGTCTTTAATTCCACCCCATTGTCATACTGGAGACAGGTCTTTAAGAATCCTTCCGATGTCAGCCGGATCCGATTGCATTCGGAACAGAATTTATGGCTGACCGCGCTGATAAAACCGATCCGTCCCTGAAAGCCAGGGACTGCGAAATAATGGCACGGGCCATTTCCTGCCACGTCCCCGCACGGGGTAAAGGTTCCAAATGCCTCTTCCAGCGCATGCTTCAACGCATCTTCTTTCACAAAGGCAAACTGCGTTCCCATGCCGATCGGCATCATTTCAATGAAACGCACGTGCACGTTATGGTTTTTCGCCAGTTCCGCCACCTCTAAAAGCTTTTGCTCCTCGATCCCAAGCACCGGCACACAATTTATCTTGATCTGCATCCTGCCTTTCTGGATCGCCGTCCGAAGGCCGCGTCTGACCGCTTCGATCTCATCCCGGCGTGTGAGCTGCCGGTACACCGACGCATCCAGCGTATCCAGGCTGATCGTGACTGAATCAACCCCCGCGTCCGCCAGCGCATCGTACATTTCTTCTAATAAAACACCGTTCGTCGTGATCGTCAGGCTCTTGATTCCCGGAATCCGTTTTAACGCTGCTGCTAACTCCGGCAGTCTCCGGCGCACCAGCGGTTCGCCTCCGGTCAGCTTGATTTTCTGAATGCCGTTCTCTGCCAGAATCTGACAGACCCTCTCGATCTCACCAAACCGCAGGATCTCTTCATGGGAAATGCTGCCGACGCCTTCCTCCGGCATACAGTACACACAGCGCAGGTTGCATCGATCGGTCACGGAGATCCGGACGTAGTCGATCGTTCTGCCGTATCCGTCTATCATCGCACAAATTCCCCGCTCTTTCCTCCCGATTTTGCATCGAGATGTATCTCTCCGATCTCCATCCGCTTGTCGATCGCCTTGCACATATCATAAATGGTCAGAAGCGCCACGCTGACACCGGTCAGCGCCTCCATCTCGACGCCGGTCTTTCCTTCCAGCTTAGCAGTACAAAGTGCCTTGATCGTCAGCTCCTTTTCATCCACCTCAAAATCCACGCTGCATTTCGTAATGAGAAGTGTGTGGCACATCGGAATCAGATGCGCGGTCTGTTTCACCGCCATGATTCCCGCCACACGCGCCACTCCCAGCACATCGCCCTTGGCAACCGTTCCTTCCAGAACCGCCTTCATGACCGCTTCATTGACGTGAATCTTGCCGGATGCCGTCGCCGTCCGGCTGGTAATCTTCTTTTCCGTTACATCTACCATGATCGCATTTCCCTTTTCATCAAAATGCGTTAATTTCTCTTCCATCTGTATCCTCCTTTTCCTCTTCTTCCGGCTCCAGAAAGATTTTCTCAAACGCTGCTTCTGCTGCCGCCTGCACTGCTGCTTCCATCCGGCGGAATTTTTCTAAAAACTCCTTTCCCTCCGGCGTCAGCACAGAAAATCCGCCCTTGCTTCCGCCCGTCTGGCGCTCTAAAAACTGGATTCCCAGCTGCGCCTCCGCGATCTTGAGCATTTTCCAGCCCTTGCTGTAGGAAATATCCCGGATCTGACAGGCACCGAGCATTGAACCGCTCTCAGCAACTGCCTCCAGAAAATCCGCCGTCAGCGCGCTGAAGCATTCTTCCTCGCGGCTCAGCGAAATCGACGCCTGAAATGCCAGCTCCCCGCGCTTCTGCCTGTCTTTTTCGTAGGCAAGCAGCGATTCGTAGTCCATTTTCGTGTTGGTGTCCAGTAAAACACCCGGATCTTCAACCTCGATCTCCCGGACACCTTCGCCCCACGCATCCATTGCGCCGCGGAGTCCTTTTCCACCCCGGTACGTTAAGATATGTCCAAACACTTCCTTCGACAGCATGACCGGGTGTCCTTTTTTTCCCTGACAGACCGGTACTGCCATGCTTCCGGGCGCCTGCGCCATCTTCTCAATTGTGTCCGCCGTGATCATCGGCACGTCGGCAGGGAACAACAGCACCCGATCGGCTTTTTTCTGGATATGGCGCAGTCCCATGCAGATTGAGCCGTACATCTGCGATGTCTCATACCGCTTGTTTCGGATACAGACCGCACCACGGTGTGAAATATGACGTTCCAGCACATCTGCCTGATACCCGGTCACGACGACGATCGGCGAGATCCCCGCCTGCCGGATCGTGTCGATCTCCCTCTGTATCATCGTGGTCTGCCCCATCCGGAGCATCGGCTTTAATTCTTCCATGTGCGCCGACCGCCCTGCCGCCAGGATGATCGCGCCTGTTTTCCCATCTGCCATACATATCCCCTTTTCTATCATTCTAACCTTCTTTTAAAAGCATGATATCTCCTGGTGCAATTCCCAGCCGGACGCGGTCTCCGCGCTGATACCGGTTTAGTGAATCACTTTGCTTATAGTCTACCTTCCACCAGATCACCTCGCGTTCCAGTGCATTTTCTTTGTCACCCGCTGCCCCTGCATTTTCCACCGGACGCAACAAAACATCCCACTCAAATGGCTGGCAGAGTGTGTCCCCCCACTCGCACGTAAATTCGTTCGCACTGCCGCGCGCCGGATAAAACTGGTGCGCCCGGATGCCGATATAGGCATGATCCGCAGCAACCGCTTCTTCGGTCTGAAGCGTGAGTCCCCAGTCGAGCGCTTCCACCTCATATTCGCCGATCCGCCGGATCCGGCTGAAGTTTTTACAGCCTGTCAGGCGCGCCGCAGTGACATTTTCCGGTTTCTGGAAAATCGCCCTCGTCTCGCCTTTCATCGCCACCTGCCCGCGGTTTAAGATGATGCTCTTCTCGCAGAACCGATAGACCTCGTCCCGGCTGTGGCTGACCATCAGCACATCGCCCGTGTACCCGCGGAGTACCTCGCGCACCTGGAACTGCAGTTGTTCTTTCAGATAATAATCAAGCGCCGAAAATGGTTCATCCAGCATGATCACATCCGGCTCATAGACGAGAATGCGCGCCAGCGCCACACGCTGCTGCTGTCCGCCGGAAAGCTGGGACGGATACCTTTTTTCAAGCCCTTCTAATTTAAAGAGACGGATCATGCGGGCAACTGCCTCCTGTTTTTCCTCCTTGCTGCCCGAAAGCCCCGCTGCAATGTTGGTTTCTACGGTCATATTCGGAAACAATGCATAATTTTGGAATAAATAACCGACTTTCCGCTTCTGCGGCGGCAGGTTGATGTGCTTTTCCGAATCAAAGAGCACCCTGCCGTTTAACACGATCCGCCCTTCGTCCGGCGTCTCAATTCCGGCGATACACTTGAGCGTCATGCTCTTGCCGCTTCCGGAGGCGCCGAGAATGCCCATGACGCCGCCATCGGTGTTAAGCGATACGTCCAGCGAAAAGCCGGAAAATCTCTTTTTGATTATCGCCTGCAGGCTCATCGCGCGCCTCCCTTCTGTGCATCCGCTTCCCTGTCCGCAAACAGTTCCACCGAAACCTTTGCATCCTGACCGCCCGCTTCCACACTGTTATCTTTCTTTTTATGATTGCTGCGTCCGCGCATATCCCGCCGCGACAGCACATTCATCAGCACGACGACCAGGAAGGAAATCACCACGATGATCCACACATACTGGTATGCCATCGACATTTTTCCAGCCGCCACCTGTGAATAGATGGCAAGCGGCAGTGTCTGCGTCTTTCCGGCGATATTGCCCGCCAGCATCGCGGTCGCACCGAACTCGCCCAGTCCTCTCGCAAAGGCAAGGATCGCGCCGCTGAGGACGCCCGGCATCGCCGACGGCAGAATCACCTTCCAGAAAATGCGGCTTTCGGAAAATCCCAGCGTCCGAGCCGCATAGATAAGCGTCACATCGACCTGTTCAAACGCGCCGCGCGCTGCCCGGTACATAAGCGGAAATGAGATCGCCACCGCCGCGATCACCGTTGCCGCCCATGAAAATACAATCTTGACGCCAAACAATTCCAGAAACAGCTGTCCGAGCGGTCGTTTTACACCGAAAATCATCAGCAGGAAGAAGCCTGCTACCGTCGGCGGCAGGACCATCGGAAGCGTCAGGATGCCGTCCAGCACCATTTTCACTTTCTCAGAGCGTGCCGATACCACCAGCCGCGCCATCCAGACTCCCAGAAAAAACGTAATAATGATCGACAGCGTTGCTGTTTTCATCGATATCCATATCGGAGACCAGTCCATCTTTCTTCCCCCCTTTCCTATGAATCAAGTCGAACGTCCGTGAGACCCAACTCCCACTGAGACAAATTTGCTATTACTCGCCACCTAAAGAGGTGGGAGTCTTCTCGACTGAGATAAAAACTGCCGCAGAACACCTGGTTTTCAACGGACCCTGCATTCTGCGGCGGATTTTATTCCATACATGGTTCACTGTCTGTCCTTCGCTGTCCTGCTTTCTATTCACACAGTCAGCTGCATATCCCAGACAATCATCGCTCCCGGCTTATTTATTTGCTGTGAAGCCATACTCCGCAAAGAAGGAGAGCGCATCATCGGTTCCCAGATAATCTACAAACTTCTGTGCTGCATCTTTCTTTGTGCTTGCGCTTACAACACCAACCGGATAGATAACCTTCGATACGCTTCCTTCCGGTGCATATCCGATAACCTTTACCTGGTCAAACTGATCGCTGGTGGTTGCATCGGTCAGGTATACGATACCTGCATCTGCGCTTCCGGCTGCTACCCAGCTTAAAACCTCGGTTACGTTGGTACCAAAGCTTGTCTTAGCCTCTACATCATCCCACATACCCAGGTTCTCAAAGGCTTCCTTGGCGTACTGTCCAACCGGAACACTCTCCGGATCGCCGAGTGCAATCTTCTCTGCCTTTGTGATATCCTCAAAACCGGTAATTCCCAGTGTGGAATCCTTCGGAACGATCAGGGCGATCTTATTTTCCAGAAGCTCTACGACAGAATCTGCATCAACCAGTCCCTCGTCCTCCAGCGCGTTCATCTGCTTCATCGCTGCGGAGAAGAATACGTCTGCATCCGCGCCCTCTTCGATCTGGGTCTGCAGCTTTCCTGAACTGTCAAAGGTAAAGCTCAGCTTGATGTCCGGATTCTCTTTCTCAAATGCCGGCTGAATCTTGTCTTCCATAACGTACTGAAGGCTGGCTGCTGCCGCTACCAGAATCTCCTGCTGGTCGCCGGTTGCCTCTGCTTCTGCTTCTGCTTCGGTCTCTTCTGTCTCAGCTGCCTCTGCCTCCGTTTCCGGTGCTGCTGTCTCAGCCGGTTTGCTGGATGAACATGCGGTCAGGGATGCTGCCGCCATCGCTGCTGCCATTACAAGTGCCCACGTTTTTCTCATATCTTGGTTTCTCCCTCATTTCACGCACATGTTTCCGGCATCCTCCTCGTTTCGATTCCTCACGCCATAGCAATGTGGTTTTTACCCTTCCGTTATTTTTGGAAAATTATAATGATATTTGCTAATCAAATAGTAGCACGTGGCACTTTTTTTGTCAATCTTTACAATAATTCTTATTTAATGCACGTCGTCGTTATGTGCATTAAAAAATAACGCGGCTTTTTTCTGCATTTTCCCTTTATTCTTATGAATTTTCCAGTTTTTCTTTCCAAGCCCTTCCGTCTATTTTCATGAAATTGTTATGATGATTTTTCATGTATTTTATTTTTATCTTTTTATTTTTCATTTATTTGAATTTTTTTATCCAAATACGCCGGTGCTTCGGTTTCCTTACCGGTCACACGGTTCCCGATCCGTGGCAAAGTCTTCCACCAGCACATCCATAATGCCGCCGCAGACCATTCCTTCATCTTCCGCTGCCTCGCCGGTCAGATCTACATGAACTACTTTGTACCTGCCGCTTCCGATCAGAGAACGTGCCTCGCCCAGCACGGCCGCCTCGCTGCAGCCGCCGCCGATGCTGCCGAGAATCCGTCCGTCCCGGTAGACAATCATCTTCGCGCCTGCCCCGCGCGGGGAGGATCCCTTTGATTCAATCACCGTGACCACTGCTTTCGACTCATCCGGCTCCTCTGCCAGGCGTTTCAGCACATCAAAATCCAGATCGGAACGGTTTTTCACACGTTTGTCTTCCCGATCCATGCGCTTTACCTGTATGATCTCCGCCAGAATCGAGATCGCGATCTCCTCCGGTGTCACACCGCCGATCTTTAAACCGATCGGGCTCTTTAAACGGCTCATTCGCTCTGGATCGTAACCTTCTTCCAGAAGCTCCTGTTTCACGATACCGACGCGGCGTCTCGAACCAATCATGCCGAGATACGCCGGTTCTTTTCCTTTTCCAATCATCCGCAGGCAGTCCGCATCGTGGCGGTGTCCGCGCGTAACGATACAGATATAGTCGCTCTCCTGAATCTTGAGTTCTTTGATCGCATGCCCAAAGTCATCACAGATCACCTTCTCTGCCATCGGGAATCGTCCCGGATTCGCGAAGGAAAGGCGGTCGTCCACCACAGTTACCAGGAATCCGACGCGCGCGCCAAATTCTGCCACCGGAAGAGCCACATGGCCGCCTCCGAGAATAATCAGGCGCTCTTTCGGGAAAAATGGTTCCGCCACATTCCAACTGCTTCCGGCGCGCCCACAGACCGGCTGCCCCTGTGTCAGGGCTTCTTTTCCAATCTCCGACGCCTCTGCACCTTCTTTCAGTTCACAGCGCATATCTGCTAGATTTCCCTCTTCTCCCACAAAGCTTCTCTCGAGCGCCAGACACGGCGTCCCTTCCAGTTTTTTCAGAATCTCCCCATACAGATTCATATCACGCACTTCCTCTCTTTTATACTGCATGAGCCATCCATTTCTCATTTCGCAGTTGTGCCATCGCGGTTGCTGCCTCATCGCCTCTCTCTGGCTCGATTATTTACCAAAACCGCAGTTCGGGAAAATACAGGTTGGACAATTTAAGCACAGACCACCTGCGCCCATTTTCGCCAGATCCGCTTTTGTCACTGGCACATCTGCCATCACACGCGGCAGCACCAGATCAAAGATGGTCCTCTTCGCATACATCACGCAGCCCGGAAGTCCCATGATCGGCTTTCCGTCCTTCGTATATGCCAGCAAGAACATCGCTCCCGGAAGTACCGGCGCGCCGTAGGAGACAACCTCCGCCCCGGTCTGCTTGATCGCGCTCGGTGTCGTATCATCCGGATCGACGCTCATGCCGCCGGTACAGACAACAAAATCGGCGCCCTGATCCAGCCATTCCTGGATTGCCTCCGTGATTTTATCCGGATTGTCCCCTATAATCTTCTGTCCCAGAACTTCCACACCAAATTCCTGAAGCTTTTCCCGGATGACCGGGCCAAATTTATCCTCAATCCGTCCATAGAACACTTCATTTCCGGTCGTCACAATGCCCGCTTTCTTATTTTTATACGGAAGTAGCTTTAACAGCGGCTCTGAACCCGCTGCCTTCTTCGCCTCTTCCATTTTTTCTTTTTCAATTACCAGCGGGATCACACGGGTTCCGGCTAACTTATCACCTTTTTTTACCGGGAAATTCGTCCGGCGGGTCGCGATCATCATCTCCGGCAGGCTGTTGACCTTTAAGAGGCGTTCTTCATCGACCTGAAACAGACCGTCCGACTCCGCAATCAGCTCAATCTTGCCTTCCTTCGGATCGGTTGCACGCATATACTCATTCTGGCAGATGCCGCGCAGAATGTCCGCCGCCTCGTCCTCATGATATTTTGTATCGTCCTTTTCCCAGACATAAATATGATCTTTTCCAATCGAAAGCAGTACCGGGATATCCTCCTCACGCACGATATGTCCCTTGCGGAATACAGCGTCCTTCGTCACATCCGGAATAATCTGCGTCATGTCATGGCAGAGTACCTGTCCGACTGCCTCGGTTGTTTTCATTAATTTCATATGATTTTCCTCTTTCATTTTTATAGTAATGCCTCCGCACGCTTTGCCAGCTGATACCGCCGTTCCACGCCCGCCAGCGCCTCCGGGTTATCCTTAAATTTCTCCCGTTTTGCCGCAAACCGTTCTTCGATCGTTACACGCCGTTCTCCCTGTATCTGCTTGTCCGCCAGGTACACGATCAGGCTTTCGTTCAGATATCCCAGCTTTTCTTCCGGCAGATCCATATGATCCGCAACGATATCCGCGATCCCGGTATGTCCCAGAAGCCGCAGCCATCCCGCCCCTGTCTCTGGATGTTCGGGGTATGCTTTGGCGATGTCATGAAGACACGCCGCCGCGTAGATTTTGTGTTTATCGATTGGAGGGCTTTTGTATGTCATCTCCACGCACGTTTCCGCCCTATGCTTTAGAACTCTATCTGCCAATTCCACGGCCAACTCCGCAACCGCCCGGCTATGGCGCACCGTCGCCTCCGGCGTGTGAAACCATGCAAGCAGACGTTCACACTCCTCTTTGTCCGGGACAGGACGTTTTCTCTCCCAATCACGCAATTTCTGAAACTCTTCCTGTGTATCCGCATCGAACGCACAGCCCGGATCCGGCACATCCAGGGGAATCCGGCGGATTTCCGGCTGTTCACAGGCGCCTTTAAGCCCCATCGTTCCGTCATGCTGCAGCAGTTTTTCGATCACATCTGCACGAATCAGAAGCGGATGCCCCGGTGTTTTCTCATACTCCGGGAGATAGACATCCCCATCGCCCTCCGCAAACCGGTATTTTTCATATTCCAGCGTAAATGGCGTAAACAGCGGCACATCCACCGGGAAAAAGAAAATGCCATCCAGCGTCTCTTTTCCTGCCGTTTTCCGCTTTTCCTCATAATAGGAAAGCCCCAGGCAGACGGAATCAAACATTTTCGTCTCCGCATACGCCGGATTGTGGATGAAATGGATTCCCGGCCCCGCAGCCGCCGCGCGTATATCTTCCGCCCGGCGTCCGGTAATGATCGTGATTTCATGTACGCCGCACGCCCGCAGCGTCTGTATCTCACGTTCCAGGACCGTCTGGGCGCCGAGCTTCATGAGCGGTTTGAAATCCCCCATCCGCGAGGATCGCCCCGCCGCCGAGATCAAGGCGTCAAATACATAATCCTTTCTTTCATACACCTGTCCGTAGCCAAAGGGAATCTGCAGAAGTTCTGTCTTTTTCCGCTTCTCCCAGCCGCTGATCAGTGTCCGGAACCAACCCGCGTGCCCGATTACCAGAATATCGCCCCGGCTCTTCATCCGGAGTTCATTCCAGGTTGTCCTGGCGCGCCCTGCACAATCTGCAAAACTCTCTCCCTGCGGCGGTCGGAAATCGTACATATCTGCCCCTCGTGCCACATACTCCGCTGGAAACTGTTCCCGGATTTCATCGAAGGAATAACCATCCCATTCCCCCATGTCAATCTCCGCCAGACCATCTACGACCTCAATCGGAATACTTCTGTCAATCACTTCCTGCAGGATCGCGGCTGACTCCCGGCAGCGCTTTAACGGACTGGTATAAATTTTTTCAATTCTGCGTCCCGCAAATGTCTCCCCCAGCGCCCGAATCTGTGTCCGCCCTTCTTCTGAAAGCGGCAGATCCGTCCGTCCGATGCAGTATTTCTGTTCATCTGGAAATTCCGGCTTTCCATGCCTGATCAAATAAATCGTCCGCATTCTGTCCTTTCCTAGTGCTCGTGTTCCTCTTCTTCCCCACACTCGCAGCTGAAATCATGGCTGTGTCCAAATGGTCCCGGTCCGCCGATGTAATCGCGGATCAGCTCCAGTTTATAACGGTTCATATAGCTATATGCCTTCTGAACCGTATGCCCGCTTCCCAGATAACGGGTCACGCCCGCCTTTACCAGTATCTCAAACGGTTCTTTCTCGATCGGTCCGCAGATGACTGCCTCACAGTCATGTTCTACCACCTTCTTCGCAAATACCAGATTGTCCGGATCCTGTTTTCCATAGACATGGAAAATCTGGTTCTTGTCCGCGTCAATAATCATCAAAAACGGACTCTCCTTAAAAGTCGCCGGCACCAGTCCGTCGATCTCCTCTGTCTCTGATGCAATCGCTATGTTCATTTTTTTCTCCTTGTTCTTGTCAAATTTTACTGATTTTTTTCAAAATTTCTCGATTATTTTTAATTTTATGATACTGCAATTAAAACTTATCGTCAAGTTTTTCATGATATTGAATTTTACCACTCATTTTTCATTTTTCCTCGATGATCAGCCGCCTTTTTCCCGAACCGATATAGGGGGAAATTTCTTTTTCTATCACTGCGACGGTCAGGCAGTTCCCAAAGTATTCCGTTAATGCTGCTTTGACATTTTTCACTCTGCTTCCTACCGCATCTGCCCGCTTTCTTCATAACAGCCACCGTCAGATGCTTCTGCGCCGCATTGTAAGATGCCTGAAAATCTTCCACCTCATCCAGGGCAAATAAAAGCTCATCTAATATGTGCATGGAAAGTACTTTTCCGCCGGACAGCCGGACGCTGTCATCCAGCCGTCCCTCAACCTTATCAAGTCTGGGCTTTAAACATCCGCAGGCACACGGTTCTGCAATCATCCGCCCCAGATCGCCGGTCCGATAGCGCACAAGCGGCATTCCCCGCCGCCGAAGCGTTGTCAGAACCAGCTCGCCGTATTGCCCTTCCGGAACCGGCTGTCCCGTATCCGGATCCAGAATCTCAATCAAAAGGTCCCGGTCCCGCAGATGGTAACCCGCGCGCGCCCCACACTGTACGCCGCCGCCGTAACCAGTTTCCGTCATCCCCCAGTGTGTAAAGACCCGGCAGTTCCATGTTTTTTCCAAAAAACGCTGCACGCTGACCGGCACATAATCAGCACTTAAAAGCACTGTTTTCGGGCGGAGTCCCGGCGCATGGGCTGCCAGCGCATACATCTGGCTTGGGACACCGATCAGGCAGTCTGCCCCCTCGCCGTCCCGCGCTGCCGCTTCCATATCGTGAATCAGTCCATGAACCTTCGTCTCCACCTGAATGCGCCCCAATCCTTCTTTTAAAAGTCCTCCAATCGAAAAAAATCCCGGTCCTTCCATATAAACCGTGACCCGATCGCCCGGCTTTACCATGTACTGCATCCCTGTTTCAAAGAAATCCGCCGTCTGCATCAGATCGTCTTCGGTAAAAAACAGGCGCTTCGGTGCCCCTGTACTGCCGGAGGTTTTCAGCGTGATGATCCGCGCGATCTCCTTGGCTGGAACACATAAAAATGTTTCCGGCTCCGCTTTCAGTTCCTCCGGGGTTGTGAGGGGAAGTGTCCGGAAATCCGCCCATGAAAACGAATCCGGTGCGAGCCGTACATCGGAACCTGCCATTTCCCCAAGCTGTCCCCAGACGGATGTAAATTTCTTCTGATAAAATGGACTTTTCTCCTTTACATACGAAAGTGTCCGCCATAACCCGGACGGCTGCGCCGCTGCAATAAAATAACCGCAGCCCGCTTCTTTTAAAATCTTCCGTTCCGCCCCCAGCGCCGCGCAGACGGATTCCAGATTTCCATCGAAAATCTGCTGCCCGATCCACTCCGCCAATGTTCCCGACACGTCCTGCATCTTTGCAAGCACAAATCCCGCCTCCGCCATCCGGTCACAGATTGTTTTAGCGGACTCCAGCCGTCCCAGCATCCCGTCTAAGAAAAGCTTTTTTTTCCGGGCATACATATCGCTCATCAAAAGCCATCCCTCCGGCTTTAACACCCGGTACGCCTCCTTGAGCGCCGCCTCCGGTTCCGCAGCTTTGGAACAACTGCATTCCATCAGAATGATATCTGCCGTCTGATCTGGATATGGCAGTTTCTCCGCACATCCAGTCTCTATCCAGCCAGGTTCATGCACATCCGGATTCTTATCCAAGCCGGAAATCTGCCAGTCTGGGAAATGCTCAGAAAGCCATCGCATCGTGCCGCCGGTTCCGCAGCCGATGTCGATGACGCGAAGCGGCACTACAGGGTCTGTAGACTCCGTCTCTGCCGCTCCCGCCTCCGGTATCTCAATTCCCGCAAACTGGAACATCTGCCTCGTCAGCGCAAATCCGCCCGGTCGGCAGAGACTGCTCTCATTTGTATCCATTTTTTGCACCTCTCCTTTCTGCGCTTCTATTATCTGCCTCTTTCCATCGGAGACAAGTAGTATGCACAGAACGGAATCCTCTTCCCGTCTTTATACACATGCAGGCTGCACTGGCGCAGGCGCTCGATATCGAGATTTCCGGCATCCTGAAACGCCATAGATGTGATCGTGAAGCCATGGCTTTTTGCACGCTTTAAGAAGTCCTCCATATTTGTTATGTCAACCGACTCTTCTTCACAGCAGCAGGATTCTGGTTCGGGCTGAGTTCCGCCACAGCAGCAGCTTTCTGGTTCTGGCTGAGTTCCGCCACAGCAGCAGCTTTCTGGTTCTGGCTGGGTTCCGCCACAGCAGCCGTTTCCTGATTCTGGCTGGGTTCCGCCACAGCAGCAGCTTTCTGGTTCCGGTTGAGTTCCGCCACAGCAGCAGCTTTCTGGTTCCGGCTGGCTTTCTCCACAGCAGCACGTCTCTTCCAAATCGCGCCGTTCCCAGCGGCGTCCGACAAATTCACGGTTCTTCTCCGCCGGATCCGGACCGCAGCAGCAGCCTTCGCCCTCCGGTTCTGTCTCGGTTTTTCCACTATAATTTGTCAGCGGCATCAATTTATCCCCAGGCATCACAATGAAATCTCCGTGAAATCCACACATCGGGTGATCGCAGCAGGATGGCGCGATCTGTTCCTCTTTGATAAGCCCTCCGCTCTGGCTGACAACCGCCTCCAAAAGTTCATCCAGCGTATAGCGGTCATCATTCGCCGGAAGCTCCGGGATACGCCCAAAATAGCTGACCGGCTGGAAATGCACGCCCCGCACATACGGCGACCGCTGAATGGCAAACCGGATGATGTCCCCGATCTGCTCCGTATTGACGCCCGGAACAATGACCGGAACAAGCGTCACGCCGATTCCATACCGACCGCACTGCTCGATCGCCCGTTTTTTCACTTCCAGCATCGGACGGCGGCGCAGTTTTTCATATACGGCATCGTCCACACCGTCAAACTGCATAAATACAAACGAAAGTCCCGCATCCGCCAGACGCTTTACAAATGCCTCGTCCTCCGCCAGGCGCAGACCGTTGCTGTTTAACTGCACATATTTACAGCCAGCCTGCTTCGCATACGCCACGATCTCCGGCAGATCGTCCCGCACTGTCGGTTCCCCGCCGGAAAGCTGCAAAAGTGTCTTTCCCGGATCCGTCAGATCGTCGATCCAGCGTTTTACCGTGTCTAAGGACGGATCCTTTGCCCCGTCCGGCTCCGCAAAACAGAAGGTACAGTTCATATTGCACCGCGCTGTGATCTCCAGCAAGGTACAGCAGGTGGCGCGTCTGTGCTCCGCACACAGACCGCAGCCCGCCGGGCAATTTAGATTTTCATTTTCTCCCACCGCCGGACGTTTCCCGCGCCAGTCGGCAAACTTACGCTTATTTCTCCAGATTACACTGGAAAACGTCCCGTGAGCCGGGCAGGTTTTTACCAGATATATCTGTCCGTCCCGCTCTTCCCGCTTTGCCGGAATCCGTTTTAAACAGACCGGACAAACACTGTATGTATGGCGCATTTCTTCCGGCAGGACGCCTCTATCCTGCGAATCCATTATCATCTTCCTGCATCCCCTTAATCTATATATATCTTCTATATATCCTCTATTTATCTTCCAGCTCTCTCTCCACATCCGCCATACGTCCCTTTACCAGCGCTTCCGGCAGATATACCTCGCCGCACTTCGGGCAGCACAGGATCTCGGTGTGGAAATTGTGCCCCAGATAGTCAAAAAATGTGGATTTCGGCACCATCTCCACCTGACACCGGCGGCAAATGACTTTTTTCTCCAACGCCTCTTTGATCCGCTGATCTCTTCCGCCTCCATCAATCGTCGGCATACTCATCACTCTCCTTCCAGATTCATGCGGTGGCTGTAGCCATTCCAGAGCTTATAACCGCCGTCCGGCAGCACCTCGTACTCTGCCCAGTAGGTCATATGCTGGATCTTCAGATGCCCGATCCGATGTCCCGTCTCCGGGTCGATAATACCGCGGTCTTCCCGCTCACAGTGTTCAATGACCTGCTCCATATCTTCGATCAAAATCTGACCCGCTGACAATTTGCGTTCCAGCTCCTTCTCAACTTCTAATTTCATATGTGTTTCCTCTTCGATCGTCTCATTCCAGTACGTCTTAAGCAGTTCCCGTTTCGCCGCCAGGCGGTTGTGCCAGCGCTCCGTCACCGTCGCCGCCGGGCGCCCCGCGCCATTTAACCCAAACAACAGATCGAGGATATGAACCGCCTCCTTGCCCTGTCCAGCAAAGGACTCCCGGCAGTTGACGCAGTAGGTCACATACGGCAGTTCCTCCTCTTTTGCACGGGAAGTTGTCATATAGCTTGTGTGGCTCGGAGAAGCAATCCCGATATGTCCGCCGTATCCGCAGCAGCGCGCCTTTTTCCCGTCATACGGCAGATTTTCCCACGTAATCCCCGCCGCATCCGCCAGATGGCGTACACTCTCCTGCAATTCCGGGTAATAGCGGCTGGCGCAGGGATCAAACAAGGCATACGACTGCGCTTGCTGGGTACTTCCTGCTTCCATTTCACCCTTTTCAGCATTGTCCGGTTCCAAAGCAGCATCTTTCTCCACGCCCCACTCTTCCATCACTTCCGCCAGAAAGACAACCGGAAGCTCCGGCAGGTATTCTTCAAACATCTTCCGGCAGTTCGGGCATGCTAAAACCACTGTCGGTTCGCCAAGCTCTCTCCACTGCCGCCGCATTTCCTCCAGATGTGCCGCGTGGATGTCCACTTCGCCTGCCCACTCGGCAGGCGCACCGCAGCAGGTCATCCAGATCGCCGCATCCGGCTTTTTGGAACGCAGCCACTCATACGTCCGCGTCACATAGCGCGGATCCGAACCGGCGAGCTGACATCCCGGAAAGAATGCATAGGAACTCTTTTTAACATTCTCCGGTTTCCGCGTAAGCCCCGCTTTTCCGGAGGCATACGCCATGTCACGCAGCCAGAAATCGTGGAATGGCCACGGCATCGCGCCTTTTTTTTGCATTGCCCGCATACTGTCAAGCAGAAACTGGCTGAAATCGATATGCTGCGGACAGACTTCCTTGCAAAGCCCGCAGTGGTCGCAGGTGCTGATCAGTCTGGTCGCCCACGTACCATCGCGCGATAACGTACCGGGATGGATTGTTATGTAAACCTCTTCATACAAACGGCGCGGTGTTTTCTCATGCAGGCGCATCAGATCACAGGCACGCATACAGGCATCACACGAACACTTCTGGCAGCGCGCGATCTCCTGCATCGCCTCTTCCTCCGTATACGATTCCCCGTTTGCCGGAACCACCCGATCGGCACGCTCGATCCCATTCGTTTGAAGCTTTAAAAGTGTCCCTTCCTTTCGAAATGGCTCATTCATGCCGCCCGTTTTCAGATACCGTTCGATCGCAAGCGAAACCGCCAGCCCATCTGCCAGCGCCTTCATGCTGTCGCCGCCTGTCAGGGAACCTCCAATGAAAACGCCCGGTGTCCGGGTTGCAAATGCGCCGTCCGGGTCCATTTCCAGACCAAAGTCCACGCCATCTGCCCCAGTTGCCACATACACGGCATCATAGTCCGCCCGGAGTGCCTCCAGATCCGTTACCGTTTCACCGAGATGGCATGAAAATTTCTCAAACTGGAACTGTGCCTCGATCTCCGCATCAAATTCCGCCGGATCCATCTGGTTTCTCGCCTGACCGCCCAGAACCATTTCCCGCTCATAAACCGTTACCTCGTACTTTTTATTGCAGAGACGCAGCGCACAGCCAAGCCCCGAAAGACCGCCTCCGACGATCGCGATCCTTTTCCCTTTCGACGGCAGGTTATACGCATTCGGTGCCTTCCGCTTCGCGTACTCGACCGTCGCCCGCTCTAAAAGCCCCATCGCGATTCCCCCGTCCAGCTTCGCGCGCAGACACGCCTTCTCGCACGGATGGCTGCACAGCTTCGACACAATATCCGGAAATCCCACCGTATTCTGATAGGTTCGGTACGCCGCGTTGAAACGTCCCTTTTTCCACTTTTCTTCCAGCCCCTTGATATCCAGCCGGAACGGACAGGCTGCCTGGCAGAACGGCGGCTCGTTCTGATGGCATTTCTCCGCCAGCGTCTTTTCAAAATCTTCCAAATAGCTCACAGGGCGGACCTCCCTTCTTTTCTCCTGCATTTATCGTTACTGTTCACGCATACGTGCCCAGTAACGGAATTTGCCGTGGCTTCG
>ERZ772954.1264-NODE-1264-length-20448-cov-11.307753_pt1 | contig 20448 bp, 14 predicted proteins | sample MGYA00580684_ERZ772954 | MGnify/ENA primary metagenome ERZ772954 (study PRJEB29015, sample SAMEA2737654) | human gut metagenome | biome: human gut; feature: human-associated habitat; material: faeces | place: China | collected 2012 ...
CGGAAATAATAATGATTCGGCCTCATCTAATAATAATTCAGACTATAACAATGACAACCAGACAACGGGAAGTTCCACAACTCATACTTCCACTGGAGGCGGCAGTATAACTCCTGCCAGTCTTTCTTCGGAAGGGGATATTCTAGATGTCATAAAATTTGTAGTTATTATTATTATCGGCGCCCTTATTTTTTCTATATTATCCGATTGTTTTTATACAGTAAAAGAGTTATTTATTTCTCCATACTCATCTATTCTTTTGCTGTTATCCTTAGTCGCACCGGCTATTGCTGGCACCATATCCAAAAAGGAGAATGCTGCTAAGGAGTTCCCTCTTTTATATCTGATAAATTATGCACTTTGCCTGCTGTGGTCTATTATTTTTACATTGATTTTGCAAATGACTGCTGTTTATTCTGTTTTTATTTTCGCATTAGATAGCGTAATCTTTGCATTAGCTATGACTATTATTTCTATCCTGTTCTATACAATACTGGATAAAATAATCTTTAGCAATAAAAACATGGCTGATTTTAATTGGTTAATAGCACTCCTTAGTTTATCTATTATTACTTGCGTTCTAGTAATTATATTATTTGTTCAGAATCTGTTTCAACTTGACCATCGTTTACAATGGGACAAACGCCCTTGTTCCTATGCACCTTATGAGTCCACTACAGAATATACTGACGAAGATACTGAAAGTTATGATAATACTGATGATTCGGATGATTTTTCTGATGATTCAGAAAGCTACAGCGATGATTCCTCCGATGATTCCTGGAATGATTCTTCTGACTCTTCTAATGAAAATAATAACGAAGAATCCTCATGGGATTCTATAAGTTTTGAAGATAAAATAAATCAAATCAAAACCGATTATTATGATATTGAAAATAACTTAGATTCAATGGAAAGTGACTCTGGTGATGGGGCAACGTTCTATTACAGAAATAATACTCTGACAAAAATGGTTGATACCGTATATCAGGATAATTATACTGTTGAAGTATCCTACAAAAACAGTAAACCATTTTTCATTTTCATGAAATCTAATGATGATAATTCTGAATACAGATATTATTATTTTAACGGGAAATTAATCCGCTATATCGATGAAAATGGCGAAGTCAGTGATTATGAAGATGGAACAGATATCATTGGTTCCGATTTATATGAATGGGCTGATGCTATGTAAAATTCTGGTTTACCACGCAGGTCAAGGTACGCACTATCTACCACTTACGATTGCTCAACAACTATAAATTTTTTAGCGGTTCTACTCAATAGCTCTTCAAGCAATCCGACTATAGATTCTTTAGCTTTGCCGGGCTGCCAACAAACAGAACTCCAGAAGATAAATAAAGCATATTTGTGGCCTCGGAGCAAGTGTTAGTTGTGAGCGCAAAAGCGAACATTCAACACGCTGCGACTAAAGTCACAAATATGCTTTATTTACCTTCTGGAGTTCGTCTGTTTATCTGTTTATCTCCCTTGCCTGCGGCAAATCACCCCTTCTTATGTGCTTTTCCATAGAAAAGTTCGGCTAATTTCCCTGTTGTCATTTCTTCTCGTTCTTTTCCGGTCAGATCCATGACTATTTTTCCAGAATCCAGCATAATCGTCCTGCTACCGTATTCTAATGCATATTCCATATCATGTGTAATCATAAGGGTTGTGATCTTATTTTCCTCAACAATCTTTTTAGTTAATGCCATGACTTTTTCGGCTGCGCCGGGGTCAAGAGCTGCGGTATGTTCATCCAGAAGCAGAAGCTTTGGTTTCTGAAGCGTTGCCATCAGAAGAGTAAGAGCCTGTCTTTGACCACCCGAGAGAAGTCCTACTTTAGAAGTCAGTCTGTCTTCCAGACCAAGACCAAGAATTTTCAGGAGCTCTTTGTATTCTTCGCGCTCAGCTTTAGTGATTCCGGAGCGGAGAAGACGGGATTTTCCGCGGCGTTTTGCAAGTGCAAGGTTTTCCTCGATACCCATTGTTGCAGCGGTTCCTGTCATTGGATCCTGAAACACACGTCCAAGGTATGTAGCACGTTTATGTTCAGAAAGTTTTGTAACATCAATATTGTCGATAAGGATCTGTCCTTCATCAACCGGCCAGGTTCCTGCAACAGCATTTAGCATAGTAGATTTGCCGGCGCCGTTTCCTCCGATAACAGTTACAAAATCGCCTTCGTTCAGCTTCAGGTTCAGACCATTTAATGCACGTTTCTCATTAATGGTTCCGGGATTAAAGGTTTTATAGATATTTTTAAGTTCAAGCATTTTTATTTACCTCCCCTTTTGGCTGGTTTATTAAAGTATTTGCCTTTCCAGTATGGGAATGCAAGGAAGAGAGCAACTACGATTGCGGACAGCATCTTCAGCAGGTCAGTGTCGATACCCATCCAGATAACAATCTGAAGTACCAGATAATACAGAATGGAACCGAAGATAACTGCTAACAGGCGAAGGGCAAAGTTGCGGAAAATACGTCCAAAGATTGCCTCGCCAATAATAACTGCTGCCAGACCGATAACGATGGAACCACGTCCCATGTTGACATCTGCAAATCCCTGATACTGTGCAAGGAGTGCACTGGAAAGTCCTACCAGACCGTTGGAAATCATAAGTCCGAGAACTTTATTCCTGTTTGTGTTGATACCCTGGGCGCGTGACATATTTGGGTTACATCCGGTTGCGCGAAGGGAACAGCCAAGCTCTGTTCCAAAGAACCAGTAGAGAATGGCAATCAGGAGAATACACATAACTGCTACAATAAAAATTGTGTTTTTGGAAAGAGATGCATTTTTTATATGTCGCAGGGAAACCAGAAGATTATATTTATCAACGTTGATTGCCTGATTTGCTTTTCCCATGATTTTCAGGTTTACGGAATACAGAGATAACTGTGTCAGGATTCCGGCAAGGATTGCGGGAATTCCCATAAAGGTGTGAAAAATTCCGGTTACAAGGCCTGCCAGCATTCCGGCGAGAGTAGCGGCCAACATGGAAATCCAGACATTATGACCGGAAAGCATCATCATAATACACACTGCACCACCGGTGCACATAGTGCCATCAACTGTAAGGTCTGCAATATCAAGAATACGGAAAGTGATATAAACACCGATTGCCATAATTCCCCAGATCAGACCCTGGGCTACTGCACCCGGAAGTGCAGTGATTAATGTTATAATTTGCATTTGTAATTTCCTCCTGTTGAGATGCGAAAAGCGAGAGAGGCGTCAAACCTTTCCCGCTGATCGCATATAAATTGAATTTTTTATAACTGTTTGATAAGCTGTTATTTAAAATCCTGTTGGTGTGAGTATTTTTCAACTGTCTGACCGGATTTATTTGGCAGTTTCTTCAGCAGCCTCGCCGATTGCAACATAATCGTCCGGAACTTCGATGCCCAGCTCTTCGCAGATATCTTTGTTATATTCTTTTGTGAAGTTTGGTGCATATTCGATCGGCATTGTGGAAATATCTTCACCGTCCTTTAAAATCTTAACAGCCATCTTACCGGTTGTAACACCAAGGTCATAATAGCTGATGGAAAGTGTCGCAACACCGCATCCGCTACAGATACCTTCTTCGCCTGTGATTACCGGAACTTTTGCCGGAAGGCAGATGTTGTTGATGATCTCTGTGTTGGAAGCAACTGTATTATCTGTCGGTACATAAATTACATCACTTGCGTCAGTTGCTGTTGTAGCAACAGAAGAGAGATCATTAGAGTCAGAGAATGCATAATATTCACATGTATATCCGAGTTTTTCAAGTTCAGCTTTTACTGTATCTACCTGATACTGAGAGTTTGCTTCGGCAGAACAGTAGAGAAGACCTACATTTTTTGCATCCGGGAAAAGTTCATTGAGCATTGCTGCCTGTTGATCAAGGGGAGCAAGGTCTGCAGTTCCGGAAATATTTCCGCCCACAGTCCCGTCGAAATCATCCAGTCCAAGTGCAACACCGTATTCAGTAACAGAAGTACCAAGAATCGGAATATCGCTTGTCCCTGCTGCAGCTGCCTGAAGAGCAGGAGTTGCATTTGCAAGAATCAGGTCAACATTATTGGAAACGAAGCTGTTAATGATTGTAGAACAGGTGTTGGAATCTCCCTGTGCGTTCTGCTCGTCAAAGGTAACTGCGTCTTCTCCCAGTTCTTTGGTGACTTCATCCTTGAATCCCTGTGTCGCAGCGTCGAGAGCTTCGTGCTGTACAAGCTGACAGATACCGATTGTATATTTGTCTCCGTCAGCAGCACTTGCTGTTACTGCGCAGGTTCCCATAGCCATGGCTGCTGCAAGAGTGATTGCTAATGCTTTTCTTTTCATAATGATATATCCTCCTAATATAATGTTTAAATTAAGTCAGGTAAGAATTGCGTTTATTATTTGATAATATGAAACTTACCTGGATCCGAATGACTTTCTGCAGGGAAAGCAGTACTGGTAAATGATTCGGATAATGTCATCGAGTTATTCGACTATGACGTTTTAAAGTATAACGCTTTAGTGTGAAAAAGTCAAGCGACCTGCACAATTATATTTTTAATTCATATAGTATAAAGAGTATATGAAGAAAGCAGAGTGTCGTCATGGCATATTCGATCATGCTGGATGCCGGACATGGAGGTCAGGATCCGGGAGCCGTATATAAGGGAAGACAGGAAAAGAATGACAATCTTAAACTTGCTCTTGCGGTAGGTGAGATTTTAAAAAATAAAGGGATTGATATCTCTTATACCCGTACCGGTGATGTCTATCAGACACCTTTTGAGAAGGCACAGCTTGCAAATCAGGCAGGAGTAGATTACTTTATTTCATTTCATCGAAACAGCAGCCCAAAGGAAAATCAGTATAATGGAGCGGAAGTTCTGATTTATGATAAAAGCGGGATTAAATATCAGATGGCTGAGAATATTCTGGGAGCTCTGGGAGAAGTGGGATTCCGCGAAATCGGTGTAAAAGAGCGGCCGGGACTTGTGGTCCTCAGGCGAACCAGGATGCCGGCTCTTTTAATAGAAACCGGATTTATCAATTCTGAAGAAGATAATAAACTGTTTGATAACAAGTTTAGCGATATAGCTCAGGGAATTGCAGATGCGATTCTTGGAAGCCTGGATGAGGAAACAGTGCAGGAACCGCTTTATTACAGAGTGCAGACTGGAGCGTTCAGAAAAAAAGAGAATGCGGACCGTATGTTATATCAGTTACTGGAAAAAGGTTATCCCTCTTTTATGTTACATGAAAACGGATTGTATAAAGTTCAGACAGGTGCCTATCAGCAGATTGGTAATGCAGTAAATATGGAGCAGAGACTGAGGGATGATGGTTACAGTACGGTTATTGTGACAAAATAGCTTTCTGGAAATATTGGAAGTCTGCGGATTTTTTGTTTAACCGAATCAAATAAGTCCCCTGCGGAGGTTGCGAAAAGCAATAAGTAGTGGGGGACATAGTTTTAAGAATTAACTTGGTTGTACGTTAATAGAAAAAATATGGTACACTGTATCTATCTATAGAAATTCCATAGAAATCTTCGTAAATAATGCATATTGTTCCGGCTCATCAGAGCGTGAAATTCTGTTGGACTGTTACAAACGTATTATTTGAGAGGTGCTGTAGAAAAAACAGATAACGAGGAGTTAGTAATGATGAATGACGTATATGAAAAATTTTTAAAAAGTTCAGAAGAGTTTATTTTTGCAGAAAACAAGCCGGAAAAATCTGATATTATTTTTGTCCCTGGAAATGGTTATCCGCAGATGGCGGAAAAAGCAGCAGAATTGTTTAAGAAAGGGATGGCGGACTGGATTCTGCCCAGTGGAAAATACAGCGTAGTAAATGGAAAGTTTTCAGGCGTTCTTGAAAAAAGCAATGTATATGATAAGGAATATGGAACAGAATGGGAATTTCTCAGGGATGTTCTTATAAAAAACGGAGTTCCGGATCAGAAAATCCTGAAAGAAGATCAGGCAACCTTTACTTATGAGAACGCAATTTATTCCAGACAGGTGACAGATCATGCAGAACTGGAAATAGAAAGAGCGATTTTGTGCTGCAAATCTTACCATGCAAGAAGATGTCTGATGTATTATCAGCTCTTGTATCCGGAAACAGAATTTTATGTGGTGCCTGTGAATGCAGATGGAATTACCAGAGAAAACTGGAGAAAGAACGAAGAAGGAATTGATGCGGTTACAGGAGAACTCTCCAGAATCGTGAAACAATTTTCACTGATGCTGGAGAGATGACAGTTACGGCTGTTCTTCTGTTTCGGTTTTCTTCTCGGGAAGCCAGATGTGGACAAGTTCGATTCTGTTTTTGTCCAGACGGTCAACAACCAGGCGGATGCCACTTTCAAGTGTGACAGACTGACCCTCTTTGGGAAGGCAGTCAAGCTGTTCAATAATATATCCGCCAATAGAGTCATAATCTTCAGATTCCAGATTAATATGGAGGGCTTCGTTGATATCATCCAGCTTGGCAGAACCCTGAACAACATATTCTCTTTCAGGCTGGATTTCTTTAATATCTTCGACTTCATCCTCATCGTATTCGTCGCGAATCTCACCTACAATCTCTTCCAATAGGTCTTCCAATGTGACCAGACCGGCTGTGGCACCGTATTCGTCCAGAACGATTGCCAGATTGACGGATGCTTTACGCATTTCGATCATCAGGTCTGCTGTAGCTTTGTATTCATAGGTAAAATAAGGCTCACGCAGGATGTTGCGGATTGAAAAAGGTTTGTTCTTTGGATAAACAAGAAGATCTTTCATATTGATAATACCGATTACGTTATCAGTGTTGTCCTCATAAACCGGAAAACGGGTATGCATATCTTCACTGAAGACCGCCATAAGTTCATCATAGGAAAAATTGATATCTATAAAGGTCATGTCGATTCTGGGAATCATGACATCTTTTGCAGTTGAATCGCCAAAATCAAACACATTGTAGATCATCTGTTTTTCTTCGTTTTCAATGACGCCGTCTTTTTCACCTACATTGACGAGGGTACGCAGTTCATGTTCAGTCATGGCATTTGCCTTTTCGTCCGGGTTAACATGCAGAATGACCAGTACACCTTCTGTTATTTTATTTACAATAAAAACAACGGGAGTAAGGAGAATCATAAGCCCGTATATTATTCTTGAATAGGCCAGGGACAATTTCTCTGCATGGATTGTTGCCAGGTTTTTTGGTGTTATCTCGCCAAAAATAAGAATCAACAGAGTCAGAATGCCGGTTGCGATTCCTACATATGCGTTTCCCAGAATCTTTATGGTGAGTGTAGTCATGAGAGAAGAAACAGACATATTTACAATGTTGTTTCCGATTAATACGGTACTGAGCATCTTTGGAGAATCGGAAATTATTTTTTCCAGAATAACAGCACGTTTGTTGCCCTGCTCGGCAAGAGACTGTATCCGAATTTTATTTACGGTTGTCATAGCGGTTTCCGCAGAAGAAAAAAATGAAGAAAGTGCGATCAGTATCAGAATCGCCACCGCCTGAAAGGCAATACTTGAATCCAAGATTTATTCACTCCTTTTGATTATTTTTTTATTGATTGAATCATATCATAAAACATTTAAGCAAAATATACATGATTTCATATAAAAAATCAAGAAAAAGCTTTTGGTTCAAAGATAGTATAAAAAAATTTAAAAGAGGACTGTCGAAAAAGTAAGATTTGTGTTATAATTCACTCGATTAAAATGAAAAAAAACATTACAGAATATTTACAAAATGATAAAAGTTTGATAATATACAGATATGTAATATTATTGTATTACGTAAAAAAGAACTGATATTTGGCTGAAAGTAAAAAATGATTATCAGGAAACATAAGAATCGAATATAAATATAGAGGTGCGATATGTCCAATAATATAAATAGAATAAGAAAAAATAAATTAAAAGGAACGGGTATTTTTGCGGCAGCGGCTTTAACAGCGGCTTTGATTGCAGGAAATAATATACCGGGTGTAACAAGACAGGTCAGTGCGGCTGAGTCACAGGAGAATACTGTGTCTTCTCTGATCCCGGACAACATCACGCTTGATAAGCCAGTAGAACTTGCGGATGTAGAACTTCCGGCAACGGAATATGGAACTTTTGAATGGGCAGATGGAAGTTTCGTTCCTGCACAGCGTGTACAGAGCTGTGAGGTACTTCTTATACCGGCAGAAGGACAGGATTTAAGCCATGTGGATGGATGGGATCCGGAGAGCGGCGCGGTTGTCGGTTACATCAATGTAATAGTGAACAGTATTACGGATAGTGATAATTCTGATAAGACAGAAGGCTCAGGTAAAACAGATCCAACAGAAAATGCAGATCCAACAGAAACGCCTGAAACTTCGTCAGAAAAACCTGCCGCAGATGAAAACGCTGATACAGACAATAAAGAAGATAAGGAAAGTAAATCAGATCAGGATAATCAAACTGATACAGACAATGAAGAGAATAAGATTGAAGAAGATAAAACAGATAATAAAAACAACAAAGATAATAACAGCAATGCAGATAAGACGGATAAAGATACAGAAACTACCGGTAAGCTGGAACCTGCAGATGATATGACACAGGATAAAGAAGATACGAAGAAAGATGATGAAGATGGCGCAGGTGATAATATCTTTGATAATCCTGTTCTGCCGGACGATAAGGATGACCGTCCTACAGATGCAGAGGATTCTCTTTCTGATGAAGAAAAAGAAGAGAGGGCCGCACTTAATCATACCTGCGACGGTATTACAGTAAGCGGAGTTAATCTTCCATGGTATGTACAGTTCAGAGTTTCAAGCGGTGACAGCTATCAGTTTACCAATGAATCAGATGCAATGATTTTCCAGTCTTATGAATTTGAACTCTGGGATCTTAAGAATAATACAGAATATGAGATCCCTAATGGAGATTATATCAGTGTCACTGTGCCGGTAAAATCCGGATATCAGTATACTATCGAACATCTCCTGGATAACGGGGCAACTGAGACGATTATTCCGAGTGTAGAGAATGGTATTATGGTATTCAGCACACATTCTTTCAGTCCATTTGGAATTGCAGGAAGCAGACAATTAGTAGGACCTGATGCGGGGAATGATACGGACGACACAGATGCGGTAACTCCTGCACCGGCTTCCTCCGACAGTCAGAGTTCTGATTCCGGAAAGAACAATACAGTATCTATGAATGACAGTTCTGACAGCAATAATGGTTCTTCTTCTGATCAGAATGATAATTCAACGGAAAATAAAGCTGTGAAAAATAACAATACAGTAAATACCGGAGATACAACATCAATTATGCCGTTTGTGATACTGTTTGTGGCAGCTGCAGTGATCGCCGGTGTGGCTGTATTTATAAAAAAGAGAAAGAAATAAAAGAATAACACTGATTCCTCCCCCATATAGTTTAACAGGAGGGGAAGCAATGAAAGTCAGAGCAATTTTGAAATCACTATTATTTGCATATGCATTAACAGGAGTGGCATTACTGCTTTTGGCCCTGGTACTGTTTGCTTTTGATCTGGGAGAAACAGCTGTAGATGCGGGGATTATTATAATTTATGTACTTGCATGTTTCATGGGAGGTTTTATGGCCGGCAGAATTGTGCGTAAAGACAAATATCTGTGGGGTGTTATCACAGGTCTGGCTTACTATGTATTACTGTTGACTGTCTCTGTTATGGCAAAAGGCGGCTGGGATATGAGTGCAGCGCATGCAGTTACAACATTTTTTATGTGCACAGGCGGCGGAACACTGGGTGGAATGCTGTCGTAAAAAAAAGCTTTTAAAATGAAAAGATATATGATATACTATGCCAAGAATATAATTACATAAGGAGGATAGAGTTATGGAACATATCAAAACCCTGAATACAAAGAATTTACAGAACACTGTAAAAAAAGGTGGATGTGGCGAGTGCCAGACTTCCTGCCAGTCCGCATGTAAAACTTCCTGTACAGTAGGAAACCAGAGCTGCGAGCAGAAATAAGATCAGCTATGGAGAAATGAGATAAGCAGCGGAACTTTTATTCCGCTGCTTATCTTACGCTTAGAAAGGATTTTAGTAAAATGAGTCTGATTCACCGTTATAAAAGCAATGGCTTTAATATTGTACTGGATATCAACAGTGGATGCATCCATCTGGTAGATGAGGTTACATATGAGGTTCTTCCATATCTGGAAGAGGGCCTTGGCACAGAAGCTATTGCAGAGAAACTGGAAAACAAATATAACAGAGAAGATATTGAGACATCTGTAAGAGAATGTAATAAGCTGAAAGAAGATGGAATGCTTTTTACAAAAGATGTTTATGAGAATGTAATTGAAGAATTTTCAAATAACCGGCAGACCGTTGTAAAAGCATTGTGCCTGCACATTGCTCATGACTGCAATCTGGCCTGCCGTTATTGTTTTGCCGAAGAAGGCGAATATCATGGCAGAAGAGCTCTTATGTCCTATGAAGTCGGTAAAAAAGCTCTTGATTTCCTGATCGCGAACTCCGGTTCCAGAAAAAACCTGGAAGTAGATTTCTTTGGCGGCGAGCCGCTGATGAACTGGCAGGTTGTAAAAGATCTGGTAAAATATGGCAGAGAGCAGGAAAAGCTTCACAATAAGAAATTCCGTTTCACTTTAACAACAAACGGAGTTCTTCTGAATGATGAAGTAATGGAATTCTGCAATAAAGAGATGGGCAACGTTGTACTGAGTGTGGACGGACGTAAGGAAGTACATGACTACATGCGTCCATTCAGAAAAGGTGCAGGAAGCTATGACCTGATCATGCCGAAGTTCCAGAAGTTTGCAGAATCCAGAAATCAGGACAAGTATTATGTAAGAGGTACATTTACACATCATAATCTTGATTTCTCAAAAGATGTGCTTCATCTGGCAGATCTGGGATTTAAACAGATTTCTGTAGAGCCGGTAGTCGCAGCAGATACAGAGGAATATGCGATCCGTGAGGAGGATATTCCGCAGATCATAGAAGAGTATGATGCTCTTGCAAAAGAAATGATCAAGAGAGAAAAAGAGGGAAGAGGATTTAATTTCTTCCACTTTATGATCGATCTGACAGGTGGTCCATGCGTTTACAAGAGACTGTCTGGCTGCGGTTCAGGAACAGAATACCTGGCTGTAACACCATGGGGTGACCTTTACCCATGTCATCAGTTTGTTGGTGAAGAAAAATATCTGATGGGAAATGTAGACGAGGGTATCGTAAAACCAGAGATTCAGAAAGAATTTGGCGGATGCAACGTTTATACAAAGAAAGATTGCAAGAATTGTTTTGCACGTTTCTACTGCAGTGGCGGATGTGCGGCAAATGCATTCCATTTCCAGGGAGATATCAAAGGCAATTATGAAATCGGATGCGAACTCCAGAGAAAACGTGTGGAGTGCGCCATCATGATAAAAGCCGCACTGGCATGTGATTAGTGGGCAGTAATCTGTCTGACTGATACCGCCGTCGGCTGTTATCATAACAGAAAATGGCTGGCAGGCGGATGAACATGACCGCGGACAAAAAATCAAGAAGGGAAAAGAACTATGAAGAAAAGTAAAGGAATCGTAGTGCTGCTTCTGACACTGATCCTGACTGTGTTCTTTTGCTTTACTGCAGCCGTAGGTATCGGTCCTACCGGAACCGGTGCAGCAAAACATATCAACACGGGTCTTGATCTTGCCGGTGGTGTCAGCATTACCTACCAGGCTAAGGAAAGCAATCCGACAAGCGAAGAGATGTCAGATACGATCTACAAGCTTCAGAAGCGTGTAGAGCAGTACAGTACTGAGGCTCAGGTATACCAGGAAGGATCAGACCGTATTACAGTTGAAATTCCTGGTGTTACAGATGCAGATACTATTCTGAATGATCTGGGTAAACCAGGTTCCCTGTATTTCATCACAAAAGAAGATGCTGACGGAAACCAGAACTTTACTACAGGACAGGATGGATATGTTCTCTCCAGAACTATGGATGAGATCAAGGAATCCGGAAGTGTTGTTCTGGAAGGTTCTGATGTAGCAGATGCCCAGGGTGGTGCGATTCAGAATCAGAACACAAGTGCAAAGGAATATGTGGTAAGTCTTACTCTTACTTCTGATGGAGAAAACAGTGGTAAAACAAAATTTGCAGAAGCTACAAAGAATAATGTAGGCAAGCAGATCGCTATCGTCTATGACAATAACATTATCAGTGCTCCGAATGTAAATGAAGAGATTTCCGGTGGAAAAGCACAGATCAGCGGAATGTCTGACCTGGAAGAAGCACAGAACCTTGCTTCTTATATCCGTATCGGTTCTCTGGGACTGGAACTGGAAGAACTTCGTTCCAGTGTTGTAGCTGCACAGCTTGGTGAAGAAGCAATCTCTACAAGTGTTCTTGCAGGTGCAATCGGTCTGATCATCGTTATTATCTTTATGATCATTGCATACCGCATACCTGGTATAGTTGCAGGTATTGCACTGATTCTTTATACATCATTAATGCTGATTACGCTGAATGCCTTTGATATTACTCTTACTCTTCCGGGTATTGCGGGTATTATCCTTGGTATCGGTATGGCGGTGGATGCCAATGTTATTATTTATGCCCGAATCAGAGAGGAAATTGGTGCAGGAGTCTCAGTAAGGAATTCTATTAAGTCCGGTTTCAGCAAAGCTTTCTCTGCAATCTTTGATGGAAATATTACAACGCTGATCGCAGCCTTTGTGCTGATGTGGCTTGGTTCAGGTACTGTTAAGGGATTTGCTTATACACTTGCCCTTGGTATCGTGATCTCCATGTTTACAGCACTGGTTGTATCCAGACTGATTGTAAATGCACTTTATGCAGTTGGTGTACGTGATCCGAAATTCTACGGATCTGCAAAAGAACGTAAGGCAGTTGATTTCCTTGGAAAGAAGAAAGTATTTTTTGCTATTTCCATTATCCTGATCCTCTGCGGTCCGGCAGCGATGTTTGCTAATTCGCATGCAGGAAACAAAGCGTTAAATTACAGCCTTGAGTTCTCAGGCGGTACTTCTACAACTGTTACATTTAATGAAGATATGGATATTAAGACCATTGATTCTGAAGTAACTCCTGTTGTAGAAGAGGTGACAGGAGATAAGAATGTTCAGCCTACAAAGGTAGTCGGAACAAATCAGGTTGTGATCAAGACACGTTCTCTGAATCAGAGCGAACGTGAAGCTCTGCAGAGTGCACTGGTTGAGAAATTTGGTGTAGATGACAGCACGATTTCCACAGAAAGTATTTCTTCTACAGTAAGTAGTGAAATGCGTCGTGATGCGATCGTAGCCGTTATAGTAGCTACAATCTGTATGCTTCTTTATATCTGGTTCAGATTTAAAGACATCCGTTTTGCAAGCAGTGCGGTATTGGCGCTTCTGCATGATGTTCTGGTTGTACTTGCATTCTATGCTATTGCCAGAGTATCTGTCGGTAATACATTTATTGCCTGCATGCTTACGATCGTAGGTTATTCTATCAATGCTACAATCGTTATTTTTGACCGTATACGTGAGAACCTTCACAGTGGTTCCAGAGAAAAACTGGCAGAAATTGTAAACACAAGTATCACTCAGACTCTTACAAGAAGTATTTATACCTCTTTTACAACTTTTGTTATGGTAGCTGTTCTTTATATCATGGGTGTTTCTTCTATCCGTGAATTTGCAGCACCTCTGATGGTTGGTGTTCTTGTCGGTGCATATTCTTCTGTATGTATTACAGGTGCGTTGTGGTATGTGATGAAAAAGAAATTTGCAGGAAAAGGACAGCCGGCAATTGCTGCAGCTTCCGCATCTGCAAAGTCCTCTTCAAAGCCGAAGAAAGCACGTGATGTATCACAGAAAGATCCGACTCAGCCAAAGAAGAAAAACAGAAAAAGAGTAGCTGAACGTCTGGCTGCCGAAGAAGCAGCTAAAAAACAGCAGAATGATGATGCTGAATAAAACAATAATTGTCTGAAAAACAGGCAGACAGAAATATCCCGGGGTAAAACTCCGGGATATTTTTATGAGGAGAGAAAATATATGGAGAAATGGGTAATAGCAGCAAAAAGAGCAGATTTTAACCAGATCGGTCAACAGTTTCATATTGATCCGGTGATTGCGAGACTGATCAGGAACAGAGATGTGATCGGAGAAGATAAGATAAGAGAGTATCTGTCAGGAACAGTACAAGAGCTTCCTTCTCCCTGGCTGATGAAGGATATGGAAAAAGCTGTAGATATCCTGGAGAAAAAAATATCGCAGAAAGCAAAAGTCCGTATTATTGGTGATTATGATATTGATGGTGTGACCTCTACATACATTTTAATGAAAGGCCTTGCGAGGATTGGAGCAGATGTGGATACTTATATTCCGGACAGAGTTGCAGACGGATATGGGATTCATGCACATCTTATAGAAAGAGCGGAAACGGACCGGATCGATACGATCGTGACCTGTGATAATGGAATTGCTGCGGCTGCTGAAATCCAGATGGCAAAGGATAAGGGAATGACAGTGATTATTACAGATCATCATGAGGTTCCTTACAGGGAGGAGAAGGGAGAACGCCAGATGGTGCTTCCTCCGGCAGATGCGATTTTGAATCCGAAACAATATGATTGTCCATACCCGAATAAAAACCTGTGTGGAGCAGTGGTGGCCTTTAAATATATTGCAGCACTTTACGAGAGATTTGGTGTTCCGGCAGAGGAGCTGGAAGATTATTATGAACTGGCGGCTATTGCAACAGTAGGAGATGTTATGGATCTTCAGGGAGAGAACAGGATTCTGGTAAAAGAAGGGCTGCGCCGTCTGAAAAATACCAAAAATCAAGGATTGCAGGAACTGATCCGCGCAAATTCTCTGGAAGATGCTAAAATCACAGCTTATCATATCGGATTTGTGCTGGGACCATGTATCAATGCCAGTGGCAGACTGGATACAGCTGCCCGTTCTCTTGCACTTCTCAATGCAAAAACAAAGGAAGAAGCAGCAAGGCTTGCTGGAGATCTTACAGCTCTTAATCAGAGCCGAAAAGCTCTCACTGAGAAAGGAAAAGAAGAGGCAATCCGGATCATAGAGACTACAGAGCTGAAAAATGACAGAGTACTGGTAGTTTATCTTCCGGATTGTCATGAAAGTCTTGCCGGTATTATAGCAGGCAGGATCAGGGAAAAATATCACAGGCCTGCCTTTGTATTGACGGGCGGTGAGGCAAGTGCAAAAGGAAGCGGAAGATCAATAGAAAGTTACTCTATGTATGAAGAACTGGTAAAATGTGCAGACCTGATGATACAGTTTGGAGGTCATCCGATGGCAGCAGGTCTTTCTATAGAAGAAAAAAATATAGAAGAATTCCGGAGACGTCTCAATGTAAACTGTACGTTGACGGACGAAGAATTGCGTTCTAAGATCGTGATTGATGTGCCGATGCCTGTGTCTTATATTACAAAAGAACTGGTAGAACAGATTTCGCTTTTGGAGCCCTTTGGGAAAGGGAATACAAAACCGGTCTTTGCGCAGAAAAATCTCAGAGTGCTTGATCACAGTATTATCGGGAAAAATAAAAATGTAGTAAAATTAAAACTTCTCGATCCGCAGGGGATTTCAGTGGAAGGCATTTATTTCGGAGAAGCAGAGGATTTTGTGAACTTTATCAGGGAAAAAGACAGTATTTCTGTTACTTATTATCCGGAGATCAACAGATTCAGGGGACGAGAGAGTCTTCAGATTATTATTCAGAATTACTGTTAATATTACCGCTTGGTTTGTAACCGCCGGTAAGCCTGGAAATACAAATGTCAGGGCTTAACAGTAACTTGATTCTGAAATAAAAAGGTGATATACTATAAAATATTTATGAGCGAACAGCAATATAACACACACTGGAGGAGAAATAAAATGAAGAAAATTGAAGATTATGTATTAAGTATACCGGATTTTCCTGAACCGGGGATTATTTTCAGAGATATTACAAGTGTTCTGCAGGATGCGGATGGCCTGCAGTTGGCAATCGACTCCATGCAGGACTGTCTTAAGGATATAGATGTGGACGTGATTGCAGGAACAGAGTCCAGAGGCTTTATTTTTGGTGTACCGATCGCATATAATCTTCATAAACCATTTGTACCGATTCGTAAAAAAGGCAAACTTCCCCGCGAAACAGTATCTGTAAGCTATGATCTGGAATATGGCAGTGCAGAGATTGAAATGCATAAAGATTCTATAAAACCAGGTCAGAAAGTGGTTATCGTTGATGATCTGATCGCAACAGGCGGTACGATCGAAGCAGCGATCAAGCTGGTGGAACAGCTTGGCGGTGAGGTTGTCAAGGTTGTATTTCTCATGGAACTTGCAGGTTTAAAGGGACGCGAAAGACTGAATGGGTATGATGTAGCGTCCGTAATTTGTTATGATGGTAAATAAGCACAGCTGATTGTGCAGGACAGGCAGGTGGGAGCATATGACAGAGGTAACAAAAAGTACAGAAGCAAAAAAAGATGAAATGCAGGTTGAAAAAGAGAAGCTGGAATCTGTAAAGAGAGCAGATGCGGCAGTAAAGACCATGCATGATTTTACAAGTCCGGAGGTGCTTTATAAAGAACTGATAAACAGTGTTCTGAAGTATCATCCATCAACAGATATTTCCATGATAGAGAAGGCATATAAGGTTGCAAGTGAAGCTCATGAAGGACAGAAGAGAAAGTCTGGAGAGCCATATATCATTCATCCTTTGTGTGTTGCCATCATTCTGGCAGATCTGGAACTTGACAAAGAAACGATAGTTGCAGGTCTTCTTCATGATGCAGTTGAAGATACCTGGATGACCTATGAGGAAGTGGAGAAGGAATTTGGTTCAGAGGTTGCACTTCTTGTGGATGGTGTTACCAAGCTGGGACAGTTATCTTATTCTGCGGATAAAGTAGAAGTTCAGGCAGAGAACCTCAGAAAGATGTTTCTTGCCATGGCTAAGGATATCAGAGTTATTCTGATCAAGCTTGCAGACCGTCTTCATAATATGCGTACCTTACAGTATATGCGTCCTGAAAAGCAGCAGGAAAAGGCCAGAGAGACCATGGATATTTATGCTCCTATTGCCATGCGTCTGGGTATTTCCAAGATAAAGGTAGAGCTGGATGACCTGTCGCTGAAATACCTTAAGCCGGAGGTATATTATGACCTGGTGCATAAGGTTGCCCTGCGTAAAAGCGAGAGAGAACAGTTTGTAGGTGCGATCGTAAAAGAAGTTAAGAAGCATATGGATGATGCCAATATTAAGGCACAGGTGGACGGACGTGTAAAACACTTTTTCAGCATCTACAAGAAGATGGTAAATCAGGATAAGACTATTGATCAGATTTATGATTTATTTGCTGTCCGTATTCTTGTAGATACAGTGAAGGATTGTTATGCTGCCCTTGGTGTAATCCATGAGATGTATAAGCCAATTCCGGGACGGTTTAAAGATTATATTGCCATGCCGAAACCCAATATGTATCAGTCATTGCATACCACATTGATCGGACCCAACGGACAGCCCTTTGAAATCCAGATCCGTACTTATGAAATGCACAGAACTGCAGAATATGGTATCGCTGCACACTGGAAATATAAGGAGTCGTCTGACGGAAAAGCTCCTGTAGGTAAGAGTGAGGAAGAGAAACTGAACTGGCTGCGTCAGATTCTGGAATGGCAGAGAGACATGTCTGATAACAAAGAATTCATGAGTCTTCTGAAGAATGACCTGGATCTTTTTGCGGACAGTGTTTACTGTTTCACTCCACAGGGAGATGTTAAAACACTTCCAAGCGGTTCTACACCGGTGGATTTTGCGTACAGTGTTCACAGTGCAGTCGGAAATAAGATGGTAGGTGCCAGAGTTAACGGTAAGCTGGTTCCTATTGAATATGAGATCAAAAACGGCGACCGTATTGAAATCATTACTTCACAGAATTCTCAGGGACCAAGCCGCGACTGGCTGAAACTGGTTAAGAGTACTCAGGCAAAGAACAAGATTAACCAGTGGTTCAAGAAGGAATTAAAAGAAGATAATATCCTTAAGGGCAAGGAGATGCTTGCGCAGTATGCGCGTGCAAAGGGATTTAAGATCGCAAATTATACAAAAACCCAGTATCTGGAGGCTGTTTTGCGTAAATATGGTTTCAGGGACTGGGATTCAGTACTTGCTGCAATTGGTCATGGCGGATTGAAAGAAGGTCAGGTTTTCAATAAGCTGGTGGAGGCATATGATAAGGAAAATAAGAAGAATCTGACAGACGAGCAGGTTCTTGAGGCTGCTTCTGAGACACAGGAAAAGCTTCACATTGCCAAGAGTAAGAGCGGCATTGTGGTAAAAGGAATCCATGATGTGGCAGTCCGTTTTTCCAAGTGCTGTAATCCAATCCCGGGTGATGAGATTGTAGGTTTTGTTACAAGAGGACGTGGAATCACAATTCATCGTACAGATTGTGTCAATGTGCTGAATATGTCTGAGACAGACAGGACACGACTGATTGAGGCAGAGTGGCAGCAGCCTGATACCAAGGAAAAAGAGAAGTATATGGCTGAGATTCAGGTTTATGCAAATAACCGTACAGGGCTTCTTGTGGATCTTTCTAAAATATTTACAGAACGTAAGATCGACCTGCGAAGTATCAACAGCCGTACAAGCAAGCAGGAGAAGGCAACTATTTCCATGAGTTTTGAGATTGGAAGCAAAGAGGAACTGCGTTCCCTGCTCGAGAAGATCCGTCAGGTAGAGAGTGTCATTGACGTAGAGAGAACTACAGGCTGATCATGGAAAAATCTGTTGGAACATTATTTTATGGAACTGCTGCAGATTGATAGAAAGGAATAACATGAAGAATTTAGAATTACAGAAATGTATATTAGGACCTGTATATACAAATTGCTATATCCTTAAGAATAAAGAAACCGGAGAACTGATCATTGTTGATCCCGCAGATTGTCCGGAGAAGATTGAAATGAAGATTTCCCGGATGAATGGAAAACCGGTGGCGATTCTTCTTACCCATGGACATTTTGACCACATTCTGGCTGCACAGGCAGTAAAGGAGAAATATAATATTCCGATTTATGCCTGTCGTCAGGAAGAGGAAATGCTTCGGGAGCCTTCTGTGAATATGACTGACCGGATGCATAAACCATGTTCTGTGCGTCCTGATGTTTTTCTGGAGGACCTGCAGGTATTTGAAGCTGCTGGATTTTCTATTCAGATGCTCCACACTCCAGGACACACGAAAGGAAGCTGTTGCTACTATCTGAAAGACGAAAGGGTTCTGTTCAGCGGGGACACATTATTCTGTGGTTCTGTTGGAAGAACGGATTTTCCTGGCGGCAGTTCCCGTGAAATCCGGGAGAGCCTTCATAAGCTGTTAAATGCCCTTCCAGATGAAACAAATGTTTATCCGGGGCATGATACATCTACAACTATCGGTTACGAAAAGAGGTACAATCCATTTGTGTAAAATAGGAATCCTGCTGCTTGACAGGGATTTCGAGCATGATATATATGAATTAATAAAAGCATTTTATCCGGAAGGAGATATCCACAGCCTCTACGAAAAAGACGAAGCGGTATACGATATCTTCTTTACTGTGAAAAAAGATAATGACAATTTTGTTATAAAATATGATACGAAGGATCAAAAAGGTGTTGCCAGCGCAGAGGTGATCCGGGGGGCAGACGGGGATTCCAGTCAGGAAACTCATGAGAAACTCATGGATGCCCATGAGCTTCGTAAAGCCAACAAGGACAGTCTGAAATATGCACTGTACAATGTTCTGGTGAAGCTTACCGGCAGAACCCTTCCATGGGGGAATCTTACGGGAATCCGTCCGGCCAAGCTTGCCATGGGGATGATCGAGAGTGGTATGAAAAATACCGAGATCGCACAGGAAATGCGGGAGCGTTATCTGGTAAGCGCAAAGAAAACTGCTCTTGCCATCACCATAGCAAACAGGGAGCGGGCACTTCTTCAGGATATTGATTATGAGCATGGTTACAGCTTATATGTAGGTATTCCCTTTTGTCCAAGTATCTGTCTGTATTGTTCCTTCAGCTCCTACCATTTGAAGCTCTGGGCAAAAAGAGTAGATGAATATCTGGATGCTTTATGTCTGGAAATTCGCGAAACGGCCAGGATGATGAAGAACTACAAACTGGATACGATCTATATCGGCGGAGGCACACCTACCACGTTAGAGCCGTATCAGCTGAAAAGGCTTCTTGATCAGCTGGGAGAGTCCTTTGGCTTTGATGGACTTGTAGAATTTACCATTGAAGCTGGCAGACCAGACAGTATTACAAGGGAGAAGCTTGAGACGATCAAAGAATTTCCTGTGACCAGAATTTCTGTTAACCCTCAGACCATGAATCAGGATACTCTGGAAATCATTGGAAGACGT
>ERZ772954.1266-NODE-1266-length-20432-cov-4.954655_pt1 | contig 20432 bp, 24 predicted proteins | sample MGYA00580684_ERZ772954 | MGnify/ENA primary metagenome ERZ772954 (study PRJEB29015, sample SAMEA2737654) | human gut metagenome | biome: human gut; feature: human-associated habitat; material: faeces | place: China | collected 2012 ...
TTCCTCTAGCAACTCCCGATTCAGTTCTTCTGCCGAATGGATATCAGGATATGTTTCTTTCAGATATTTGGATAGTCTCCGGATGGCTGTCAGTTCTTTGATAATCATTGCAATCGCTTCATGATGTAAATGTTCATAAACTGCCTTTTTTTGTCTCTTCCCGTAAGTCATCCTGGATAATCTCTGTAAAATTCAAAGTCTGCACATTTTTAATCGGGTTCTTTTTATAGGCAATGTCCAGATTCTCTAATTTCCAGATATCTTTCTCAATCTCATCCCGTTCCTCTTCCGCTTCTGTAAATTGATATGCCTTCCGCACATAGGTAATGAGTCTCGATGACACTGTCTTTTCTTTCCCATATACGCTGATTCTCTGCATGGTCAGTTTCTGCCCATGTCCCTCACTGGAATACCCAATATCAGACAGTACCTTTCGCACGACTGCAAACACATCCGGTTCATAGGCACTGGTAATCTCTCCTGCCACAATAATATTTCCTTTTGTAGCAAGCACTTCGCAGGCTACTCTGGAATTTTCATCATTCTTCAGACACACATCCAAGATTGCATCTGCAATCTGGTCACACAATTTGTCCGGATGTCCTTCTGTTACTGCTTCTGCTGTATAAAATTTTCTCATATGAATTTCCTCTCTTTCATGCAAAAAAGGCAGGATACCTTCCTTTTTACGGGAACATATCCTGCCAGCTTTCTTATTACTTTCATTTTTTTATTATCATAAATCTTTCCAAAAGAAAAACTCCCCAGATAAACTGGGGAGCCTCCAGAAGCTATACCTTACGGTCCTACGGCTTCGTTTAAACATTTATAATACCCACTGTATCTTGATTACTCAAGTGTGGGACTTAATTGTATTTCTTATTCGCCTGCTTGTTCTAAAACCATACTCTCAACTGTTTTACTAACATAAAAACCATTCTGTCTCATCTCAGACAAAAGCGGACGAACTTCTTCTATGATTCCCTGGTGTTTTGCCTTTACCAAAACACCCAGCGTCCCTGTAACAGTAAGACCCAAATATTTAGCAGTCTTCTTTGCAGCATTGTCATCCAAAATCACCAAGTCTGCATTCCGTTCCTGGGCAAGAATCATTACTTCTACTTCTCCGTCATGGAGTTTCGCTTTATACATTTTCTTTTCACCATGATCCTTAATTTGTTCTACATGAACCCACGCTCCTGCTGACTTAATTTGAACACAGGCAGAATCATCCTTCGCAGTCACTTCTCTAAATACTGCTGACGGAATTATAATTTCCTCATACATCTCTTTCAGAATATTTAATTTACCAATCCCGCAAAGAACAATCAGAGGTGTCGAATTGACAATCACTTTACGCATGCCCTAATTCCTCCAAGAATTCTTCCTTGTCATCAAACTGGAAGATAGAAATTTCATTCTGTCCTAAATATTTTATAAATTCTTCTTCTGTCATTCCGGCAATCTGTGAACAATATCCAATAGATACTCCATTCTGTTTGTAAAAACCTAATGCTACATATCGCCTTGCAAACTGGTTCGCTTGCTCTCTGCTCATTTTTGTATCGAAAAGGACTTCATCTGGTACACTAAATGCTATCTGGCACATCATCATCCCTCCTGACTATTTTCATTTCAGAACACTTTTTACCTTTACAGTTTACCACATTTAGCAAAAAATAGCCACTATAAATCTTTTTCCCTCTTATGGCAATCTTGATTTTTCTGATAGTTGGACGCTACATCCAGAGAGCTGCAAAAGTTCCCATCTTTGAACACTTTTTAGGTTATCGTTCTGTCTTTTGCTTGAGATTGCGTCTCACATTCCGCACTTTTCAGGTACTTTCAAACACTCCCTAGAATATACGGTTCCAGAAAGCCACCAAAGAGCTGAAAAAGCACCTACCTTTGAACACTTCCGTCATACTACAAGATTACACAAGCTGCCACGACCTGTTGCACATCCCTTAACTTTGAACACTTTTTGTTCCGTATCGCCACTTTCCAGCTTCCACCTTGTCTCACATTCTGCACTTTTTGGGTACTTTTGAACACTTTCGGCAGAAGATTTTTCAGAGCACCCCAGGATACCTCCAGAGAGCTGAAGAAAGTACCCATCTTTGAACACTTTTCACCTTTCCGGTTCTGTTTTTACTGCCACAAGGATGTTCCGGGCTTCCTTCCACTCATAAGAACAGGTTACCAGCGTCAGAGTTGTCTCACAACCTGCACCAGTTATCCCTGTTTCAAACAGCGACAGTGCTTTCGCCTGTGCTGTATAAGCCTCCAATTCCTGCGGACTGTGAAAAGATGCCTGCTGGAAGTCGAACATGGACACATCAGCTTTCAATACCGCCGCTATCCGGTACTCTTCCATCCCTTCCGGTGTCTGAAAGAACACCCTTGGATGTGCTTTCCAGTAATCATAGGAGGCGTAGCGGTCCAGATTCCCAAACATCGCTCCGCTGTTCATGTTGTGACCGTAGATAGTCAGATTCTTTGATTCTCCCAAAATACAGTCTGCCTGGAGGAACAAACTCCCATTGATGTCGTAGTTTCCCCGGTAATCTCTTCGCAGATAATACTCCGGATCTTCCCGGCTGCTCTGCATGACCGGATAATCAATCCCAACCTCCGGGATCGTAAGCCAGCCCCGAACATCCGGATACTGGTGCTGGAGAGATCGAAGGTCAATGACAGACACCTCCGGTTCTCTTCCAGCCTGTTCATCCTTTTGTCCTTGAGAGCCCCCGCCCGGAGGGAGCTCCTCCGGGAAGCAGGTTTTTAACTCTTCCACCAGTTCCCGATTCTGCCTGGGAATCGCCACATAATCATGATAAAGCAGTGCCGCATTGAGGATACAGACAGCACACAAGACTGCCTGCAGCATCCACAGCTTATTCTTCTTTCTTCGCTTCATCTGCTTTTTTATGTTTCTTCTTATAGAGCATGGTTGCCATGAGTCCGGCTGCTGACACACCTAAAAGTGTAAACAGAAGGATTGGTTTCCAGTAGTCATCTCCCGTCTGCGGCACACCCGGAGTTTCCGGTGTCCTTGCATCCTTCATCTCCACCTTTTGGACTTCCATGGTATCTTCCAGTGTAAACTTCACATCTTCTGCGATCTCATAGCCTTCCGGCGCTGTGATCTCACGCAGAATCAGTTCTTCCCCTACCGGAAGTTTCTCTACCAGATGCGGTTTCCCATCTGTTACCCACTCTTCCAGAATCTCACCATCTTTATTTAAGATCTGCAGCTTCGCTCCTTCCAGTTCTTCTCCTGTAGTGATATCTGTCTTGGAGATTTCCACTTTGGAATAGGTATCCTTCATTTCCACCTTGGTCACACTGCCATCTTCCTTTACTTCAAACTCCATATCTTCCGCAGACACATACCCTTCTGCATAAGGCGGCAGCTCTTCATGGAGCGTATACGTTCCCTCCGGCAGTCCATAGACTACGTGCGGTTCTTTTGTGCTGATCCACTCCTCTACAATGTTGCCATCCTGGTCGATGATCTGAAGCTTCGCCCCTTCCAGTTCTTCCCCGGTTGTGGCATCGGTTTTTGTAAACTGGCTTTCTGTTGGCTGATTCTCCACTTCTTTTGTCAGCTTGATTTCTGCAAGATTCTGGTCTGTGTAAGAGGCATCGATCTCCCAGATTTCCTCATTTGGAAGATATCCCGGTTTTCTCACTTCCTCTTTCACATAATATTTCCCATGATAGAGGTCACTGTCAAAGGTAAGCTGCCCCTTCTCATCCGTTGCTTTCTTCTCCAACAGCGTATCTTTTTCCACTAAGACTTCACCTTGCTGGGATAAGATATCCTCTCTTGCATACAGTCCGAAAATCACGCCTTCCAGTTTCTCTTCTGTGACTGCATCTTTTTTCTCTACAGAGATCGAAATTTTCTGTCTTTCATTTTTATAGGCAACCCCTTCATAAACAACTGCCTGGGTATCATCCTTTGCGGTCAGGGTAAATTCCTTCTGTTCCGGGTTCAGTACGAAATGATTGCCTGCCACCGTTTCTTTCAGATAATAAGAGCCCAATGGAAGATTGTTCACCACTGCTTTTCCTTCTTTATCTGTGACCAGGGTTGCCACCAGATCATCTTTCTCATAACGGATGACTGGATTCCCCTGTTCATCTTTCGCACCGTCTGGAGCATAAATGGTGTCCTTGGCATATAGTTCAAAAGTTGCCCCTTCCACACCGGATTCTTCATAGACAAAGTCATGGAACACCCCGGTATCGGTATCCTCTCCGGTCACTGCATCTTTGATCTTTCCGGCCAGTCTTTTTGCCTTTGCAAACAGGGAATCTTCCTTCACCTCTACAGGCTGTTCCCCTGTTTTCGTCAATGTCAGACTTCCCACCTGCTCATCGTTTGGCTGCTCGATTTCCACGATAACTGCCCCGGTATCCGGATCGATCTGATGGGCAGTATCTGAGGAAACAGTGATCACAATTCCCTCTTTGGCGTTCTCTTTGTAACTACCTTTTCCGGTCACTTCTAGTGGAGAAATCACAGATTCCCCTTCGTACAAGGACATTTCATACCCCTGTCTTACAAATCCTTCCGGCGCTTTCACTTCTTCAATCCGATAGGTAGAACATTTCAGTTCTTCCGGCGTGACCAGATAGCCTTCCTCATTGGTCTTGAAAATGCTGATCTGCTCTTTCTTCGGATAAAATACCGTTTGCTCTACATATTCCTCTTTTTCCATGTCAAAGATTTTATAGGAAGCGCCTGCCTTCAAGACCGGATTTCCTGTCTGTGCATCCTTTTTCACAATCTTTAATAAAAATTCAAACGGACGGTCATCGAACACTCTCCATACCATCGGCTCTCTGCTGTCCTCATCTACCTTTACCAAAAACGGATCGATGGCTTTCAAATTCTCCGGTACGGTGCTTTCCTCTACCACATAAAGACCATACGGAAGTTCTGGGCTAAGGGCATATCCCTTTTTGTCGGTAATCAGTTCCGGGACCGGGACAGCCTTGCCATCCACATAGGTCACTGCCACCTCTTCCTTACTGAAATCATATCCCCGGAAATCTTCCGCAGTAAACTGATCCCCATTGGACGGCTGTAATTCTCCACTCTTTACTTTGGAAAGGCTGCTGACCAGATACACCTGAAAACCAGCCCCTTCCACAAGGTCTGTTTCTGTCTGGTCTCCATCTTCGCTGATCTTAATGAGCTGGAACGCCTGCTTTTTCACCTGTTCCTGTACCGTCAGATTCCTGGTTACCTCTGCCACTTCCTGACCTTCATAGGTAAGGTCCACGTCATATTCCGTGGTATCTACTGTATAACCTTCCGGCGGAGTGATCTCTTTTACATACATTTTTCCCAGGTACAGTTCAGAAAAATCTAAAGTACTATCTTCCTTGATCACGCCCTGTGCGATGAGGCTGTCTTTTTTGAACAGAACCCCCGTCTTTCCATCCGGATGGACGATATCCTCTCTGGCATACAGACCATACACGGCTCCTGCAAGGGAGCTATCTCCCTGTGGCAGAAAGTCCTGTGTCTCCTTATCAATTTTTTTGATATGGACAGCACCTTTTACCCTCTCATCCGTTGCTGAGATGTTGACCGTCTTTCCGGCTTCCACATCCACCTTATGGATCACATCACTCTGTACATACTTGTCCGGAGCCTTGATCTCCTTCACATATACGGTTTTGATGGCTGCCTCAAAATAATCGCTGACTGCTTTTCCCTCTTCCCCAGTGACTGGCATTTCCATCAAAAGATGCTCACACTTGCTGTCTGTATAAATGCCATAGACTGCACCATCCAATGGGTTCTTGGTATCTGCATCTTTTTTGAGAAGTTCAATCCTTGTCATTTCCATCCAGTCTACCGTAAAACTTACCGGATTGGCTTTCTCCGATTCAAAGACTCCAATGTCCTGATTGCTGTTTCCTGTGGATAATACCAGTGTTCTCCAGGTTTCCCCTACAGAACCATGCAGCTCCCCAGAGGAATAGGTTCCGGTATGAAGCATTGGGGCAGTCAAATAAAAGGTATCCCCGCCATAGATCTTCAGCGCACCATTCTCTGCGGAAGTTCCCTTTGTCTTGTTATAAATGGTGATGTCTTTTGGTACATGGACTGAAATGTAGTTTCGGTGATCCCCGGACAATGTGATATCCGGTGTTTTCTGTACATTTCCATTTCGGACTGCTTTTACAGAAGTCTTGGAAAGGGAGATTTCCCCCTTCGGCGGCTCTTCCATAGCAAACAGGTGGTCAATATAGGCAATCACGCCTGCGTTTACCAGATCTTCATACTTACATCCTGTAAATCCTGCCTCACCTGCATAGGCATAGCTGGCTGCGATGTGGGTATATACATATTTCTCTTCTGCACTTTTCCCAGACAAATAACTGCCTGTAATATCCCCGGCGCCGCCATAACCATAATACAGCACCTTCTGCAAGTTCTTATTGCTGTCCAGTACCTGTGCCACATAGTCACCACTGGGCGGTGAGGAACGATGGGATTCCAGACAGTAAGCGATCTTTCCATTGACCGTAAACCAGCAGGTTAAGTAATTTCCAATATAACTTGGATAATAGATGGTCTCCCCTTTTTCCAGATGTACGGTTTCCCTTGCTCGGAACGTGTTTTCCGCACCGGAAAGCATCATCACTTCCCCATCCTCGATCTTTTCTTCCAGTTCCCTTGCTGCCTGTGCATCTGCCTCTTCCCCGGATACTGTCACTTCCACATCCGGTATTTCCTGCACAGGCGTCTCCGAATCTTCTTCAGAATTCGTATCCTCCTTCTGTTTCTGACCGCCATTTTCTTCTGTATGGGCTTGCCCTTCCGTATCCGTCAGGATGATCTTTCTGCTCACAGAATAGCTGTCACGCGCATCCTTTGGCACAACCCAGTAGGTTGCAATATAAGTGCCTGCCTGGTCAGGATGGTAGGCGCTTCCATCCTCTTTTTCAATACGTTCCAGGGTAACATCCTCTTGTTCTGAATTGTAATGGATGCCTTCCATACAAGTCTCTGCCATAAAATCCTTGTCGGAAATGTCTTTCGTGATATCTTCTGCTGTTACCCCATATTTTGCAGCTTCTGAAACTTTCTCTGTCTGTTCCGTTTCCGATATTTCTGCGCTCTCCGTCACTGGCTCTGACGGATTTTTGGTTTCTGCCGCATGGACATCCGCTAAGTTCCCAAACGGACTAAGCCCCATGAGCAGTGCGAGCCCGAAGGCTGCAAGTCTTGTTTTGATAGTTCTGCTCTTCATTGCATTCTCCTTTTTTTGTTAAAAATACCGCAGAGGCTTTCCCCTGCGGCTTTGTTATCTGCTGACTTCTGTTTTCTTGTGACGGGTTTCTCTCTGCCTACTTCCTGCCTTGTACGCTTTAACGCGTCGGTGATTGATCGGCTGGAAATCCCATTCTGATGGCAGCCTTCCACGATCCCCATAAAATAAAGATCCGAAGGGATGGCCGGCTGATCCTTATAAGGTGCATTCATGGTATATGCCATGACTTCCCGCTTCACACCATCCTTCCCCTGAACCAGAACAGGTTCCTTCCCATACAGATGGGGATACCTTTCATAAAAGTCCAGGCTTTTTTCACACTCCGGTGTGATCTTCCAAAGCACTCCTTCCACCTGGCTGCCCTCTTCCGGCAAAATAGTGGCAACACCGCTTCCTTTCCCTCTGCCACAAAAGGTCAGACGATATCCATCCAGTTTGACATTCTCCACTACGGAAGCTGCCGGACAGCGATAGGCCATCTGGTCTAAATTCATGTTGCTACCATAGGCAAAATAATAGGTTTCTTTCATCTCTTACCTCCTAACGGGCATCCTCTGCCCGATGATTTCGATTCAAACATTCATAGGTACTGCGGTCATATCTCCATGCCCGGTCTCCTTCCAGATTGGCAAGCAGATGTTCCCGGACATTTTTATATTCCGGTCCAATCAGCCCCAACCGTAACAAAAAAGTTCGGAAGGTAAATGCCGGATTTTCTGTGATCTCCGTTTTCCGCATCTGGGTGCATTTCTGATTGATGGCCTGGGCTGAAATAGCAAGGGCCAGGGTAATATTTGCCCGTATCTTACCTGCATGGAGGGTACTCTCAAAACATCTCCACTCCAAAGTTCCTTTGGAAAACACTGCATGAAGGTTCAACGCATAGTACCGGGTGCTGTCATAATGACTATTGCTTCCGTCCCTGCCCTCATACCATACCCGTTTCAACTTTTCCATGGAAATGGTGCTGTTTGGCATCCGGCGGATCTTCTCCAGCACAATGGGGCGTACCTTCTGGCAATACTCCTGTTCTCTTGATGTCTGTACCTTCAATGCCTTGAACAGAATGTCCTCTTTGGAATACATAATGGTCATAGCATTTTTGAGGCTTCTTGGAGTGTGGTTGGAAGCGTCCACATGTACATGCTGCCCGCAGGATGCATTTACCTTCGCCCCATGGTGTCTCAAACACCGCACCACTTCCTGCAGCTTCCCCATTTCTCCATAGGACAGTTTCGGACTGACCATTTCGGTGCTGTATTCACTTCCGGCAGGAACCATGCGTCCACGCTCCCTGCGTTCCGTATAAATGCTTCCATCATACATGAACTTCCATTTCTTTCCTTCCTGATCTGTCACAGACCAGACTCCATAATATCCACCGTCGCAAACTGCCCTTGTCCCAAACAGTTCTGCCACTTTCTCCGCCGCCCTCTGTCTGGTGATCCCTGTCATCTCAATCTCTGTACCAAAATACTGATCCTGAATTCCAATTGCCATGCTGCCTTACCTCTTTATCTTTTCATCCTCTGCCCGAATTTCTGCATCTGTCTGCCGCAGAAGTGTTCCGATGGCTTCGATCACGTTGACCGTTACTCCGTTTCCAGCCTGTTTATAAAGCTGGCTGTCTGAAGTTTCCTGTTCTATGCGGTCAATCTGCCAGTCGTAAAACCCCTGCAGCCGCAGGCACTCCCTGGGTACTAACTTCCGGATTCTTCCCCGATAGGCAACTCCATGGCGATCTGTGGCAGTAATGGTGAACATTGGCTCTTCCGGCTCCTTCATCCTCCGGCCATTCTGCCGGGTTTCTTCTCTTCCCGGAGTCAGCACTGCCCTGGCGCCTTCCTCTTTTAAGACACCGGAGCATTCCCCTTTATGATTATGGATGCCGGACTGTCTGGTATTCAGACACCTGCACTGCTCTGTGACAAGAGGCGGAGGAGACAGATCCACAAAATGAAGCGTTCCCTGCTGGATTCCTGTGGTAAGGGTATGGGCGATTTGATGTCCCACACGCCCTCTTCTGGTATTCATGCCTGCATATCCTAAGTCAATGCTGTCTCCTGGATACGCCATCTTATATCCCTGCTTGGTATTCTCCTTGATGGGAACACCTACTTCATACAACCCTGTCTTACCGCCCACGCCTCCGGCTCCGGAGGTCAGGGTACAGCTTAGTCCTTCAGCGTTGTAGATCCGTTCCCCTTGCCTTCCTGTCTGGATTTGTACAAGAGGCGTTCCATTTGCTGCTGGGAAAGGTAATATTTTTCCGGCACATCTTCGATCAAGATATCCGACAAGATACACCCGTTTTCTGGATTGGGGGACTCCAAAATCCTTGCTGTTAAGCACTTTCCATTCCACACCGTACCCCAGCTCAGATAACGTACTGAGGATGGTGTGAAACGTCCTGCCTTTGTCATGCGAAAGCAGTCCGGGAACATTTTCAAGGATGAAATACGCAGGTCGCTTGTCTGCAACCAGTCTGGCAATCTCGAAGAACAAAGTTCCTCTGGCATCTGCAAATCCTTCCCGCTTTCCGGCGATAGAGAATGCCTGGCAAGGAAATCCTGCACACAACAGATCAAAGTCCGGCATTCGTTCAGTTTCGATTGTTCTTGCGTCATTGCAAAACCACTCCCCTTCTGTGTCGAACAGCAATCGGTAGTTCTTATCCGCATAAGCATCCACCTCGCAGTGTCCCACACAGGTAAAACCGCCTGCACGTCTTAACCCTTCCCGGAATCCCCCGATCCCGCTGAATAAATCAAAAAATCGAATGGTTGCGGCTATCAACCTCCTTTGCTGAATAAAAAAACAGGCGGCATGGTTTTTTCTCCACACCGACTGCTGGTTTTATAGTTCTATTTGTTTGGCATTATGCGATTTCTTCGATTTCTTCCTCGGATTCTGGAATCTCTTCTTCCTCTGCATCCTCAGAAATTTCTGCATCCATCTCTTCCCCTGCGGCTTCCACCACCTCTTCTTCACTAGTATCTTCCGCTTCTTCCAAATTGTCTGTTTCTTCGATTTCCTCCGGCTGATCTAGTTCCTGCCATTTGGCTTCTACCTCTTCCACCGCTTTTTCGATGATGCGGATGATAAAATCTTTCTGTTTGATGCCCTCCTTTGCGACTGCCCATTTGACTCTTTGGAATAATTCCTCGGTGATCTGCACTGCTAATGTTCTTTTTTCCATGCTCTCTTCTCCTTTGCCTTCCAGTCTGTTAAAGTGTTCTTCGATTACCTGCTGGATAAATATCTGTGTACTCGTTTCCTTTTCTTCGATCTCGGCTCGTACCTTCTCATGTAATTCCACCGGGATCTTTCCGCATAGGTTCTTCATCTCTGCCATAAGCGTTTTCCCCTTTCGTTTTGTTATACACAACATACTCCAAAATTTGAAAGAAAGCTATTCACAATACCCACTAAAGAATCCATGTCAAATGTATGCAAAACCAAAGCATATCCAACAATGCCATACTTTCCTTGCCCATAAGCCTCACCCCCTTTACTCTTGCTCCATCTGAAATAAAAAATCCAGCATCTGATCGGGAATTTCTTCCTTTTCCTGTGCTGGCATCCGTTCCACACCGCCACTTTTCAGTTCTTCCCGAACAGCTTCCTGAATGAGCCTTTTTAAAGTTCCCCTCTCTTCTTGTTTTAAGATCACCTCCACCAGATACTGGTTTCTCTGCCCTGCCGGAACATCCATCAAAAGCTGCCACGCTCTTTCATGCTCTGGGTTCTTCAGATTGGGGCGAAAAGAAAAGACCGGGCGGCTCACAGCGTTCTCATCTGCCCCACTATTCGTTCATATCCGGCAGCGTTGGCATGGACGTCCGTCAGGTAAATCGGGCGACACAGGCGGTCCTGCTCGCTTACACGATGTTTAAAAATAGCGGCACCGCCTCCCATGAAAACGGAAGGGACTGCCCGCAGATCAAAGCCTGCCTCGGTGATCGCAGACAGGATTTTTTCAATATAAAGCCTGCCTTGTTTTTCAATCAAAGACACCACTTCCACAGGCATACTGCTGGGTTTTCCATGTAAAACACGCTCGATCTGCGTCTCCGTTACCGACAGCCCTGTATTTCTCCTTACCTGTTCCCTGATCTCATCCATACAACGGATCACACCCAGTTCCAGACTGCGGCAGGTAGCCGCATTAGGAACCGCATTATCCAGACGCATCAAGTCCACCGTCCAGCCTCCGATATCCACAAGAAGCACAGAAGGCTCATCTTTTAAATACTCTGGATAAAGAGCCAGGGCTGAATATCCCTGGGGGAATAGTTTCACATCCTCAATCTGGATTTCATAGCGTTCCCCTTCATAGAAAAAGCGGACAGGCTGTTCCTTCCGAAACAGATACTCTTTGAATTTCTGCTTTTCCCTCCCAAACCCGGTAAGGGGAAGCCCGGCTGCAAGAACAACCTTCGCTGACTTTTCCCCTTTTCTCTTTCGGATCTCCTGCGCCAATGCTGCCAGCGTCAAGAGATAATAATTGTCGTTGGCGGTCTTGTCCTTTACCAAGGTCTGTCTCCCAGTCCCACACACATAATATTCTCCCCGGTACTGGAGGACATTCTGCATGGTATAGGGTTCGTATTCATACCGGATGATCCCTGTGGGGAAACACACCTGCTTTGTTTTGATGGCGTAATATCCATGATCGATTCCGATAATCATCGCTTACCACTCCCTTCTTTTCTGTTCTATGAAAAATTTCCGGTGAAAGAGCCCTTGCCCCCGGAGGCACGCCCCGACAGGCATTCTTTTCTTTCCAGCCCGTTTCACTTCTTCTCCCTGCAAGCTGCCGGGATAGGCGTTTATCCTGTCAAAAAGCCACCGCTTTCTTTTATGAAACTTCTGTTTTTATCTTTCCGGCTGTTTTTGTTTCTTTGCCGGCTTTTGTCTGCCTGGGATCCGCATAGGCTGTACCCCTTCAAAAAGACCATACATACTCTGTTTCATTGCCGCAAAAGATACCTCTTCCGGCATGGTCATCATAATCATCATTCCGTCTACCTGCTTTCTCTCATTTTTTGTATGGGAATACTCACAAGCATCTCCCCAGTAACCGTCTGCCCCTGTATGAAATTCTTCCAAACGTTCATCAATCCCTATAATATATCTTGCGGTATCAACCCCGATTTTTCTCCGGTCAATATGCTGATCTGCATACATTTTTTCTGCAGCATAAACATCTACATCTTTCCCCGGTGCTAAATAAATTTGTACTGCATTCGTTTGATATACTCCAAAATCATGCATTTCGTACTGAGACAATACCAGCCTGGCCTCATAAGATTTAGGCAGTGTATAATCTGCCACCAGCTTCTTTAACCTCTCTGGCGGTACTGTTTCAAAATAATAAGGATCACCTACCACAATCCGTTTCGGACACTTTACACAAAAAACTTCCCTGCGAAGTAACTTTGGCTCTAACTGTTTTTCTTTTTCCATTGATCCCATCCTCATCTTTCTTTCAGCTTTTTCCCTGTCCCTATTCGTGAAAACATGTCTGGACAGGGAGATAGTGGAGCGTTCCTTCCAAAACAAGAGCCTGTCTTTGCAAGCGAAGGATTCCCTGGCTCTGTAACTCTATCATTTCGTAATATGCTTTCTTTGTTAAAAAATAACGATGATATATTCCCACTTCCCCAAACTTCTCCGTCTGCTTCAACACCAAAAACTCCACCACATACCGGGTATCTGGCGCAAAGCGTTTCTCACACAGCATGTCATCACCCTGGACTGCCTTCACACCCTCCGATTCCTTGGCTACTGCCAGTAATTCATGGATACTGATACTCACGTTTTCTATCACCTCCCTTCAAAGCCTGTTTTCTTCGTATTTCTTTTCTTAATGTTCTGCGAAAAAAAGACAGGCACCTACATGATGTCTGTCTCTGTGGGATCTTCTAATCCCTTTTCCTTATACTGTTGTTTTATGATTTTCTCTAGCTGTATTTGAATTTCTCTATCTGGCACACGCCTGCAAAACTCCTGAAGCCAACGGTCATGCAGATGCTCGTCCGCTTCTGTGAAAGCCCAGGAAACGATACTACAAGTTTCATCATATAATAATTCCAACTGGCGAATTTGTTCACAAAACTGTCCTGAAAATTCATTCCAGATTTCCAAGTTATATGATTTCAAACCCAAAAAATCAGTCACATACGTCAGCCTGTCCAAATCTGAAAACGTCATCTTTTCTTTTCCCAGCAGGATTTCCCTGTCACGCTTTCCGCATAAAAACAGGAAAGCAAAACGTTCTATATCACTCTGGTGCATACCCATCACCCTTCTTGTAAATAATTCCTTATTACGAAACATTATAAAAAGTGAAACCAGTAAAATCAATATAAAGTTTCTTTATTACGAAACATTTCAAAAACGAGAGGACTTTGTTATGCAGAAAATCAGACCAGATATGGATATCGGCAAAAATATCCAAGCCATCCGTTATGCAAATAAACTTACACAAGACCAGGTCATTGCAAAATTGAACCTGATGGGTATCTCCATGTCCAAAAGTACCTATGCTAAGTTGGAAACGAACCGTATGAACATTAAGGTATCGGAGCTTGTTGCCCTCGCCAAAATCTTTCATACCGATATCAACGCATTCTTTTCTGGGCTTCTTTAAACCGGAATAGCAACCGTTTCTTAAATTTCTCTCATTATATCGTTTTTCTTATCTTCTTCGTTTTTCTCCAATCTATTCAACCATTCAGTTTTCGTATATTTTCTGTCTCACTTTTACAACCGATTGTATTCCTAATCCCATGTAAAATCAATAGAAAAAGTGCAAAAAGTGAGACAAACCTGCCAACACTATTTGCAGGAGGGATTAGAAATATGCCAAAACCAAAAACATCCACCGGGGAGAAAAATCTGATCAGCCAGAGACTCATTGAACTCCGTCGCCAGCATAATATGTCACAGCGGCTCTTAGCCTACCAACTTCAGCTCAATGGGTATGATATGGATAAAAATGTGATTACCAGAATCGAAACAAATAAACGCTACGTCACAGATGTGGAATTAAAAGCATTTACTGAAATATTTCATGTTTCTTATGAATATCTCATTGAAGGAAAAGAAAAGTCATAGCACTCCAATCTCAGAGGCTATGGCTTTTTTCTTTCATGCTCTCTCTTAACTGATTTTCTCATCTTTTAAAATCACTTGACGAATCCTGCGTCCCAAGGTAACATACCAACAATTAAAAATTTGAAAGGAGTCTTTAGAATGCTGTGTGATGAATTATATAATGAGCTTTGTCAACTTTTAACCAACTTTGAGACTGGAGAAAACCCTGTCGATGTCAATGATTTTTACTACCTGCTTGTAAAAATTCAAAACAACTGGGAACTCATGCTCCATTGTAAATAACACAATAAAGAAGCCTTAATCGTACTAATCAGATTCTCTGTCTTTTCGTCTGTACGATTTTCTACCGTTCTCGCCATTCCCTTTTAAACTGAGGATGCTTTTGAAATAGTTCCTCATATCGAAGAAGTATATCCATACTGTCTTGTGTAAAATCAAATGACTGAAGCATAGGGTATCGTGGCAATGCGCTTGAAACATATTCTAATTGTTCCAACTGCTTAGACGTGTATTTTTTCTTTCTGGCTTCGCTATATGGCAAAAGACCGTATTCCGTCTTATACGCTGGAATACGGTCTTTCTGCATTTCCTGTAATGCTTCAATCATATTTTTGTGATGGTGTCTGGATTTATAGGTATCTATCTGCCCTCTGGTCATGCCGACAGCCGATGCAAAATCTGATATCCTTTTATAAAATTTTCCTTGAATCTTACATCTCGGAATAAAGGCAAATACCTCAGTGTTTGGCCATCCACATTCATCCCGCAGTTGCTTTACTAATCGAAAGCACTCTATAAACGAATATTCTGGTTTATAGCGCTGTTGTCCATATACTAACAGCTTGGAGATATTATATTCCCTGCATAAAAAAGCAGCGTTCTGATATATTTTCCCTTCATACTCAATTTCATATCTTTTCCCATTATTCTTAATCGGCAAATAAATAGCCTCCTCCAACTTTTTTCCATATTTCAAGCGTTCAAAAACATTGCAAGGCTGCACCTGATACTCCGCACATAGTTCCACTAATGTATTATAAGTTTTCCCTTCGAAGCATATCGGTTCTTTCTGCAATAGTTCAAGAACAATTTCTTCTAATGTCATGTTTCTTGTATGGATTCTGGCTGATATGGAAGTCTCTCTAATTCCAAATGCTATTGCCAGCTCATATCTGCTCTGATATCGTTTTCCCCATAGCATAATTTTCTTCTCTTGTGTCTCTTTACAACGCTCTACCGCTTCTTCTATTGTTTTACACCTTTGTATGTAATGTGCTAACGAATTCCAAGGTAATCCATATTCTTCTGCCAAGGCTTTAGGCGAACGATATAACTTTCCATTGTATTCAAAAAGTCGACCTCTTCCTCGCACATCATTGATGCACATTTGCATTGCATCTTCTAACGACCACCCCCTGCGCCGAAAAGAATAAATTCTCTGACGGTCAATTCCATATTCCTCTGCCATTTCTTTTATCGTTTCATATATCTTCCCATCATAGCAGTACGCCATAGCCATCACCTCTTCTCTTTACCACACCAGTATACCCACTTATCGTAAAAAAGCTATTCGGACATACCACTAAAATATTATCTCTATACCTGTCTATTTTAGACAATAAAAAACCTGCTACAAGGATACATTTCCTCATACCAGATATTAATACTTTCTTCCTACTCCATACACATTTTTTCTCATTACCTGTGTATCATGTACCTATATTATCATGTAATCTTACTGTATATACGTTATGTACAGTAAGCACATGGGGTTCAGTTTACATCTGCAAGTATAATTGCCGGCTTCGTAATCAAGGCTCTTGCAATCGCAACACGCTGCTGTCCACCAGATAACCTATTTGGCATACTTTTCAGTTTCTCCTGTAAACCGAGCATATTGATAATTTCGTTCAAAAATGTGTGATCAACTTCTCGCCCATCTAATTCAATCGGCAAAACTATATTCTCATAAACATTCAACATCGGCAGTAAGTTATAGTTTTGAAAAATAAATCCTATATTCCTTCTTCGAAAGATTGTGAGCTGCTCATCATTTAAGTCTGACAATTCTTTCCCTTGAATCTTAATTTCCCCAGATGTAGGTATATCCAATCCTCCCAACATATTCAATAGGGTAGATTTACCACTTCCAGATGTACCAACAATAGCTACAAATTCTCCCTTTTCAACACTAAAATCTACCCCATCTAATGCTTTTGTTATATTAGGCTCCTTTCCATAATATTTTTTTATATTTCTTGCTTCCAATACTTTCATAATTATCTCCTCTCTATTCATTCTTTAATTCGTATCTATATATCAATGAAAGGCTACTCGATTTTTTTCTCGAATAGCCTTCCATTTTTTTGTATGTATTACTTAGTTGTATTTATAAAAGCGCCGCCACCAATGCAATCATTTTCACATTTCTTACGAACAATATCGCAGTCTGGCAATTCATAAATATCAACTTCTTCTTTTAATAACTCTTCGTTTTCAGTTACTTCTGTTCTCTTTTCTTCCATGACAATCATCCTCCTCTTTAATAATCCGGATTCAAAAATGATCCGCCACCTAAGCAGTCATTTTTACAATGATTCTGAATTTCTCCACAGTCTGCTGCATAAACATCAACTTCTTCCTTTGATAATTCCTGAATCTCCCATTCTTTTAATTCGTTCATAAGCTACTGTCTCCTTTCTTAACACCTGTACTTAATTCATTCGTGAAATTAAGGGTGCTACTCCAAAGCAGTCTGTTACACATTCATACCTTGTCACACCACAGTCATTCGTATAAACATTTACTTCCTCTTTGCTAAGTTCTGAGGATTTTCTTTCTGTATTGAATTCTTCCATAGAACTCACCTCCTTATGTCTATATTTATACGCTTTACCATACCTTTTATCTATATTTCTTGTCTAAATTGCTCTTTTTTCTTCCTAGTTGGATTCTTTCTCCCATTTTCTCTTTACTTCCTCCATATACTCAATATAGATTTCTAGATTTTTCCTCCTATTTTCTTTAGAATCATAGTAAAACAGCACATAATTTAATACTGCTTTTAAGAAAATACACCGGTAATCATAAGGTTCTTCGGATGCCATACAACGTCCACCACATATATAGCGGTAATCACATTCTTTACATATTTCTTTATATTCAGCACAGAACAATCTCTTAATTTCATCTTTTTTCAATAAATTTTCTAATTCCTGTAAAATTTTCTGTGGCTCATCGGCCAGTATATTTCCCATTCGAACCTGGTTCTGCTCCATACACTGACACATATAAATATCGCCTTCTGGGAAAATTGCCATAACTTTTCCATAACCCCCACAAGAATTTCTTACCTGAATCCTTTGATAAAAGGCTCCCCCTATTTTTTTATTCTCGTATCCCTGTTTCAATATATATTTTGCTATCTTCAGGTTCATATCAAGATGTTCCATATCTGTTAAAATTTCAGATTTTTCTTTCGCCCTACCCACAGATGAAACAATATTAAAAAGAACATCAATGTCGTATTTAGCTGCTATGTCAATCAATCTATACAAATCCACTTCATTGGTTTTCTCATAAATGAAACTAAGGACCACCTTTATTCCAGCTTGCTGACACATCTCGATATGATTAATTAGCTGCTGCTCCTTTTCAGGTGTTCCAAACATGTGCATGGTACTGAAATCAATTTCATCTATATATCCTTTTAGTTGTTCTGTTAATTCCTTGGTAATAGCAAGACCATTGCTCTGCAGTGTAATTGGGCAAATTAAACCATTTCTTAATGCTTTTGCAATTTCCACAATTTGATCTTTAATCAGTGGCTCTCCACCTGTAAGAATCATTTTGTGTGGTTTATTTTTCTGAAAGAACGGAATCACCTTATTCTGTATATCCTCCAGCTTAAATTCTTTTTCTGGACGAAGTTTGTCGTTTGCACTGATCGCACAAAAATCACAATTCATATTACATTTCCTGGTTACCATCAAATATACCGTATTGATTTTCTCATGATTATTCTCTATTTCCTTTATAAATTCAGTTTGCTGCTTCCATACAGGGAATAACTTTTCCTGAAACTCTGGTTTATCTAAATTGTCTGCAAATCTTTTACTTACCCCCAGGCAGACTTTCCCTACCGGATCAATTAAAGCCACTTTTTCTCCCTCTGTAATCTTAATAAACTCATTCATTTTACTTTCCATGGCGTAAATATCTCCTTTCATATTCTTGTTTCAGCTTTTCAAGCTGTTTTTCAGTTAAGTTTGTTTGAATCAGATGATACATCCACTTCGTCACTTCACAATTCACTTTTATAGGTTTATATACATTCTGGTGAATTTCATAATTTGCCACCTGACAGCCTCTTGTTTTACAATGTCTAATATATTGACATTCTTTACACATTGCATCCTCTTGATCCTCTAGGTAAATAATCTCTCGAATCCTCGGAACATCCAACCCGGCTTCTACAGAACCGATTTTAAATTCTGGAAGTTCCGCACAAGTATAAATCCCACCATCCGTTGTTACATAGCAAGTTGTCAAACCTGCCTTACATGCGTAAAATGGACATGGAATCAGGAAGGATTTCAGATATTGTTCCCAAAGATTCCAGAAGATTACTTCCTGATTTTTTTGTATATATGCTTTATATAAGCCAAATACCTTCTCTATCTGTTCTCGTAACCTCTGTAGCTGCTCATCACTCCAGGAGCAATAATAATCAATTCCTGATTCTAATTTTTTAATTCCTAAATCAAGCAAAAATTGGAAACTTTCTGCATAATATTGATAGTTATTACTTGTCACAACACTGGCTACAGAAATCTGATTTCCTGTTTCCTGCTCATATTTTCTCAATAACGGAAGATTCTTCATGATTTTTTCAAAACTTCCATTTCCTGCATAGTCTCTCCTGTTCAAATTCTGAACATACTCAGGACCATCTAAACTCACCTTCACCTCAAATGTATTTTCCACAAAAAAGTCAATTACTTCATCCGTAACTAACGTTCCATTTATCGTAGTACTGAACTTGCATATTAAGTTTGTTTCCTGGCATTTTTTCTTCGTATAATCTACCGCATCTTTCATCAGATTAAATGCCATAAGGGGTTCCCCTCCAATAAAGTAAACCATAAGTGTCCGATCATGCTGTTTATTTGCTTCATGCACAGCAATATCGATTATCTTTTGAGCCGTTTCTAAACTCATGTATGTATTTTTCTTCTCGCCCAGATAGCAGTAAGTACAATTCAAATTGCACTTATTTATGATCTCTAATGACAATGTATACATTTTCCTGCCTCCTAAACTGTAAATTGGTTCAAATTTCTATTTGTTTTCTTCTGGAAATCCAATCTTTCCACCATATTAAATAAGGGATATCGCAAAACAATTTCTGTCTCCGGATGTTCCATGGCATATACCCTGATTCTCTCTTTATACTCACATATTTCCTGATAATTGTTGTGATCAATAAATAGCACCGGATACTGTTCTGCTGTTTTTATATTTCTCAATTTTTCCATTCCACTTTCAAAAGTATCACATCTCTCTGTTCTCGTTACTTCCCGTATGAAACGCTGCTCTAAAGGTTCTTCTATACGGTTCGTTAGAAGATAACACTGTTTCTGCTTCAATGTCTGATATGGATAATAGTTATTCAAAGTATTGAAAGTAAACTGTAAAATTGCCTGTTGATACTGTTTCTCATAGTTACTCAAATAGCCTGTTACCACAGCACAGGCAAGGCTATTTCCTGGATGCAGCACCGGTATTCCTAAGTGATATAAAAAGAAAAGCCCACAAGAAAAAATTACATCATTTTTCTTTTCATCATATTGAAGCACTTGTACCGGGTTCTCCATATCCAGGCATCTTACCCCCATTACAAAGGGGAAGGAAGCTGGATAGGTTGCTTTTGCTTTCTGATTGGAATATGCAGCCACAATCAAAATCCCCTTTTCTGTAGCTGCTCTACACACTTCCTCTATTTCTTTG